>MAAC01019023.1_pt1 | contig 61306 bp, 61 predicted proteins | sample 1115981 | NCBI WGS metagenome assembly MAAC01 (sample SAMN04961126, study PRJNA320927) | seawater metagenome | isolation source: sample BD02T64 sea water enriched with oil for 64 days | place: USA:Gulf of Mexico | collected 2013-07-27 | reverse complement strand
AAAACCCATTACCATGAAAAAACTATGTGTTGGTCTTATGACTATTGTGTTAGCATTCAGTTTTACATCTTGTTCAACGAACGAAACAGATATAGAAATTCCTCAAGAAGCTTTATTAAAATCATATAAATTACAAAGAGATGCTTCTGGTGCATATTCTATAGATTATGTTGTTGCAGATAATACAACTTCAAATGTTACCAAAGATGTAAGTTCTCTTACAAATGAAATAAACTTGTCAAGATCTGCGCAAAAAACGAAGAACGATCTTAGAGAAGAATTCAAATTAGACAATAACAAATTAAGTGTTGGTTTTGTTGATGCTGAAACAGGAAAAAAATCAAAATTCACTATTGAAGATGAAAACATTACCTTAGCAAAAGGAGGAGATAATGGAGAGTTCTTGAAAACGTTTGGATTGGCAACAAATAATGATGGTAGCATTCAGTTAGATTTTGAAGTAAATAACAATATAGTTACTGAGTTTGTGTACAATGAAGAGTTGACTATATATGAAGTACACTTGAAAAAAGGAACAACTAATGATAAAGTTTTTTCAAGAGCAATTGAAATGCCTGATACAGGGGTTTTAAGAATCGATTTTGTAAATCATAAATTTTTAGGTAAAGGTCTTGTTGAAACTACAGAAAGAAAGCCTATAACAACAATTGAAGACGGATTTTATTAATATAAAAATGAATGCTTAAAAAAGAAAAATCTTTAATTGTATTACTTTTTTTAATTTTTCAAATTAGTTTAAAAGCAACGAATAATTTTAAAGGAGAAACTGAACACATTTCAGCTTCTCCTTTTGTTATGTTTCAAGAAAATGATTCAACTTTAATTCAGAAATATAAACTTGTAAAAAAATTATTTAAAGTAAAAGAGTATAATAAATCATTAAAGAAAGGACTTGAATTTTTAAATGAAGCAAAAAAGAAAAACATTGAGTTAGAGTATTTAGGAACATTTTTGATTGGCGATATTTTTTCAAAATTAAATAATCATGATAAAGCTTTATTATATTATAAAGAGGCTTTAAAAATTCATAATTTGAATAATGATTTATATAGTAAGGAAATGTTGTCTTACGAAAAGGGCTTTGAAAGAAACATTAATAAAACAAGAATACTATTAAAAATTGGAGCGAAATATCAAAGTTTGAAAAAAAATGACAGCTCAATATATTTTTATAATAAGATTATTAAGATGAGTTTTGTTGATGATATTTTTTTGTCATTCAAATCTAAAGTTTATTCAAATTTATCTGGAATATATAGGGAGGATTCACTTTATCTTAAAGCAAGGGATTTTGCTAAGAAAGCTTTGAGTATTCAGCAAAAACTAAATGATAAAGTTGCAGAGGCTTCTACTTTAAATAATTTGGCAAATATTTATTTAGAAGAAAAAAAATATAATGAAGCAAAAAGATATTACTTTAAAGGGTTAGATTTATTGGAAAATGATAGAAGCACAAAAGCTATTAATTTTAAAAAGTCATTATATTATAATTTAGCATGGACATTATATTTAATGAAAGATTATAAAGCCTATGATTATCAAGAGAAGTCTTATATTTTAAAAGATAGTTTACGGAATAAAGAAATTGAACACTTAGTGAAAGGTGTTTTTGAAAATCATCAAATAGAATTAGAAAAAGAAAAAGTTAACTTAGCTAAACAACAGTTAGAATTAAAAAAAGCACAAGAGAAGAAGACTAAACTTTATTTTAGTGCTTTAATATTTCTAATATTAATAGTATCCGGTGTTATTGTTTACAATTATAAACTTCGTCAAAAGAACTTGAGTTTGCGTTTAGATCAAACAGAGCAAGCTCAGGCTAGTAAGTTAGAAAAGTTGAGATCAGAATCTCAAGTGCGTATCTTAAATGCCACTTTAGATGGTAAAGAAGCTGAGCGTAAGCAAATAGCAGAAACATTACACGATAGTGTCAGTTCTTTATTATCTTCAGCCAATTTACATTTGCAAGCAACCAGAATGCAGTTTAATGGAGATACCCCAATAGAAATAGACAAGACTCAAAAAATAATAATCTGTCTTGTTAAAATTTGGATTGAAATACGCCATTAAAGACATGGCAGACAAGTTTTCTAACTCGCAAATTAGCATAGAAACTGACATTGAAAATGTAGTTAGGTATCATCAAGGTTTTGAGATAAAGGTAAACAACATCATACAAGAGTTTGTAAACAATATTTTAAAACACAGTAAAGCTAGCAAAGCCATTGTTAGAATTGCAGATAAAAATGACAACTTACATATTGTAATACAAGACAATGGTACAGGTTTTGATAAAAAAGTCATTCCTGAAAAAGATGGCTTAGGAATCAACCAAATAGATGCTCGTATTCAAATGATGAAAGGTAAGTTTGTCATTAATTCATCTTTTAAAACCGGAACTAAAATTGAAGTAGTGTTGCCTATTCAGAAAAAAGAAATGATCAACCTCGCGTAGCCAATTCAATAATTTCTAAATCTTTTATTTGCTCTTTGTCAATCACAAATCGTAACATGGTTCTTACTTTATGAAAACCGTGATTACCAGCAGCACCAGGATTTAAATGCAATAAATTTAATTTTTTATCGTATTGAACTTTCAGGATATGAGAATGCCCACTGATAAAAATTGTTGGCGGATTTATCTTAATTTCTTCCCGAATCCGTTGATTGTATTTATTTGGATATCCACCAATATGAGTCATCCAAACTGAGATGTTTTCAATGATAAATTTATTGTCTAAAGGAAACTCTGAGCGAGCATCGGCATCGTCAATATTCCCGTAAACCGCTCGTAATGGCTTTAAGTTTTTTAGAGTGTCGGTTACATTTAAATCGCCAATATCTCCTACATGCCAAACTTCGTCAGCCTGCTTTGCATATTTTAGTATTTGTGCATCAATATAACTATGCGTATCTGAAAGTAAGAGAATCTTTTTCACGTTTGAATTATGCTTAAAACAAAATAAATTTATGTAGTTTTGATTGATACAAAAGTACTAGTTTTTTGAGATATTTTATAGAACTTTCATACAAAGGAAAAAACTACCACGGTTGGCAAATCCAACCAGACGCAAATTCAGTCCAAGAAGAAATTAATAAAGCGATAAGTATCGCTTTGCAAGAAGAAATCTTGATTGTTGGTGCGGGTAGAACAGATACAGGTGTACATGCAGAACAGATGTTTGCGCATTTTGATGTAGACCAAGAACTGGATGCTAATTATGTGTTTAAGTTCAATTCTCTGTTGCCAGAAGATATTGTAATCTACAGTGTAGAAAAAGTTGATCCAGAAAAACATGCTCGTTTTGATGCTTTGAGTAGAAGTTATCAATACAAGGTTTGGCTTGGAAGAAACCCTTTTTTATTAGACAGTACTTGGCAAATACATCACAAAGTATTGGATGTTTCTAAAATGAATGATGCTGCAATGATTTTGTTAGAATATGAAAATTTTCAAGCATTCTCAAAGGTGAAAACGGAAGTGAAAACATTTAATTGTACCGTAACAAAAGCCGTTTGGAATCAAGAAGGAAATCTATTAATCTTTCATATTTCTGCCAATCGATTTTTGAGAAACATGGTTCGAGCAATTGTAGGAACGTTGGTTGATGTTGGATTGGGGAAAATTTCTACTGAAGATTTTAGAAACGTAATTTTGAGTAAAGATAGAAGTAATGCTGGACTTTCGGTTCCTGCAAAAGGATTGTTTTTAACAGCAATAGAATATTAATACATGAGTAAAAAAGAATCAGGTAAAGCATTTGACGCGAAGATATTCATGCGAATATTAAGTTTCGCAAAAACATATAGACTGCGTTTTATCATTACAACAATGGCAGTGATTTCATCTGCACTGTTGTCTGCTTATAGACCTTACTTATTGATTAAAACAGTAAACGATTTTACGAATACAAATAGTGAAGATTTATTACTTTCTAACGTTGTGTTGATGTTCATTGTTTTAATCGGGGAAGTCTTTTTACAAGTACTATTTATCTATTATGCCAATTGGATAGGGCAGCATATTATTAGAGACATTCGAGCAAAAGTGTTCCGTCATATTCTACAATTTAAGATGACCTATTTTGATACCACTTCTGTTGGTAAATTGGTCACTAGAGTTGTTTCTGATATTGAAACCATTGCCAGTTCTTTTAGTCAAGGACTGTTTATGATTATTAGTGATATCCTTAAAATGTTGGTGGTAATAGTGGTAATGTTAGTGTTAAATTGGAAACTGGCGTTAATTGCATTGGCTGTTTTACCATTGTTAATTTATGCAACGAAATTATTCCAAATAGCAATCAAAGCTACATTTCAAGAAGTAAGAACACAAGTAGCAAACCTAAATGGTTTTGTGCAAGAACGTGTAACCGGAATGAAAATCGTGCAACTATTTAGTAGAGAAAAGATAGAGTATGATAAGTTTATGGAAATAAACAACAAACATAAAAAAGCACATGTAAAAGCAGTTTGGTATTATTCAATCTTCTTTCCAATCGCAGAAATACTATCATCAATAGCCATTGGTTTATTGGTATGGTTCGGAGCATTACAAGCTGTAGAGAATGTAAATGTAAACTTAGGAGAAATTATAGGTTTTATCAGCATGACACAAATGTTGTTTAGGCCGTTGCGTCAAATTGCAGATAAATTTAACACACTTCAGATGGGAATGGTTTCTGGTGAACGTGTTTTTGCTGTGATGGATACTGAAAGTGCAATTGATAAAAGTGGTTCTGTAGAAGCGGTGAATTTAAAAGGTGAAATTGAATTTAAAGAGGTTTACTTTAGTTATATCAAAGACGAAAAAGTATTGAAAGGAATTTCTTTTAAAGTAGAAAAAGGGCAAACGGTGGCCATAGTTGGGGCAACTGGAGCAGGGAAGTCTACAATCATAAATTTGATCAATCGTTTTTATGAAATTGATTCAGGAACAATATATGTAGATGGGGTTTCTGTAGATAATTATGCTATAAATCCTCTTAGAAAGCAAATAGCAGTTGTATTGCAAGATGTATTTTTGTTTTCTGATTCTATCCTAAATAATATTACCTTAAAAAACGAAAACATTGGTTTAGAAGAAGTGCAAAAAGCGGCAAAACAAATTGGTATTCATGATTTTATTATGACGTTGCCTAAAGGATATGATTACAATGTGAAAGAAAGAGGTGCAATGTTGTCATCTGGTCAGCGGCAATTAATCGCCTTTTTAAGAGCTTATGTGAGTAAACCAAGTATTTTAATTTTAGATGAAGCAACATCATCTGTAGATTCTAACGCCGAGCAAATGATTCAGTATGCAACTGATACCATTACAGAAGGTAGAACGTCAATAGTGATTGCACATAGATTAGCTACCATTAAGAAAGCAGACAAAATCATTGTAATGGACAAAGGGTTAATTGTAGAGCAAGGGTCACATCAAGAATTGTTAGAAAAGGCTGAAGGATATTACAAAAACTTATACGACAAGCAGTTCAGCGCTGAAGTAGTATGATAGGTGAAATATTAGATTGTTTACTGTAAATCTAGAATTATTCCATGTCAGATTTGATTTTCTCAATCAATTCTTGATAGTCAGAATACAATTCGAAAGCGCCATCTTTTATATAAGAAATCTCTCCAGTTTCTTCAGAAACTAAAATACACAAGGCATCTGTTTTTTCAGTAACACCAATAGCAGCTTTATGTCTTAATCCAAAACGAGCAGGAATCTTTTCACTTGATAAAGGTAAAACTACACGAGTAGCAATGATGAAATTGTCTCTAATTATTGTGGCTCCATCATGTAGTGGACTGTTTTTATAAAAAATACTTTCTATAATTGCTTCATTTAAAGAAGCATTCATTTTATCTCCAGAATTGGCTAAAAAATCTAAATTATTTGTGCGTTCTAAGACGATTAAAGCACCTGTTTTTGTTTTAGATAATTTTACACAAGAATTGATTAGTGTATCAATATCATGCTCCGTTTCAATTTCTGATTGTAAAAATTTCAATTGTTTTAAAAAGCTCCTCTTAGAAGAGAAATTTGTAGTTCCTAACATTAGTAAAAACTTACGCATTTCTTGCTGAAACACTACAATTAAGGCGATAACTCCACCACTTAGTAAGTAGCCTAGAATTCCACTTAACATTTCCATATTTAATGCTTGTGTAATTTTCCATATTAAGAAAATAAAAGCAATTCCGATGAAAATATTAATAGCAACAGTACCTTTTAAGAGCTTGTAGATATAGTACAATAAAGCAGCAACTAGTAAGATGTCTAGAATGTCTAAAAAAGAAAAATCAATAAAGTCTAACATGTTTGTGTTTGCTGATGTTGTAAATGTACAGAAAAATTAAGAGAGTTGCTCAACAATTTTAATTGCTTCTATTGCTTCTTTTACATCGTGTACACGTAAAATGTTCGCACCGTTTAACAAGGCAATTGTATTTGCAGAAGTTGTTGCGTTTAATGCAGTTTTTGCCGTAATCTTTAAAGGATTGTATAGCATAGATTTTCTTGATATTCCCACTAAAATAGGAATGTTTAAATTTTTGAAAAGTGACAGGTTTTTTAGTAATTCGTAATTATGTTCCACTGTTTTACCGAAACCAAAGCCCACGTCAATGAGTACGTCATTTACTTTTAGTTGATGTAGTTTGTGTATTTGCCTTGCAAAGAAAGAAATCACATCATTGGATACATCATTGTATTGTGGATTGTGTTGCATGTTTTGTGGAGTTCCTAGCATGTGCATTATAATGTATGGAACTTGTAATTTTGCAACCGTTTTAAACATTTCTGAATCCATTTTTCCTCCAGAAATATCATTGATAATAGCAGCACCTGCTTCAATTGTTTTTTGAGCAACTGCACTTCTAAAAGTATCCACAGAAATAATGATGTCTTTAAAGTTTTCAACCAATAATTGAACCACTGGTACAATTCGTTGCAACTCTTCTTTTTCAGAGACATGTGTGGCTCCAGGTCTAGAAGAATACGCTCCCACATCGATAAAAGTTGCGCCTTCAGTAAGCATTTTTTCAACTTTACTTAAGATGTCAGATTCATTTTTGTAAGAACCACCATCAAAGAAAGAGTCTGGGGTAATATTTAAGATTCCCATGACTCTTGGAGTAGAAAAATCAATCAATTTACCTTTGCAGTTTATCGTCATCATTATCGTACCACTTTATTAATAATGGGTGTGATTTTCGGGGCCTTGTAATCGTTCATTTGTTTCAATAAAGAATCAACCGTTGTACCTACAATTAACATGTCTCTGTTTCTTTGCTTTAGATACCCCTCTTTAACCATTACATCTAATTGTAACAAAGTGTAATCGAAAAAACCATTTACATTTAATAAACCAACTGGTTTTTGTTCAATATGCAATTGATTCAATGTTAAAGCTTCAAACAATTCGTCTAAAGTTCCAAATCCGCCAGGTAAAGTTATGTAACCATCAATAAGTTTACTCATGATTACTTTACGATCACTCATTTTTTTTGTGACTATAACTTCTGAGATTCCAGTATGAACAACTTCTGCCTTTTTTAATAAATGTGGAATAACCCCCGTAACCTTTCCGTTTTTTGCAAGTATTGAATCGGCTAAAACTCCCATTATACCGATTTTTCCACCACCATAAACCAATTCAATATTGTTGTGTACAAAATAGTTACCTAGTTCTATTGCTGCTTCTTTGTAAACAGTATTGAATCCGACACTAGAACCACAAAAAACGACCACTTTATTCATAAAAGGAATTTTAATTTTCTTTTGTAAAAATAAATGAAATGCTTTTAGTTTTACTATTTTTGAATGATAAGTTTTTAAAAGGAAAAAATGCAGAATACGTCAGAGCAATACAATGCAGTAGTAGAAGAATGTAGCAGTTTATTTGTTAAAAAGATGAGCGATTATGGTAGTGCGTGGAGAATTTTACGTTTACCGTCTTTAACAGACCAGATTTTTATAAAAGCACAACGTATAAGGCAATTGCAAGAGAATTCAGTGAGAAAGGTTGATGAAGGGGAGAAATCTGAATTTATTGGAATTATCAATTATTCTATTATGGCGCTAATCCAATTAGAATTAGGTGTGGTAGAAACGCCTGATTTATCTACTGAAGAAGCAGCTAAATTGTATGAAAAACATATTAGCATTACCAAAGAGTTGATGGAAAACAAGAACCATGATTATGGTGAAGCTTGGAGAGATATGCGCATTTCGTCTCTAACAGATTTGATTTTACAAAAGCTGTTGCGTGTAAAGCAAATTGAAGACAATAAGGGGAAAACATTGGTTTCTGAAGGAATTGATGCCAATTACCAAGATATGATCAATTATGCTGTTTTTGCAATGATTCATTTAGGTAATTAAGTTACAGAGTCTCAAATGTACAAAGTAACAAAGAAGTATCGATTAGAGTTTTTCGTGATTAAGAGTAACGAAATAATCTCCTTGTTTGTTAACCTTATTTCCAATAAAAGCCAAGATAAAAGAAAAAGATAACGAGAAATCTTATCGAAAATAAAATAAAATAAAAGATGAAACTACTAGTACATATATCAAGATTTTTTGTTGGAGCGATGTTCATTTTCTCTGGCTTTGTAAAACTGATAGACCCAATAGGTTCTCAATATAAATTTGAAGAATATTTTAGCGAAAGTGTGTTGAATATGGAATCATTAGTCCCGTATGCACTGGCGTTTTCTATTACCTTAATTCTTGCAGAAATAATGTTGGGAGTGGTTTTGTTAATGGGCTATAAAGCAAAAACTACATTGTGGAGCTTACTTGGTTTGTCAATTGTTTTCTTATTTTTAACTTGGTATTCTGCCTATTATAACAAAGTAACAGATTGTGGTTGTTTTGGTGATGCCATCAAACTAACACCTTGGGAAACTTTCTATAAAAACGTTATTTTAATTGGTTTGATTTTACTCATGCTTTTTAGAGTAAAAGACGTCAAATCTATTTTTTCTGATAAAATATCTAAAGGGTTGATGCTGTTTTCATTAATTTCATTTATGTACATTACCTATTATGTTTTAGTGCACTTACCAGTCATTGATTTTAGACCATATGCTGTTGGGAAAAGTATCCCTGAAGGCATGAAATATAAAGAAGACGGAGAAATTCCAAAGATTCACGATTTCTTCTTAGAAGATGCTCAAAGTGATTTGGCACCAGAGATTTTAGAGAAAGAAAAAGTGCTATTGGTTGTGGTATATGATTTGTCTAAAGCAGATTCAAATGGGTTTAAATCCATCAAGAAAATTGCAGAAAATGCAATAAAAGAAGGGTACGTTGTGTATGGTGCTTCTGCTTCTTTTGCAGATGAATTACTCTTGGCAAAAGAGAAATACAAATTGCCTTTCGACTTTTTATTCTGCGACGGAACCACATTAAAAACAATGGTAAGAGCAAACCCTGGTTTAATGATCTTAAACAAAGGAACCATCACAGGTAAATGGAATTGGTCTGATATTGATCAGATCGAGTTGTAGTCTATTTTATAGAGTTTTTAAATATGTTGTAACTTTAGGTGTATTTATCAACCTAAAACAATCAAGATGAAACTATTAAAAAGAGTTCTAATACTATTAGTTGTAGTATTAGTAATTGCTGTGTTGTATGTACTAATGCAACCAAGCGACTATGATGTAAAGCGATCCCATACAATAAAAGCACCATTAGCAAAAGTTTTTAATACAGTAAACAATCTAAGAACCTGGGAGAAATGGGGACCATGGCACGATGAAGATTCAACTATTGTTGTTACTTATGGCGAAAAAACTATTGGTGTTGGCGCTAATGATAGCTGGACTAGTAAGCAAGGGCCAGGTAAAATGGAAACCATTGCTGTTCAAGAGAACAAGTCAATTCATCAAATATTACAGTTTGGAGAATATGAGCCAACGGATATTTATTGGGAATTTAAAGTAACCGAAACCGGAACAGAAGTTACTTGGAGAATGCAAGAAACCAAAGCTCCATTCTTTTTTAAAATGTTTGCAGCAATGTCTGGCGGATGGGATGCAATGTTTGGCGAAATGGAAACCAAAGGCCTAGAAAATCTAGACAAGGTTATTTTAGAGGATATAAAGATGAATCCGCCGTTTAAATTAGGGGCAATTACACATGTTGATTTAGCAGAAAAAAGATTTATTGGTTATTATCATAAGATAAAAATTGACCATGATGAAATGACAAATTTATTTATGCAAGATATGCCCAAAGCAGGAATGCATGCTGCCAAAAGTGGGTTGAAACATGGAGAGTACACTCCAGGGGCTGTGTATACACTGTATGATGAAAAAGCAGGGATGACAGAGTTTTATATTGGGGTACTATTACATAAAAACATCAAGCCAGAAAAAGGAATGGTCGCATTAACATTGGATAAAGGGAAAGGGGTGACTATTTCTAAATTTGGAAATTACGGAACTGGAGATTACGAAGCACATATGGCAATTGATGCCTATCTAAAAGAAAATAAATTGACAATGAAATTTCCTATTTGGGAATTGTATGTAAATGATCCAGGAGCGGTGAAACCAACGGAAATACAAACGGATATTTACTACCCATTAAAATAATAATTCAACAATAAAAATAAAAACCTCATAGCAAAACTATGAGGTTTCTTATATTCGTAAAATGAAACAATTAATACTCGTTTTTATTGGTGGTGGTTTTGGAAGCACACTTAGATATGTAATTGGAAAGTATTTAAATAATCCAGAAACAGGAATTCCTTATGGAACTTTTCTCGCCAATGTTTTAGGGAGTTTATTAATAGGAATCATACTTGGACTCGCTGCAAAAAACAATGCATTAACAGAAAATCACACGTTGTTATTGGCAACAGGTTTTTGTGGAGGATTTACAACCTTTTCAACTTTTGCTTATGAAAATCACGTGCTTTTAAAGGCGGGAGATTTTACTAGTTTTGCGCTGTATACCATTGCAAGTTTTGTGATTGGTTTCTTAGCCGTTTTTGCAGGAATGTTTATTGTCAAATAATTCGATTGTCATATAGAATGAGCCGCGATTTAGAAATCTGTTGATGCGAACAAGCTTTTTTACCTTACATCGAAACACTCTTTAAAATTTAAATAATATGAATGAAGTTGTACAGTATAAAAGCGAAGATAATTATGTAATAATTACCATCGCAAACGGAAAAGCAAACGCTATTTCACACCAAGTAATTGATGGGCTAAATGCCGGATTTGATAAAGCTTTAGAAGAAAATAAAGTAGTAATTCTTACAGGGCAACCCGGAATGTTTTCTGCTGGATTTGATTTGAAAGTAATGACTAAAAGCCCAGATTCAGCAAAAGAGTTGGTCACTAAAGGTTCTAAACTTTCGTTGAGAATGTTGTCGTTTCCAAAACCCATAATAATGGCTTGTTCTGGTCATGCAATTGCAAAAGGAGGCTTTTTATTATTGTCTGCAGATTATAGAATAGGAGTCGAAGGCAATTTTAAAATTGGCTTAAATGAGGTAATGATTGGTATGACAATGCATCATGCAGGAGTTGCAATAGCAAAAGCTCGATTATCAGAAGTTTACTTAAATAGAAGTGTCAATAATTCAGAAATTTACAGCCCGGAAGATGCGGTTAAAGCTGGATTTTTAGATGAAGTTGTTCCAGAGAGTCATTTAATATCAACAGCAATTCAAGTTGCGGGAATGTTTTCTAAACTACATTCGAAGGCACATGCAGAAACCAAAATAAAAGTAAGAAAGCCACATTTAGAATCCTTGTCTATTGCTATCCAATTAGATTTAAATGAAGAGATTTCTATCAATCTTTAATGCTTGTCATAGGCTTTAACACCTGCCTTAATAGCTATTGCTAAAGTGTTTTCTTTTGGTGTAATTGGGCAAGAATAACGCCCACTATACGCGCAATATGGATTGTATGCTTTATTAAAATCTAGAAGAATTGTTCCGTCAGGTTTTTCATCTGTAGTTAACACATCTAAGAATCGCCCTCCTCCATAAGACTCTGTTCCGCTTGTTTTATCAGTAAAAGGTAAAAATAAATAATCTTTGTATTGCGGATCTTTACCAAGGTCTTTATTCTGATAGATACTCAATTGATGTTTTTTCCCTTCAAGGCTAAAAGTTAGCGTTCCATATTTTATATATAGCGGTTTTCTTGTTGTGGTTGTTGGCATTTCAAAAATAACAGGATCTTTCTCTTTTACTAATTTTGCTGTTATTTTAAATTTTTTATCAATTTTATAAAAGCTCAAAGCACTAAAACTTTTCAAATCTTTTGCTGACAAGGGGGAAGTGGCTTTATCATGAAATTTTAAATTCTGTTGGTAATGATACTCCATAATTTCTTCAGTATACCCATCTTGACCATTCATGCTAAATACTGTAAATAAAAGTAGAATTAAAATTGAGTTTTTCATGATAAAAAATAATTTAAAAAATAAAAGTACAACATTACAATTATTTTTATAGCTTTGTCCAATCAAAAAAGAATAAATGAAGATAGTCAATACATATACGTGTCAGAAGTCGATTAAAAATCGAACCGGTCGCATATCTTATGTATTGTAGTTATATCTAAATAGAATATAAATATTAATAAGAGTCCGACTTCACAGTCGGACTCTTTATTTTTACAAAGTTCTGGATTTGTGAAAGGATTAAGTCAATAACCAGAAAAACAAACAGGCATGAAAAAATTATACACAGATTATCTCAACACTTTTAGAGGGCTCTCTAAAGAAGTATGGTGGTTGGCATTAATCACATTCATTAACAGAGCAGGAACCATGGTAATTCCATTTTTATCACTGTATTTAACGGAAAGCCTGCAATTTCAACTTTCTGATGTAGGATGGATTATGTCTTTCTTCGGATTGGGTTCTGTTGTAGGTTCTTGGTTAGGAGGAAAGTTAACAGATAAATTTGGCTATTATAAAGTGATGTTTTTAAGTTTATTAGGAACAGGTGTCGCCTTTATATTGATGCAATTTGTTACTACGTTTGTAGGTTTCTGTGCTGGTATCTTCGTGTTGATGTTAATTGCAGATATGTTTAGACCAGCAATGTTTGTGGCATTGAGTTCTTATAGCAAACCCGAAAATAAAACGCGTTCTGTTACTTTAATACGATTGGCAATTAACCTTGGTTTTTCTGCTGGACCTGCAGTTGGTGGATTGATTATTACTTCGATAGGATACGGAGGTTTGTTTTGGGTTGATGGAATTACATGTTTGTTTGCAGGGATTTTATTGCTACAAATTTTACATCCTAAGAAAGCAAAAGTATTGGATGAAATAAAAGTTGAAAACCCTGTATCTGCGTATTCAGATAAAGCATTTTGGATATTCTTAATAGGAATGATGTTATTTGCAGCGGTATTCTTACAGTACTTTTCTACAATGCCATTGTACTATAAAGAGGTACATTATTTGTCTGAAATGGAGATAGGATTGCTATTAGGATTAAATGGTCTGGTTATTTTTTTACTAGAAATGCCGTTGGTAAAATGGCTGGAAGATGGCAAGTACACAAAATCAGGATTGATGCTGTTTGGAGCTGTTTTAACAGCGTTGAGTTTTATCGTATTGAACTTAACGTCTTGGGTAGGTGTTTTAGTGGTTGCCATGATGTTGATGACGATAGGAGAAATGATCGCATTTCCTTTTTCAAATGCTTTTGCCATGGATAGAGCTAAAAAAGGAAACCAAGGAGAATATATGGCATTGTATAGTATTGCGTTTTCATTTGCGCATATCTTTAGTCACAATTCAGGAATGCAATTGGTGAACTCTTTAGGCTTTGAGTCTACGTGGAACATTGTATTTGGAGTCGCCATTTTATGTATTATATTTCTGTGGATTTTAAAAATGATGGTTAAAGGAGAGAAAGCATAGAAAAAGCACTGAAGAAATTCAGTGCTTTTTTTAGGTCTCTATTGTTTGACTTTAATCAAATCTTCTTTTTTTGAAAAACCTTTTTCCAGTAATTAATCATGGTCTGTCGTAAGTGATATGAAGTATTTCCTCCTCTAATTCCGTGATCTCTATTTGGATAAGCCATCATGTCAAACATCTTATTGTGTTTGATCAACTCGTTTGCCATTCTTTCAAAGCTTTGATAATGTACATTGTCATCTCCAGTACCATGAATAATCATTAAATCGCCTTGTAATTTTTTTGCATGTGTAATTGGAGAGCCTTCAATATAATTGGCTTTGTTTTCTTCTAATAAACCCATATAACGCTCTTGGTAAATATTATCATACAAACGTTGGTCTGCAACAAAAGCAACTGCCAAACCAGAAGTGTATACATCTGGGTATCTAAATAGGCAATTCATGGTCATTTGACCTCCGCCACTCCAGCCCCAAATACCAACCTTGTTCGTATCTATAAATGAATAGGTTTTAAAGATCTTCTTTGCAGCAGCTGCTTGATCATGTGCTGCTAGTATTCCTATTTGACCATAAATAGATTTACGCCAATCTCTTCCTCTCGGAGTTCGAGTTCCTCTGTTGTCAATACTCATTACAACATAACCTTGTTGTGCTAAATATTGGTGCCATAAATCTCCACCAGCCCAATTGTCTTGTACTGTTGCACCTGCTGGTTCACCATACACATAAAATACAATCGGGTATTTTTTATTCGGATTAAAATCTTTGGGTTTAATCATCCATGCATCAAAAACAGCAGGACCAATATCAACCTTTAAAAATTCTTTTGACGATAAATTCAATTTAGAAACTTTTTGCTTGATTTCTGTATTTGCTTCTAAAACACGAATGGTTTTGTGTTTTTGTAAATCGATTAAAGAAATGGTGTTTGGGGTGCTTGCATTCTGAAATCCATGGATTGCAAATTTTGCGTTGGCAGAAATTTGATACGAATGCTGACCAGATTGATTCTTTGGGCTTACTCTTTCTGGTTTTGATTTCCCATTGATCTTGCTTCTGTATAAATAACGTTGTGTGTAATTTTCTGGCGATGCCGTATAGTACACATAACCACTTTTTGGATCGATACAATTGATTCTTACAACATCAATAGTTCCAGTTGTAATCGTTGTCATTTTCTTTCCGTCTCTAGAGACTTTATACAAATGCAAAAATCCATCTTTTTCACTCGTCCATGTAAAGTATTTTTCATTTTCAAGCCACATGATATTGTCATGAACATTTAACCAAGCATCATCTTTGTCAACTAGAATAGTGTTTAAAGACATGGTTTTTGTGTTTCCAACTCTAACAGTGTTTGTATTTTGCTTTCTGTTTAATTGCTGAATCATTACCTCATTAGAATTCGGAATAAAATCCATTCTAGCCAAATAGTTATTACGTGAATCACCAGGAATGTCGAACCATGTTGTCATTCCGCCTTTTGCATTTACAACTCCAACTTTTACAGCCGAGTTTGTAGTTCCAACTTTTGGATATGGCAACGGAATTGGTTTTGAGTAGATTGAATCTGTATTGTTAATCATATAAAATGTACCAACACCTTTAGTGTCAGATTGCCAATAAGCAATTTGCGTTCCGTCTGGGCTCCATCTAAAACCATCTCTACAAGACAATTCTTCTTCATACACCCAGTCAAAAGTTCCGTTTACAATGGCAGTATTGCCATCAAAAGTAATTTGCGTACTCTTGCCAGAAGCAATGTTTTCTACATAAATATTATTCTTACTCACAAAACCAACACGAGTTGCATCAGGAGAGAACTTCGCAAACATCATAGTGGTGCGCTCAATAGATTTTCCTAATTGGGTTAGTTTCCCAGACTTCATATCCAATACCCAATAATCTCCACGTGTATGATAACGCCAAACTTTACGCGTGTTGGTGAAAATTAATAATTTTGTATTGTCAGAAGACCATCTGTAGTTTGAGATGGATAAAGGTTTAGATTGCCCTTTGGGTATGAGTTGTTTGGCAGAAACTAATATTTTTCTAACACCAGATTTTGCTTCGTATTTGATAATATCTCTTCCTCCAACAATAGTATTTATTTCAACGGTAGAATATCCTTTGTTGTCTTTCATCCACCGAACAGGTCCATAACCTTTAGAACGATAGGTTCCATTCTTGTAAATATCTTCTAATGTAAGTGTTTCTTGAGACCAAGTAACAAATGAAAACAGTAAGGCGAAGCCTAACAGAATTGTTTTTTTCATGAGTAAGTAATTAGTTAAGTATGCAATTTACTCATTTTCAATTGTACATATTATCCAAGTATTGATGCTTTTTATTCCTGTTAGAAAAAAATTATTCTTGGTTTTTAGCAATCAAATTTCGAACCCAATCATTAGGAATCATATCTATCGTTAAGTTTACCCGTTCTGTATTTCCATTATTGATAACTCTATGCGGATCTGTTAATCGCATATACCAGCATTCTCCTGGTTTCATATCAACAATAGTATTATTCAAATAAAACTCAATTTGTTCTTTATTTAAAATTGGAATTGTCAATCTAATCACAGATTTTTCAATTTCCAATCCTAATGTAACATCTCTATGTTCTTTAACTACCGAGTTAGGAGCTAATCGTAACAAACGAACTAATGTCACTTTTGTATGCTCTTGAAACTGTGCAACAATACTTTTTATGTATGGCGAAATTTCTAATTCTTTTGTGTGTAGCCAATCACACCAAGAGCCATCGGCATAATCTTCAGCTGGAGGTGGAAAGGGAATCGTAGTGTCAACCAAATGAGCAGGAGACTGCAATGGAATTACATTATAGTATTCAAAGCCTCCTAATTTTAGGGCGTTAAACTCTGTTAGCATTTTTTTTACATCAAATGATAGTGGGAGTTTTACACGGTCTTTATAGCTCGTTTCTGTTGAAGTCATAATTAAGGGTTTTATATTCAATAAAAATAAATATTCAACATTTTAAATCCTTAAAATTTGATGCCTTATTTAGCTTATTTGGCTAAAAACAGGTATTTATACTTAGTAATTAAGAAGAGAACATTATGCTATTAAAACCTTACAATACCAACAACCCTAATTCTTTAATATTTTGAATAGGTTTGGAATACCAGAACAGTTCAAAATCATTAAAATGAATTTCGAAATCGGTTTTCAATTGTTTGAATGAGGTTTGTTTTTCTGAAGTTGGTGCTAAGGTTTCTAATGCATCTAAAAACCATTCTCCAGTTTCTTTCTCTAAGACCAACTCTATACAATCTGTTTTTGTATGAAAAGCCAATTGCAACAAATGCCTTGTTAGGCCTTTCTTTGTTTTTGTGAATTCTGAAACCAGTGGCGTATTTCCTAGCCAAACAATTTTAGAAGTAGGTTTTGTGTTGAGAATAATTTCTGTAGCCAAACTATCGTTGATAAAATCGGGATCTATCGAAGTATCTGGAATATTAAAATCAAACCAATCTTGAATCGGAGAATCAAAACCAATTCCATGCATAAAGTTAAAGAGTGATTTCTTTAATCCGAAGCTAAATTGGGTATGGTCAATGCCTGTAGAATCGATAAATTCCACATCATTATTGGCAAATGTAATGTCTTGATAATTGGGTTTGATTCCGTATTCTTCTGGGTTCATACCAACCGGACTATGTGCTGTCATTGCAAACTGATGCCAAAAGCCAGATTGTAAAATACCCAACTCAAATAGTTGTCGAACCATTTCTAAACTATCTATCGTTTCTTGAACTGTTTGTGTTGGATAGCCGTACATTAAATACGAATGCACCATAATATTGGCTTCTGTAAAGTTACGAGTTACCTGCGCAACTTGTTCAACAGTAACACCTTTGTCTATTAGTTTTAGCAAACGATCGGAGGCAACTTCCAATCCACCGGAAACAGCAATACAACCAGATGCTTTTAAGAGCAAACATAAATCTCTAGTGAAGTTTTTTTCAAACCGAATATTTGTCCACCAAGTAACCGTCAGTTTTCGTTTTATGATTTCTAGAGACAAGGCTTTCATCAATGCTGGTGGAGCAGCCTCGTCAACAAAATGAAAACCATTCTCACCTGTCTGAGCAATCAGTTCTTCCATTCTATCTACCAATGTTTTGGCAGCGATGGGTTCGTAAATTTTTATATAATCTAATGAGATGTCACAAAACGTGCATTTTCCCCAATAGCAACCATGTGCCATGGTCAATTTGTTCCATCTTCCATCACTCCACAAACTATGCATCGGATTGGCAATTTCTATCACAGAAATGTAATTTTCTAATTGTAAATCAGAATAATCAGGAGTGCCAACTTCAGCTTGTTTGTAGTCTTTTTCTGTTGAATTATTATTGTAAATAACCTTGTCGTTTTGTAATAGAAAAGTTCTCTTGAAAGACACCTCAACAGAGTCTGTACTGTACGAAGACGAAGTGCCCGATGTAACATATTTGTGTAACAATTCTATGGGTAATTCGCCATCGTCTAGGGTGATGAAATCGAAAAACTCAAAGACGCGCACATCTTTTAAAGAACGCAACTCTGTATTCGGAAAACCACCACCCATTGATATTTTAATATCGGCATGATTCTCTTTTAGATATTGAGCGCAACGAAACGCACTGTATAAATTCCCTGGAAAAGGAACCGAAATACATACCAATTTTGGCTGTGTTTGTTGGATGCGTTTTTCTATTATAGAAAGTGTGATGGCGTCAATAAATGTGACGTCTAATTGTAAGTGTTTGTATAATTCATCAAAAGAATTAGCACTTTGTCCTAAGCGTTCTGCGTATCTACTAAAACCAAAGTTCTCATCAATACATTCAATGATGAAATCTGATAAATCTTCTAAATATAAGGTTGCTAAATGCTTCGCCTTGTCTTGCATTCCCATAGAGCCAAATGCCCAATCCATATCGTCTAACTGTTCAAAACGAGATGCTTGTGGTAAGAAGTTATCTGTGCAAATTTGCCTTGCTAAGGTTTGGTTTTTTCCTTGTAAAAAAAGAATTACCTCGTTTAGTGGCTGTAAATAGGCCTTTTTTAAGGTGTAAATACGCTGGCAGTTTTCTGAAATGATGGTATCGTTTTCGAAGGCAATTTCAAATAATTCTTTAAAAGTTTCTTGTGTAAATAATTCCAAAATCACTTCAATTCCTAAATCCATTTGAAAAGACGAAATCTCTTTGGTATTTAAAAATCCTTTGAGATAGGCAGTTGCAGGATACGGAGTGTTTAATTGAGTAAACGGTGGAGTTATTAATAGAAGGTCTTTCAATGTGATGCTTGCTTAGAGGACAAAGATAGTTGAAAAATGGTTGGTTTATTGAAGAGGTATACTTCTATTTTTTAGATTGCTAAAGCACCAGCTTGTGCAACCATAAAATCATTTTCGACTGAACTTCCACTAATACCAATGGCACCAATAATAACGCCTTATTTGGTTTTAATTGGCATTCCGCCTGCAAAGGTTATCAATCCATTATTGGAGTGTTCCATGCCAAAAAAGGCATGCCTGGTTGTGATTTAGCACCTAGTATTTCTGTGTTTTTCTGAAATAAACTTGCTGTTTTTGCTTTTTTAATCGCAAGATCAATAGCACTTAATACGGCGCTGTCCATTTGAGAAAAAAAAACTAAATGTGCTGTAGCATCTACCACAGCAATATTCATTTTAGTACCTATATCTGTTGCTTTTTGTGCTGCGGTAGCAATTACTTTTACTACTTCTAGGTTGTTAATGTTCATGGTATTTGGTTAAAAAGTAGTGCTTATTGCTTTTTTCTGCATTAAAACTTCCACATTTTTTTCTTTCTTGTAAATAAGAAAGAGGTATAATTAAGATATTAAGTAAGTTGCTTTTCAAAATGGAAGCCCAGTATTTTATAACCTTGATTGAAATAGAATTTATGAGAGCGCCCATTTTGTGTATAGGTATTTAAACCAATGCCTTTATATGCTTGTTCTTTAGCCCATTCTTCTATATTGCTGATAAACCATTTCCCAAACCCTTTAGATTGTATCGCGCCATCTACAATTACATTGTCTAATTCTAAATGTTTACCACTATAAATTCTTAAGGTTGTCCAACCGCTAGAAATACCAATAAGCTCGGTATTTTCAAATAGTCCAAAACATGAGTAACCAGGTTGCTGTATCATGGATGTCAAGGTTTCTTCTAAGTATTTTTCATCTCTATTGGGATTTAATTGCTGTAATAAGAACACAATTTTCTCTTGGTAATCTAAGGCGTTTATGATGTTAAATGTTAAATTTTTCATATTTATATATCGGGAATTATAGATTTGATTAGTTAAAAAAACACTAGTTTTTTAGAAACTGTGAGTATTGGTTAATTAGGTTTTCGTTCCTTTTAAGGTACGACCACTTGCCGTGTCTGGTAGAGATGAGCAAACCACATCTTTCCATACTTGTTAAATAGGTAGAAATGGTAGATTGAGACAAGCCAGCTTTCTCTTTAATATAAGTTACACATACACCATCATTAAAATGTTGAATAGATTCATGTGGTGGGAAATTCTTAGCAGGCTCTTTTAACCACTCCATAATCTGAACCCGTATTTGGTTGGATAAACATTTTCCTATTTCTGTAGCCTCCTTTAATAACATATCGCAAATATATCTATAATTCCCGATATGTAAAAATGATTGACATTTTTTTTTGAAAAAGAGATTCAAATAGGAAGGGAACTGTTTAAAATAGTGGTTTAATGTTTTAGGATATTTTCGTAAAAGAGTAGAACAAGCTAATAATTTTACGAGGTGTCGGCTTGTCGTTTTTTATTTTTTTACTTTTTTTTTGTGTCAAAAGAATTTAATAATTCCGTTCTTTTTGTTATTTGTTGAATAGTTTGTTTTGAATGTCGTTGTACTCTTTAGGAAATTTAAGTACTTCACTTTCAAAATCCCTTAAAACTGAATTTATCAACCATTTTTCTTTTATTTTAACCAATTGAAGCGAGTTTACTGCTCTTGCTCCAATTGAATCTTTTGTGTTGAAAAAATATGCATGATAACTTATTCTATGTGCTATTGCTCCGAAATATTCAGTTTTACCAGCTATTTCAAATTCTTCCATTAATGTTAAATTTCCTTCGCTAATTGATTTTTGAAAACCTTGAATAGCTTCTTCCAATGAAACAATAGAAAGTTCTCCATTTGCTGCTGTTTGAATTGTAGCTGTAGTGGTGAAATAACTTCTTATTTTTTCGAAATCTAATTCATCTGCATTTTCAAAACTCCACGCTTTATATGCATCAGTTACAGTTTTGTTTATTGTGGTTTCAATTTCTGAAATCATTGGACTATTGTTAGATGATTCTTTAACAACTTTATCTTTGTTACAAGATACTAAAGTGAAAAATACAATAAGAATGGCTACGAGTTGCTTCATAATTTAGTTATTTGTTTTTCTAACTTGTTGTCAACGTACTATATAATTACTAAAGGTAATGTTATTCCGACTCTATATTACAGATAAGAGGAGCTTTTATTGGTTTTATTCGTTTATAAAAGTAGCAAAATCCTATTTTTAATTAAGAATAAAAAAGGTATTTATACATGTAAAAGTAATGAGTTTCAACAAAAAAAGCATCCTTTTCAAGAATGCTTTTTTATAATGTGTAGTTCTATTAAGAAGTTACTCCTTTCTCGACAAACACTTTAAAATTTTTCAACCATTTTGCTACTTGCTTTTTAAAGAAGTTGGGAGCTATAAATACCATGGTTTTTACTACGAAACCTCTAAATGCGGTGTAATGTATTTCTGCATCGTAGCGGGTTTTAGTTTCACTCAAAGCTGTAAAAGTGCTTTTCATGGTATTGTCTGTAAATTTATGATGGTATTGCGCCATAAATTCATCGGGTAACTTATTTACTTGTATGGTTTCAGTCAATTCCATTTCTCGCTTACCTTGTTTATAGTACAACTTAGAAATTGTATTTTCTTCTCCACTGTCTCCAGAAATCAACTCCTTCCTTAAAAAACCTTCCTGATATTCTTTTAAATAGTCAGGATTGGCAAAATAAGCAGCCACTTTTTCTTTAGGAATATTTATGGTAACAGTACTGGTAAATTTCATGTGTTCTATTTTTTAGTTGCGCTTTCGAAAGTGGCAGTTCCACCAACAACCGGAATGGTGATTGAGGTTCCGTTTAAGTCAAGAGTTAATTCAGTACCAGGTTTAGGTAATAGTGTATAATTGTTATCACTAGAAAAAATCATCAGCCCAATTTGCTGTCCTTTTTTTATGATTTGATCATCTGGTTGCAGGTCAAAAGTCATTTCGTAAAACTTGCCAGGTTTTAGAGGATTACTATTTCTAAGTGATTTGTAATTTTGTAAATCTGCCCACCCACGTGTAATGATATTGTCTGTAATTTTAGGTCTTCTGCCTTTATTCCAAGGTAAAGAAACCAACCAGACAGATAAGTTTGCTGCGGGTTTGTTACTTGCCATTTTTACCGTTATTGAGGCCAATCCAGATATATGAAGGTCTTCTGTTAAGGTTGGACTTAGGTATAATAATCGGTGGTTTGTATTGTCTGCTTGCGCTAACATTTCACCTGAAAAAGAGTAGTTGTCTACTAAGGTTTCTCTTTTCTTAGCAGTTGGTTTTGTAGTTGTTAAACCACCATCTTCAGGTGCACCTGCATTCAAGTAAAAGGTAACAGGTTTTGCTGCTGGATTCGGATAGTCTGTATACGAAGTAGGATTTTTTTGTTTGTCATTTTCTCTTACAATCCATGCTTTGGCATCGTTTTCTACGTTGTTTTGAATTCCGTGTAAATAACGTGTAAACCAACGGTTCATCATTTTCATAGGGGGTGGGCCACCATGTCCGTTTTGATGGTAATAAATCTGGGTTGGAAGTCCCATTTCTTTAGCACGCTTATAAATACGGTAACTATGCTCTGGCATCACATTCCAATCATTAAAACCATGCGACATTAATAATGCAGCTCTCATCGGTTTCATCTGATTTAAATAATCGCGTCCTGCCCAAAAATCATTGTAATCTCCAGAGGCTCTATCCATTCCGTTTGCCATCTCTGTATCGCGAATTCTGGCATTGTTAAAGTCTCTTTTTCTGATAAACTTCTTTTCACCTTTACTATCTTTTATGTACTTAGGATTCGGAATTAAATCTTCTCCACCACTGTGGATAAAATCGTACAATACATCAATGTCTTCTCCTAAATATCCTCCTGGAGAACGTACCAATCCGTTAGAACGGTAGTAATGATAATACGAAGTGTTTGGTGCAACAGGAATAATTGCTTTCAATCCTTTTACACCTGTTGTAGCTGCTGCTAACGGGATGGTTCCATTATAAGAAGTACCTGTCATACCTACTTTACCAGTAGACCAATATGCTGTTACCGTTTCGTTACCAGTTCTGCTTTTAAATCCTTTTGCGCTACCGTTCAGCCAATTAATCACGGCTTTGGGAGCCAAAGATTCGTTTTTTCCACCGACAGTTGGCGACCCATCAGATAAACCTGTTCCTGGCGATGAAGAATGCACCACAATATATCCTCTAGGAACCCAAGTTCTTATTTGCGAATTAGAAATAATGGGTCTTTTTCCTCTTCGTATTACTTCTACGCGAGTTCGTTGTTTTTCAGAGGCACCTAATTCGTGTTTTACATTCCAAAATAAGCCTTCTGTAAAAGCTGCCGTTCCGGCATAGTATGGACTAGATTCATATACGATTGGTAGTTTTAATCCTTCTGTTTCTGTTTGTTTTGGTCTGGTAACGCCAACATGCATACGGTCTAATTTTCCGTCACCATCAGTATCAAAAGTCGTTTCTACCCATAGATCATGGCGAATCCAGCTTTTAGAATCTTTAAACGCTTCTACAATTTGTGCTTCTCCGTCTTTAAATACGGGCACAGTTTTCTCTTGTGATTGTGCGGTAATTCCGGTTAAGAATAATGCTAAAAGAGTTGCCTTGATATTGTTTTTCATAATCGAGTGTTGCTTATTTTTTTAATACTGTAAATTCTATAGACGAATCTGTAAATATGGTATGGGTTTGTGTTTTAAAGTCTTTTGCATCGGCTTTGAAAATGTTGTCTACATAGGTTTGCGGATTCAAATCAATCAAAGGAAACCAAGTACTTTGCACTTGAATTTGTAGTTTATGTCCTTTTTTAAAGGTGTGGTGTACGTCTTGTAATTTGATATTTACATTGGTTTTTTTATTAGGTGTAAAAGGTTCTGGTTTAGAGAAACTATTTCTAAATCGTCCACGCATTACTTCACTACGAACCATTAAGTGATAATTGCTCATCTTTAAATGTTTCTGCATGTTTTTGTTATTGTTTTTTGTTCCCTTAGGGTGCACATCTATAACCTTCACAATCCAATCTGCAGCAGAACCTGTTGTGGCAACTTTTAATTTTGCTAAAATATCTCCAGTCAATGTAATGTCTTCTGTTAATATTTCGGTTTCGAAAACCAACACATCGGGTCTTCGTGCAGCAAAACGCTGATCATCTGTCATGTATTTACGTGGCGTAAACACTGTTTTAATATCTTCAGAATACGGAACAGGGCGTTTTACATCACTGATAAACTGAATTCCTTTTGACTTCTTTTTAGACCTTGTCAATTCTTGATTTTCTGATAAAAACCAGCTTTCTTTAATTGCTTTTTTTGGTGGCCATTCATCGTAAGAATTCCATTCTTTTTTTCCAGAATCATAGACATATGCCTCTGGCAATCCAGAATTTTTATCTCCGCTTCCTTTTAAGAAATGATTGAAGAATTTAGATTCTATTTCTTTTTGATATTTCAGAGAGATTGAATCTCCGAAGTAATAATTTCCAACGGTATTTTTTACAGAGCTGCGCGTCCATCCGCCGTGATCCCAAGGGCCAAAGACAAATGTATTGTAGTTGTTTGGTTGATTTTTTTCAATGTTTTTATACGTTTCTAAAGGGCCATATAAATCTTCTGCATCAAACAAACCGGCAACTGTCATGGTTGCTACTGTAGACGGCACTTTATTTAAATGTTGAATGATTCCTTTGCTTTGCCAAACAGAATCATAGTTTGGGTGTTCTGTAATCTCTTTCCAGAAAAAATCATCGATGTGTGCGTTGTTTTGTGGAGTGGCGTTGTCTATGGTTTCATTTCTGAAATATTTATTCAAGTTCTTTAAAGGACCAGCATCTAAGAAAAATTGGTATTGATCTTGAGAATCCATTTTAGGAAACGAATACCAAGCAGTATCAGTAGGAGTATCTTTATAGGCACCAAACAATGAAATTGCTCTAAAATAACTCAACAAGAATGCGCCATTATGATGAAAGTCATCAAAGAAAAAATCTCCAATAGATGCTTGTGGTGATGCTGCTTTTAATGCAGGATGTGCATCGATAGCAGATATGGTTGCATAATGTCCAGGATACGAAACTCCCCAAGTACCAACATTACCGTTGTTGTTGTCAACATTTTTAACCAACCAATCTATGGTGTCATAAGTATCAGTAGTTTCATCAGATTGATTGCCTGTTTTATTTGGAATATAAGCTCTCATATTGTCATAAACACCTTCACTCATCCAACGTCCACGAACATCTTGATATACCACAATGTTTCCCTCTTTCATCAATTGAGGGTTTGGCCCAATTCTGGTTTTAAATTCGCCATTACCATAAGGTTTACAACTATAAGGAGTTCGTTGCATTAAAATTGGATAGGTTTTACTCTGATCTTTTGGAGAGTAAATAACAGTGTGTAATTTAATTCCATCGCGCATTTCAATAGTTACTTCTTTCTTGGTAAAGTTGTCTTGAACGTAGGTGTTTGGTTTTTTTTCATCTTTTGGTTCAGTAGCGTCGCAGCTAACAAAAAACGTGATGAAAAGCAGCGAGAGAATGGTTGCTAAAAGTTGTTTTTTCATGATGAGTATTAGGTTGTTTGTTAGGTAAAACTACAAAAGAAAAAATAGTTTAGAACTATGCATTTGCGTTAAAATGAATTTTGATACTTTTATCATTGAATATATAAAATAGAATTAAATGAAATACCTACAGTTTGTTGTAATTGCATTGTGCATCGTTGGTTGTAATTTAAAGCAAGAAAAAAACAATGCAATGGCAAGAAGTGTTGTTGTAGAAAAGCAATTCCCTAAGCTAGAACCCAACCGATACAATGTTGCTTTCTTAATTATGAATGGAACTTTTAATACAGAGTTAACAGCGCCTTTTGATATTTTTCAGCACACCGTTTTTAGAAAAAACATCAAAGCAATGAATGTCTTTACAGTTGCGAAAACTGATGCAGCGATTACAACATTTGAAGGCATGCGAATTCTGCCAGATTTCAATTATTTAAAAGACAGTTTACCACAGATAGATATTTTGGTAGTACCCAGTGCAGAACATCATTTAGATTCTGATTTGGAAGATGAAGCAATGATTCAATTTATTAAACGAGTTGATAAAGAGGCCAAGTATGTTACATCACATTGCGATGGTGCTTTTGTATTGGCAAAAGCGGGCGTTTTAAAAGGTCGAGTTTCTACGACCTTTCCTTCTGATATTGATCAAATGCGAACAAAGTTTCCCGAATTAGACATTCGAAAAGAAGTGTTGTTTGTGCATGATGGAAAATACATTACTTCTGCTGGTGGTGCAAAATCGTTTGAAGCTGCTTTGTATTTATGTGAGTTTTTATACGGCAAAGAAGTTACGAAATCTTTAGCAGGTGGTTTGGTTATTGATTGGGATGTAGATAAAGTTCCGCATTTGATCGTTGAGAAATAGAAAAGTGAAGTGAAAAACAAAGAGCCTAGAAGCTAGACTCGAAATGTCAAATAACATTGAATTAAACAAATAGAAAAAAGCGGCCAATCTGGTAGCCTTTTTTTATTTAGATGGATAGATCTTTTGTTGCTGGATGTATGCTGATGTGACTTTTGAAACTTCTAAGGAGTATTTTCCGAACCAAATATAATGTTCTGCATCTTTTACTGTATAAAACTGTATGTCATTTCCTAAAGATTTCATTTTGGTGTAGAAAACATTGGCATTAGCATAGGGGCAATTCATATCTTTTTCTCCATGAATTAATAGCATTTTGGTGTTGGTTTTTTGGGTTAAATGGTTTGGAGAAATTTCTTTGGCCTTATCTTTATAATCAATATGTTCTCTAATCCATTTTGTGTTTTTGCCAGTCAAATCATAGGCTCCAGAATTCACAATTAAAAAATTTGGTTTCGCACTTGTTTTAAGGTTGTCGGTTTTTTCATTCCAATTTTCAACTAAAGTAGTCGCCAATGCTAAATGACCTCCTGCAGAATTTCCAGTCGCTATAATTTTATTTGGATTGATAGTATACTTTTTTGCATGCTCTCTTAACCAACGAATGGCTGATTTTGCATCTTTTACTGCTTCAAAAGGATAGGTCCCTTGTTTTGCTTTTATTCGATAATCAACAACAGCTACTACCCAACCATTTTTTGCATATTCTTTTGCTGTGCTAAAATACCAAAACGGATTTCCACTAGACCAGCTTCCTCCATGGAATTGAACTATAGTCGGTCTAATTCCTTTGAATACATTCTTGTCAGGCAGAAAAAGATGCATTTCTAACTTGAAATTATCGACAGTTTTATAAATTTCGATGATATGATTTTCTCTTTCATTATACTGCTCTTTATACCGATTAATTAACTTAGTAAGCGCATTGTTGTTGTTATTGTTAGTAGTAAGATTGTTATAGAAATCTCCACTATTTTTAACCCCTTTATTATCTATATGCTCATATAAATATTTTTCTTTCCAGTACGTATTTACTTCTAGGTTACTAAAAAAAGTGTTTATTACATTCCAGTTTGCATGTAGCTGTTGATTGTCCATTTTATTATAATCACCATTTCGTAATTTTTTAGAACTCTCTATTGAAATAAAGGACGTTGCATAACTTATAAAGTATTTGTTGGAAAGAAACTGAGGTTGATTAAAATCGAGAATATTTGTATTGAGTTTTTTTTGGTTTACTTTTGAAAATCTAATATTTTTCCCTGTAAAACGTTTGTGATATTTAGGGTATTCTAAAATATATTTATCAAATGAAACTCTAATTGCTAAGCTTTCGTAATTATATGTTTTGGAATCTAAATTCTTTTTGTTTTTGTGAAGATGATTGGTATATATGTTCTTTAGAGAATCTATTTTTTTTGTGAATTCATCTTGATCTAAAAAATGTAATGTGTAGAATTTTGTTTTTAAATATTTAAAAATTGGAGTTCCAAACTTTTTTTGTTCTTTTAAAAACTTTTCTTTGCTAATTGCGTCTGTTTTTTCATTACAATTCAAAAAAAGTAGGATAAGAATATAGAAATAATAATTTGTCTTCATGCTATTGTTCTTCCGTGTAGAGTTCGCTATTAATTAGCCATTCATCATTGTGTAGATTCCATTCTACAATACCATTTTGTTTGCCAATTTTCCCTTTGTATTTAAATATGGTAATGAACTTTTCATAAGCTATAGTGTCATGAATATCGATCGAAATAATATCATGTTTAATGATTTGATAACCATATGGCATTATTTTTTTAAGAGCTTTTGATATTTCTTTTTTTCCGCAAATATTATTTGTAGAAATGCAGGCACCCTCTTTATATCTAGAAACAATCGCAGCTACATTGCCTTCATTTACCCAATTTGTTATTTTTTCTCTTGATGTTTTTATTTTATCCTTCACTTTTAAAATTGACGAATCTGTATCATTTGAATAAAAATAAAAGACACTAGTAATAGATGTAATAAGAAGTAGGGAGCATATAATTTTAGTTGTCTTGTTGCCAAAAGGGATTATTTTTCCTATCCAATTATAAAAACTATTTTTTTTTGTAGAAAGATCTTCTCCATTATAATTAAGAGTTGTAAGAATAAGTTTTAAAGTATAGCCTCTTGGTGTTACTTCACCAGATTCTATCCGTTGCAGTGTTCTTATATTAAGGTTGCATTTGTCAACTAGTTCTTTTTGAGTAAGACCTTGAGATTTTCTAAGTTCAATAATTTTTTTGCCCAAGTTAGGTTGATTCATATTAAAGATATTTTTCTGCAAGACTAATTGATTTAGTTGTTAAATAATACGGATTTTAGAATATTTGATACGGCGTTTGTACGGCGTTTAATGATTTTATCCCTTTAAGTTGTAAGGTAAGAATTTAATAAAAAGTGATTGTAATTAAAATGGAACATAAAAAAAAGCGGCCTAGGCCGCTTTTTTTATGAAATAGTTATTGGTTACAATGTTTTCAACCAAGCTTGTCTTAATTTAGTTTTAGGACTGTCAGCAGAAAGCTTTTCAATAACCAAACTCTTTTGTTCAGTTTTTGGAGCAATTGCTTTTCCTTCTAATTTTATTGTTTTTCCGTCTCTTACAACTTCAAAAACGATGGCGTCTCCAACTTTCCATTGCATAGATTTCCCTAAAATTTGTCTAGCATTTTGTAATGAAATTGCTTCTCCATTTACTGTTTTAACAAGATCACCAGTTTTAACACCCAATGCAATCAATCCTGTATTTGTTCTTTTTGTAAAGAAAATTTCTCTTTTTGAATTTACAGAAATGAAAGGTTGGTTGTTTTTATCTACAAAATATTTAGCATCAACAGTTTCTGTTACATTTTTAATTCCTGCTTTTGCAAAGAAAGTATTGTAATCTATAGGAGTATTTCCTACAACATGCTTTTTGAAAAAATCTCCAACCGAAGGGTACGTCATTTTTACAATTTCAGCAATAATTTCTTCATCTTTAAAAGCTTTGTTTTTTCCATACTTTTTAGACAAGTCTAACATCATGTTTCTAACACCATAAGTTCCTTTGCTTTCTTCTCTTAAAATAATGTCTAAACACATTCCGATTAAAGCACCTTTCTGGTACACATTCCCGTAGTTTCTAGCATATTTAGGCTCTAAAATGTTTTTACTCATTTCTGTAAAAGACATATCATCATCAAATCTCATTGACGAAGAAATTTTGTTTTTCATCTCAGAAACAAACTCATCTTCAGAAATCAATCCTTGGTTTACTTGAAAAAGATTTGCAAAATATTCTGTCATACCTTCATACATCCATAAGTGCTCAGACATCTTTGCTTTGTTAAAGTCGAATGAATGAATTTCTTCTGAATGTACAGAAAGTGGCGTTACAATGTGGAAAAACTCATGAGAAACAGTTCCATTGATCATTCCGTTAGCCAATTGTTTTTTAGAGTAAGATTCTGGATATACTACAGTCGTTGAAGATCTGTGCTCTAAAGCTCCAAAGCTATTCCATTTGTATACTTTAGAATCAAAAAGGTATAATAAAATATTGTATTCATTAGTTGTTACAAATCCTTTTAAGAAATTTGTTTGTGCTAGTACCATTTTCTTTAAATCTGCTTCCATGTCTTTTGCAGAATGCACATTGTTTGGAGAGTATACCGTAAAGTTTACATTAATTCCGTTTACCGTGAAACTCACATTGTTTAATGGAGCATACATAATTGGGTTGTCAGAAATCTCATCATATCTCGGCGCTAAAAACACATCTTTGGTATTGTCTGTTTTCGTTGTGTTTTTATTAATTAAAGAAGATGTTTCATATAAGTTTGCAGGATGCGTTATAGAAATTTCATATGGGAATTCCTTTTTGTCATTGAAATACCCAATAAAACCTGGTAAATTTAATAAGAAGTTTTTTCCCTCTTCAATGTTTGTTCCAGCCATTACATAAATGTTATGCTTTTGCTTTGTGTCAAACGTATCATCAATCCAGTAAGAAATTTTATCCATCTTCTTAGCATTGTCAATTTGCCAAGAGTTATCGTTTAATTTTTTTACAGTCAATTCATTTCCGTCATAATCAAAAGCTTTAAAATCAGAAACAAACTTTCCATAATCACTCATCGCATATGTTCCTGGTACAATTGCCGGAATGTTATATATTAAGGTTTCTCTTTTGATCTTTTTTGGATTTACTTCAACCTTCACTTTGTCATCAACAACGGTATTCAAATCGATGCTAACATCAATGGTCTTTTTATTGTTTTGAGCTGTCTTATAAGTAGAACAGCTTCCTAAAAAAGCGATAGCTGCTACCGCAATAAATATTTTTTTCATAATAGTGTGATTACTTTGTTTCAAAGTAAGACGAGCCTTTTGAAATTTTGTTACACTTTACAAACTACTTTTTATTTTAAAACGGACAATTCTTACTCATTGTACTCTAAAAATAGTACAATCAGTTAAAAATGGGTATTTTTGCAGCGCATGAGTACACTTAGATTAACAGATTGGTTGCCTACTACAAACAAGGAGGTGAAATTAAAAGGATGGGAAGAATTAGATGTAATTCTTTTCAGTGGAGACGCCTATGTAGATCATCCTTCATTTGGACCAGCTGTTATTGGTCGTATTTTAGAAAGCTACGGGTTAAGAGTTGCCATTGTACCTCAGCCTAGTGTGAATGATAACCTACAAGATTTTGAAAAATTAGGAAAGCCTCGTTTGTTTTTTGGAGTAACTGGTGGATGTATGGATCCAATGGTGAGTAATTACACCGCTAGTAAAAAACGTAGAGACAAAGATGCGTATACACCAAATGGAGATAAAGGGTTTAGGCCTGATTATGCAACTTCAGTGTATTCTAAAATTTTAAAAGAAAAATTCCCTGATATTCCTGTTTTAATTGGGGGAATTGAAGCTTCTTTAAGACGTGTAACTCACTATGATTATTGGTCTGACAAATTATTGCCAACTATTTTAGAAACTTCTAAAGCAGATATGTTGGTCTACGGAATGGGAGAGCAGCCTTTGAGAGAAATTGTTGAACTGATGCAGAAAGGGGTTCCGTTTTCGAGTTTGAAAAACATCAAGCAAACCGCTGTTTTTATTGATCAAAAAGAAGAAAAACTTCCAGTTGTAAATGATTGGGAAGATGTAACCATCAATTCTCATGAAGCCTGTCTAAAGGATAAAAAAACATTCGCTTCTAATTTTAAAGTGATTGAACAGGAATCGAATAAATTAAAAGCAAGAAGAATTTTGCAGGATGTAGATGGAAAAACATTGGTGATCAATCCGCCATGTGCAACCATGACAGAAAAGGAAATTGATGGATCTTTCGATTTGCCTTTTACACGTTTGCCACACCCAAAATATAACAAGCGTGGCCCAATTCCGGCGTTTGAAATGATCAAGTTTTCGATCAATGTTCACAGAGGGTGTTTCGGTGGATGTAGCTTTTGTACCATTTCTGCACATCAAGGAAAATTCATTGCCAGCAGAAGTCAAGAGTCTGTTTTAAAAGAAATTGATAAAGTGGCAAACATGCCAGATTTTAAAGGCTATTTATCAGATATTGGTGGGCCTTCTGCAAACATGTATCAGATGAAAGGAAAGATACAATCTATCTGCGATAAATGTGTTGCGCCTTCTTGTATTTCTCCAGTGATTTGTTCTAATTTGGATACATCTCATAAGCCTTTAACGGAATTGTATCAGGCAGTTGATAAGCATCCGAAGATTAAAAAATCATTTATTGGAAGTGGGATTAGACACGATATGTTGGTGCCTGAATTTAATAAAAATGCAGATCCAAAAGAGCTAGATGCGTATACTGAAGAGGTAATGACAAAACACGTTTCTGGAAGATTAAAAGTAGCTCCAGAACACACTTCAGATCCTGTTTTAAAATTGATGCGTAAGCCTTCTTTTAAATATTTTCACCTTTTTAAAAAGCGCTTTGATAAAATCAATATCAAGAAGAAATTAAACCTTCAATTGATTCCTTATTTTATTTCTAGTCATCCAGCCAGTGAGGTCGAAGATATGGCAAATTTGGCTGCAGAAACTAAAGACATGGGCTTTCAGTTAGAACAAGTTCAGGGCTTTACACCTACGCCAATGACGGTTGCAACTGTTATTTATTACTCTGGGTATCATCCTTATACTTTAAAGCCAACAAAAACCCCAAAAACTAAAAAGGAAAGAGAAGACCAACACAAATTTTTCTTTTGGTATAAAAAAGAAAATAAAGATTGGATTCGTAATACGCTGAACAAAGTCGGAAGACAAGATTTGTTAAAAGTTTTATTGCCAGATACTAATTCTTGGAAAAAGAATAAGAAAGCACAAGAAACTAAGAATACTTTTGATGATGCAATTCCATTTAACAAACGTAAGAAAAAGGTTTCTAGGGCTCCAAAACAAAAGAAGAGAAGAAGATAGTTTTACTGTTTAAGTACAGATTTTACAATCGTCTTTTTCTTGAATCTCGCCAACTAGTTTTCCATCTTCATTTAAGACGTACCCGCAACAATCCATAAACCCTTGTGCGATTAATTTTCTTGCACGTTGAATTTGAGATTTGGTTGTAGGTACTGTCTGTTTCAATTGTTCAGCAACTTCTTTCTGTTTCATTCCTTTGATGTCTGACAAAAACAAAGGGTCTCTATACTTTTTTGGTAGATTTTGAAGAATACCACGCAAGCAATCTTTTTCTGTATGTACATCTTCAAGAATTTCAGTTTCAGATTCGAAATTGGCAATTTCAAATGTTTTGTTATTTGATTTGAAATAGTCTAAAATTGAATTTCGAGCAACGGAGAAACACCAAGACTTTAGTTTGGTGATGTCTTTTAGTGTGTGTAGTTTTGTGTGAATCTTGATAAAGGTATCCTGTAAAATATCATCAGCAATAGCAATATCTTTTACTTTGCTAAGGATGAATCTCTTTAGATCTTCAGAATATTGTTTCCAAACTTGTTGTGTGGTCATAGATAGGTATTTGTCATTGCGAAAGAGGAACGATTGAGGCAATCTGTTTAAATTGGTACAGATTGCTACATCATACTTCCTCGCAATGACATTTAGTATTGATTAACAGTTACAGTTGTTACAAGAACAGTTATCGCAAGTACAGTTTTCACAGTTTCCTGTTTTACATCCGTCACAATTACAAGTACATTCGTTTTTATTTTTCATGATATTAAATTTTTTAATGTTCATCTAATAGACATACAATTTACAAAAAAGATGCATTTATTTTGAGAAATATTTTTGCAATTCTTTTCGAATCGGAATGGGTTTGATAGGAGATATGTTTGCGCCACCAGTATTTCCTTTTGGAACCCAAATCAAGGTGAATAGGAGTGAAGCAATAATTCTAGAAAATTGCCCAATTATTTCTTTGGTGCTTTTTGTTTTTATACCAAATACAAACATCCAATAATGACTAAGTGTATGTCGAAATAAATGCCGTTGACCAAGGATGTGTGCGTTTTCAAAATGGTAAAATGAAGTGGAATAATTTTTCTTCATTAAAGCCTCTTTACCTTGTTGTAATTGTTTGTAGAATTCTGATTTTAAAAGCTGATGTGTCATTCGTTTTTTTATTAGTGGACGATTGATTTTATGAAAAGATGAAAATGTCGCTCTTATTTGTTTTTAGCACTAGGTATTTACCACTGATTGTATAGGTGTAAATACTTGATTATTAGTTCAGGTTAATGAACTTAAGGGTAGATTGTATACATTTAAAAGTTGAATTTTAAAAGCAATTAATTATGGCATCTCCAACAGCAGTAAACGATCAAATAACAGATTCAGTAACACAATCTAATCTAAAAGTAGTAAGCGAAGCCTCTGCAACGGCAATGGGAACATTGTATCAATCAACAGCTAGTTCTCTTTCTATAGCAATCCAGAATTCAATTGCAAATCAACAACAAAATAATACGGTTGCAACGACAGCTACAACAATTTGCATTGAGAAAATTTTAAATAAAAAATAAGTAAGTATAAATTTTAAAAACAAATAATTATGGCATTTCCAACAGCAGTAAACAGTCAAATAACTGACGCAGTAACACAGTCAAATGTACAAGTATTAAGTGAAGCTCCAGCGATGGCGATGGGTTCTTTATATCAGTCTATGGCGAGTGCAATGGCTATTGCAATGCAAAACTCTGTAAGTCAGCAACAAAATTCTAACGCAGTTGCTCAAGCTGTTACCACAAAGTGTATTGAAACTCTAATTGGTAAATAATGAGTGCGGAAGCAGAAAGTCGTTCAGCCCAAAGTTCTTCTGTAAATAGTCAGGTAATTGATTCAATTAAAGAGATAAATAATTTACTAGAAGAAGGGAGTACAAATTTAAGTGCTATTTCTAGCCAAATATTAACACAGGCTACTGGTATGGCAATGTTAAATGTTGTAAATCAACAACAGCAATTATTTATGTTGCAAAACACAGTTACTACAGCTGCTGCTAAAGCATTGTTAGAATCAAGTCCTATAGAAGCTGTAAAATTAATGGATGATCTTGTTAAAAACAACAACGCAGCTGATTCTATTAAAGAGTTGCAGGAGTTGATCAATCAAATGAATAATAAGCAGAAGTAAAATTCTAAAAATTTAAATTATGAGCAATTCAGAAGAAAATCAGCCAAATGAACAAAAAGATGATGTTAGTAATACAGCATCAAAAGAAAATATGTCGAATAGTACTTCTGAAGATGAATTATTAAAGGCTCAACTAGAGGCAGAAAAAGCTGTTTCAAAAGCTGTTCAAGATATCAATAAAGCAATTAATTCTTAGACGCTACAATGATTATAAGTAAAAAAGCCTCACAAATTGTGAGGCTTTTTTTAATTGTAAGATCCTTCGTCTACGCTAAGGATAAGCTACTTCTAAGATTTTTTAAAAACAAAATCAAGAACCTGTTTACATGTTTCTGCGGTATTGTCCACCAACCTCAAACAATGATTCTGTAATGGCTCCTAAAGACGCTACTTTACAAACATCCATTAATTTATCGAAGATATTCTCATTGTTAATTGCAGCTTTTTGTAAATCTTTTAGCATTGCCGTAGTGTCATGCATTTTATGCAGATCTCCTAACATATCTATTTGATATTGTTTTTCTTCTTCCGTTGCACGGATAACTTCATCTGGTGTTACTGTTGGAGAACCATCTTTACTCAAGAAAGTATTTACCCCAATAATTGGAAATTCTCCGTTATGTTTTAAGGTTTCATAATACAGACTTTCTTCTTGTATTTTAGAACGTTGGTACATAGTCTCCATTGCGCCTAAAACTCCTCCACGTTCTGTAATACGATCAAACTCTAACAACACAGCTTCTTCTACTAAATCGGTTAACTCTTCTATGATAAACGAACCTTGAATTGGGTTTTCATTTTTAGTCAATCCCAACTCTTTGTTGATGATCAATTGAATTGCCATTGCTCTACGCACAGATGCTTCTGTAGGTGTTGTAATAGCCTCGTCATATGCGTTAGTGTGTAGTGAGTTGCAGTTGTCATAAATAGCATATAATGCCTGTAAAGTCGTACGGATATCATTAAAGTCAATTTCTTGTGCATGTAATGAACGGCCAGAGGTTTGAATGTGGTATTTCAGCATCTGGGCACGTGGACTAGCTCCGTATTTATATTTCATTGCTTTTGCCCAAATCTTACGTGCTACACGACCAATTACGGCATATTCTGGATCAATACCATTAGAAAAGAAGAACGATAAGTTTGGTCCGAATTTATTAATATCCATTCCTCTACTTAAGTAATACTCAACATAGGTAAACCCGTTAGATAGTGTTAATGCCAATTGCGTAACAGGGTTTGCTCCTGCTTCTGCAATATGGTATCCTGATATAGATACCGAATAGAAGTTACGTACTTTCTTCTCAATAAAATACTCTTGTACATCTCCCATTAATCGCAATGCGAATTCTGTAGAGAATATACAGGTGTTCTGTGCTTGATCTTCTTTTAGGATATCTGCTTGTACTGTTCCACGAACTGAACTTAATGTATATACCTTAATTTCCTGATATACATCAGCAGGTAAAACTAGATCTCCTGTTATTCCTAATAAGAACAACCCTAATCCATTATTTCCTTCAGGTAATACTCCTTGGTATTCTGGACGAGCAATTCCTTTTGCTTTATATATTTTTTCGATTTTAGCTGTAACTTCTGCTTCTAAACCATTTTTTTGAATGTATTTTTCACATTGTTGATCAATTGCTGCATTCATAAAGAACCCCAACAGCATAGGAGCTGGCCCATTAATGGTCATCGAAACCGATGTCATAGGATCAGCTAAATCAAATCCTGAATACAATTTCTTAGCATCGTCTAAACAACAAATAGAAACTCCAGCATTACCAATTTTACCGTAAATATCTGGTCGTACTCCTGGATCATTACCATATAAAGTTACCGAGTCAAAAGCAGTAGATAATCGAGCTGCAGGCATTCCTGCACTTACATAATGAAAACGCTTGTTTGTTCGTTCTGGTCCACCTTCTCCGGCGAACATACGTGAAGGATCTTCTCCAGTACGTTTAAATGGATACAGTCCTGATGCATATGGGAAATCTCCAGGTACATTTTCTTGTAAACACCAAATTAAAATATCTCCCCAAGCAGTATACTTAGGTAAAGCTACTTTTGCAATTTGTGTTTGAGATAATGATGGTGAATGTGTTTCTATTTTGATTACTTTATCACGAACTTTAAACGTATAAATAGGTTGTTTGTATTTGTTTACTTTTTCATCCCAGCCCATTATTACTTCCCAATTATATGGGTCTAAGTCCATTTTTACTCTATCAAACTGAGCTATTAATAGACGCAAGAAGTCTTTATCTTCTTCAGAAACTCCAGCTACAGATTCACTGTCAATTCCTGATTTATCTAATGTTACTTTTCCTTCAACTATTGTTTCAATAGTTTTATAAATACCGTATAAACGCTGCGCCACTTCTTTTTGTACCGTAGCTTTTGCATCATAGCCTCTATTGCTTTCTGCTATTTCAGATAAATAACGAACTCTACTAGGAGGGATTATGAATATCTTCTCAGACATTTGCTTTGTGATTTCAAATGATGATTTTAAATCAGCCCCAGATTGTACTACCAATTTATCCATGATAGATTTATACAATGAGTTCATTCCTGGGTCATTAAACTGCGAAGCAATAGTACCAAATACTGGCATATCATCCATATGTGTATCCCATAAATTGTTATTACGCATGTATTGCTTTTTCACATCTCTCAATGCATCTAAAGCGCCGCGTTTATCGAATTTATTAATTGACACTAAATCGGCAAAATCTAACATGTCAATTTTTTCCAATTGAGTAGCAGCTCCAAATTCGGGAGTCATTACATACAATGATGTGTCTGAATGCTCTATGATTTCAGTATCAGATTGCCCAATTCCAGAAGTTTCTAAGATGATTAAATCAAACTCTGCAGCTTTCAATACTTCTATTGCTTGACCTACATATTTAGACAATGCCAAATTCGATTGACGAGTTGCCAATGAACGCATATACACACGTTTGTTATTGATGGCATTCATACGAATACGATCTCCTAATAACGCTCCACCTGTTTTACGTTTAGATGGATCTACAGAAATTAATCCGATTGTCTTTTCTGGAAAGTCGATTAAGAATCTACGAACCAATTCATCTACTAAAGATGATTTTCCTGCTCCACCAGTACCTGTAATCCCTAATACTGGAGTTTTTGAATTTTTATTTATTTCTTTAATTTTTTCTAAAGTGTCTTTTGCTACTTCAGGAAAGTTTTCAGCTGAAGAAATTACACGAGCAATGGCGCCAATTTCTTTAGTTGCTAAATGATTTATTTCATCATTCAGTACATCACCGATTGCATAATCTGATTTTTCAACCAAATCATTAATCATCCCTTGCAACCCCATTTCACGACCATCATCTGGAGCGTAAATACGAGTAATGCCATAATCCATTAAATCCTTAATTTCTGAAGGAAGGATTACACCACCACCACCACCAAAAACTCTAATATGTGCTGCACCACGCTCAACTAATAAATCTCGCATGTATTTAAAATACTCATTGTGACCTCCTTGATAAGAAGTAATCGCAATGGCATTGGCATCTTCTTGAATGGCACAATTTACAACCTCATCAACACTTCTATCATGACCCAAATGAATTACTTCTACTCCTGTAGTTTGAATAATTCTACGCATGATATTAATTGCGGCATCATGCCCATCAAATAAGGCTGCTGCTGTTACAATACGGATTTTATATTTAGGTTTGTATGGTGTTACTTGTATCATCTGTAATAAATATTGTTACCCCTCAGTGGGATTAATTTCGTTTGTCTTTCCTCGAAAAGATGTTCGCATACACGATCTATAGTACGAATACACTAAAAACTGTTCTTTTAAAGGTGTGCAATTTACGGAATTCTTAAAAAAGAACGAGATTCTTTAACTAATTTTAAAGCATTTGTGTGTGTTATTTAATGGTATGCTTTTTGCACCTTATTATTTAGCTGTAAAAAAAAACTATATATTATGAAAACTGTTAAACTATTTCTTTTGGTGCTCGTTTTTGGTTTTGCCTCTTGTAGTACAGTAAAAGTTACTACAGATTACGATACTAAGACAAATTTCACTTCCTATAAAACATTTGCATTCTATAAAAAAGGAATTGACAAAGCTAAAATCTCTGATTTAGACAAACGAAGAATATTGCGAGCCATTGAATCAGAAATGTTAGCCAAAGGTTTTGTTAAATCAAATACCTCAGATTTATTAGTGAGTATTTTCGCTAAATCTCGAAAAAAGATAAACATTGATGCAAGTGTTGATTATCCAAATTATTTTTGGTATCCGAGATATTACTATGGCCGTGATAGAATACGAATTACAAAGCAAACTGAAGGGACATTATTTATTGATTTAATTGATGCTGAAAACAAAAAATTACTTTGGCAAGGAATTGGATCTGGAGCTTTAAGCGCAAAAAATAGATCGAAAAAAGAAGAGAAAATTCAACTTTTTGTAAAAGAGATTCTGAGTGGATTTCCGCCAGGGGATAAAAAATAAATTAAAACTAAAACGCCCTAATTGGGGCGTTTTTTTATATTAATTTTGTAAGATGTTTAAACCTAGAATAGAATTAGAGCCTGATGATTATTACTTAAATGAACAGGGCTATAAAGTATTTACAGAAAAGTACCATCTAAAGAGGGGGCACTGTTGTAAAAGTGGATGTAGACACTGTCCATATGGATATGATAAAAAGACGGATAGTTTTAAATAATTGTGACTATTGATGAAACAATGTTTCTAAAGAAGAAAGAGAGCCTAAAATGATAAAAAGAATTATAGTACTATTTGTGGTGTTGCAACTAGGAAGTTGTGCAGAGTTGCAAAAAGTAGCCAATCATATAACAAGTCAAGGAGCTGTTCTGAGTCAAGAGCAAATAGGTAACGGGTTACGTCAAGCGCTAGACAATGGTATTCAGAACCAGGTTTCAAAATTAACTGCTGTAGATGGGTTTTATAAAAATAAATTGGTGAAAATTCTACTACCAGAAGAATTAAAAGTTGTTGATAAAACTTTGCGAAGGTTGGGTTTAACTTCTTTGGCTAACGAAGGAATTAAAGTATTAAATAGAGCGGCAGAAGATGCTGTGAAAACTGCAACTCCAATTTTTGTAAATGCAGTAATAGAAATGACGTTTGCTGATGCAAAAAACATTTTATTAGGCGATCAAAACGCTGCAACGAATTATTTGCATGGGAAAACAATCACAGCATTATATAATCAATTTAGTCCCTTGATTAAAAACTCGTTTGACAAAGTTGGAGCAAATAAAATTTGGTCAAATTTAATATTGAGATATAATAAAATTCCTTTTGTAAAAAGGGTAAGCCCAGACTTAACAAGTTATGTGACCACGCAAACTTTAAAAGGAGTTTTTACAATGATAGCTATAGAGGAAAAAGGAATTCGTGAAAAGGTTGGTTTAAGAAATACAGCATTATTACAACAGGTTTTTGCATTGCAAGATTAAAATAGATATTTTTATTGATTTAATTATCTGTGTACCAAATAATTACGTATATTTATAGGTGTAAATACTTGTAAATGTCTCGATTAACCCAACTTTCGCGTTATAGAAAACACCTTGAAGAAAGGTATTCTAGTTTGGTAGAAAGATCAAATGATTATCGGTACGAAGATGAATCTAAAAGTGATAGAGCTGCCTTTAAAGCGATGAAAGTTTTAGAAAAACTAAATAGAGTTAATTATCTTGATAAAGAGTTTTCAAACATTACTTAGTGTACTCTTTATAATCCTGTGAGGGATCATAATCATTGTTTGTTTTTATTGAATGTAATTCGCTTCTTGGATCTTTAGATCTAATGAAGGGGAATAGTAATTGAACATACCACGGTTCTTTCATTTGGTTCCAAGCACCAAATTTTTCAGGGTACTTTCTTGTTATTTTTGCAGTTCCAAATAACACATCCCAAAAGAAAAGTAAGTTTCCGTAATTGCCATTTGGATTGCTAACTCCGTCTTCAGATGACAATCCATGATGAGCAAAATGAGTTGCAGGTGTAGATATGGTTCTTTCAATAATCCAAGATAAAGGGTTTAGAATTTTGTATTTATATAAAAATTGATCCCACTTTGTTTCGCTGTGTGCCAATAAGATAATTACTAGTTTTACGGCTAAATACACAATGTATACATTTCCCATTCCAAGGTAAATCAACACTGCAGAAAACCAAATTCCAGGCATTATTGCGTAATATAATAGTGCATTTCTATAGGTAACAAGTACGCCCATTTCTTCTACAACATGATGAGGTCTGTGTAATTTCCAAAAGGTTTTATTTATGTGAGATAATCGATGCCACCAATACTGCATCATATCATCAAAAATTAAAAATGCACCAATTTGAATCCAAATAGAAGTGTCAAAAAAAATGTTTTCAAGAGAGGGAAAGAAATTAGTCATTAACCAAAAAACAATCAGAAAAATGGATGGCTGTATGAAAGTGGGTAAGGTTGATAAACTAACTAATTCAATGGTGAAGTCATTTTTTGTTCGTTTACCATTAAAGTACAAACCGCCAAAAGCTTCAATAATTCCTAAAAATAATAACGCAATTGTTGGAACTAGTTTGCCAATGTTTTCTGGGGACATGTTGTTGTTTGTAATTGATGAAACAATATAGTAAAAGTAATTGAATTAGATTCTTTCTCTCAGCTCTTTAAAATAATTGAAAGCTTTTATCAATCTACTTCCATACCAGCTAAACATTTCTCCATCTACAAAAACTGTTTTTGAATGACATGCATACCTTCTTAATTCAAATGCGTGCTCTTTCTTGAAAGGGTACGGCTCTGAAGATAATAATACTAAATCAGGATCGCCTACTAAAGGTGTTTTTTTAATTTCAACTTCAGGATACCTTTCTCTGTCTTTATAAATGTTGTCAAACTTATTTAGCTCTAATAGATAATTGATAAAAGTATTGTTAGCGGCAACCATCCAGGGATTTCTCCAGATGAAATAAGCCACTTTTACAACCTCTTTATTGGCGATAAAAGAGTGGAAATCATTCAAGTTGAAATTAATTTTTTGAATGATTTTCGAAGCTTCTGTTCTACGAGATAGTAAGTCTCCGTAGGTTTTTATCAAATCAATAGAATCTTGAATGTTGTAGATTTCTGAAACATGAGTAGTTGCAATTTGTTTACAGTGCTCAACAATCTCTTTAGTATTTTCTTCTTTATTGCAAAGAATGATATCTGGCTTAAGCTGTTTTATTTTTTCTAAATGGATATTTTTTGTTCCGCCAACAACTGTTTTGGTTTTCCTTAAATGATAGGGGTGAACACAGAACTTTGTGATGCCAGCTATTGATGACTCTAAACCTAAATCAAATAACAACTCGGTTTGAGAAGGTACTAACGAAACAATCTTTAAAGGCTTAGAAATGGTGTTTTTAATCAAGTTGTTGATTTAAAATTTCTTCCATTTCTTGTTGTAATTCTTTCGCTTTTTTTGCAGCAGCATTTGCAAAATCAAGTTCATTAGAAGCGTAGATAATTCCGCGAGAAGAATTGATTAACAGTCCAATGTTTTTAGACATTCCGTATTTGCAAACATCTTGTAAGTTTCCGCCCTGAGCACCAACTCCAGGAACCAATAAGAAGCTATCTGGAACTATTTTTCTTATATCTGTAAAATACTCTGCTTTTGTAGCGCCAACAACATACATTAAGTTCTCTGAGTTTTTCCACAATTTAGAAGTTTCTAAAACCTGTTTATACAGTTCCTTTCCGTCAACAGTTTTTGTTTGAAAATCAAACGCTCCTTGGTTCGATGTTAATGCCAACATAATCGTATGTTTGTCTTCAAAAGCTAAAAATGGTTCAACAGAGTCTTTTCCCATATAGGGAGCAACAGTTACTGAGTCAAAAGATAAATCGTCAAAAAAAGCTTTTGCATACATAGTAGATGTGTTGCCAATGTCTCCGCGTTTTGCATCAGCAATTGTAAAGATTTCTGGATGGTTTTTGTTGATGTAATTGATCGTCTTCTCTAAAGATTTCCATCCTTTTAATCCATACGCTTCGTAAAAAGCGGTATTTGGTTTGTACGAAACACACAAATGATGAGTTGCATCAATAATCGCTTTGTTAAATGCGAAAATCGGATCTTCCTCTTCTAGTAAATGTGGTGGAATTTTAGTGATATCAACATCTAAACCAATGCATAAAAATGATTTTTTCAGGTTGATTTGTTCAATAAGTTGTGCAGTTGTCATTAGGTCTTAAGTTGTGTTATGCAAAGGTACTTAATTTTGATAGTTTATTTATATTTGTTTCATTAACAAGATAAATTAGGAAAGTGTTGTAAGATTGCTGTTTTCTGGTAGACTATTGCAGTATAATATTATTATGAGAAAAATTATAGGTATTCTATTGCTCGTTTATACGAGTTGCTCTTTTGAAGCACCAACCCGGTTTTCTGAGAAAGCACTGAATGACTCTTTAATGACTATTGAGAATACTTCAAAAAGTATTAAAGATATTTTAAAGGAACTTAAAGGGAAGAAATTGTTGATCAATGTTTGGGCTTCTTGGTGTGGTGATTGTATTGTTGGAATGCCAAAATTAAAACAATTGCAAAAAGAGTTTCCCGATATTGGGTATGTTTTTATTTCTACTGATAGAAATAGGCATGGTTGGAAACGAGCCCTAAAAAAATACAATTTAGAAGGAAGTCATTATTTTATGAAGCAAGGAATGGATAGTGATTTTGGAGATTTCTTAAACTCAAATTGGATTCCGAGATACATGGTTGTTAATGAAAACGGTTTCGTAGATTTATTCAAAGCAACCAAAGTTACTGATGCTAGAATAGTAAAGGCCTTGAAAAAATAGCTTATTTTTGCTGCTGAAAATAAACTGAATTTCATGTTTATTTCTTAGACTTAATTAACAAGAGAACTTATGAGAAGCAAAATTGTAGCAGGTAACTGGAAAATGAATAACGATGTTAAAGAAACTAAAAGCCTTGTAAAAGGTATTAGAAAAGCAATTAAAAAATTGCCTTTAAAAGACACGAGAGTTATTGTTGCTCCTACTTTTGTAAACTTAACGACAGCCCTTAAAAGAGCAAAAAAATCTAAAATGGAAGTTGTTGCTCAAAATATGCATCAAGCCAAAAACGGTGCTTTTACTGGGGCGATTTCTGCAGATATGTTAAAAAGCATTGGTGTTAAAACTGTTATTTTAGGGCATTCAGAAAGAAGATCAATTTTTGGGGAAACAGATGAGTTGTTGGCAGAAAAAGTTAATGCTGCTTTAGAAAACGGTCTAGAAATCATTTTTTGTTTTGGAGAATTGTTAGAAGATAGGAAATCTGACAACCATTTTAATGTAGTGGAATCTCAACTAACAAATGCATTGTTTCATTTAGAAACAATTGCTTGGAATCAAATAGTGTTGGCTTATGAGCCAGTTTGGGCAATTGGAACAGGTGAAACTGCAAGTCCAGAGCAGGCACAAGAAATGCATGCTTTTATAAGAACATTATTACAAGAAAAATACAATACAGTAGTGGCAGATAATACTTCTATTTTATATGGAGGAAGTGTAAAGCCCGCAAATGCCGAAGAGATATTCTCTAAACCAGATGTAGATGGAGGTTTAATAGGAGGTGCTTCTTTAAATGTAGAAGACTTTACGGCAATTATTAAAGCAATATAATTTAAATGGATAATATTTATATAGAATATAATTTTACGGTTTCGCCAAAAGAACCAGGTACAGAAATTTTAATTGCTGAGCTTGGTTTTGCAGGTTTTGAGAGTTTTGTAGAAAATGAGAATGGCGTAATAGGTTATATTCAAAAAGAAGAATGGAATTCTGAAATCTTAAGTGATGTTTCTGTTTTGAAATCAGAAGAATTTGAGATTACGTTTGTCGAGAAAGAAATTGAGCAAACGAATTGGAATAGTGAATGGGAAAAGAATTTTGAGCCAATTCAGGTTGATGAGCAGGTAAGTATTCGTGCTCCTTTTCATGAGGATCCTAATCTAGAATATGATATTGTTATAGAGCCGAAAATGAGTTTTGGAACTGGGCATCATGAAACTACACACATGATGGTGCAACACTTGATCGATTTAGATTTAAAAGGGAAGAAAACATTGGATATGGGTTGTGGAACTGGGATTTTAGCAATTTTTGCCGAGATGAAAGGGGCGAATCCTATTGATGGAATTGATATTGACAATTGGTGTTATCTGAATTCTATAGAAAATGCTGAAAGGAATAGCTGTAAAAATATTACTTTCTTTGAAGGAACAGCTGATTTGTTATCTACGCAGAAATATGATGTGATTATAGCAAATATCAATAGAAATATATTGTTGAATGATATGGCTACGTACACAAAATGCATTCTTGATAAAGGAGTGTTGTTGTTGAGTGGTTTTTATAAAGAGGATATTCCTGTTATTGATGCAGAGGTTTCTAAGTATGGTTTGTCATTAGAAAAAACCTTAGAAAGAAATAATTGGGTATCTTTAAAATATATTAAAGGTTAATTGTATATTTATTTTTAATAAGATGAGTACAAAAGAAAAAATACAAGAAGAAGTTGATGTTCTTGAACAAGAGGTGAATCAGCATGAAATTGTTTTGCATAATGATGATGTGAACACATTCGATTTTGTGATGGATTCATTGATAGATGTATGTGAACATACCTTAGAGCAGGCAGAGCAATGTACAATGTTGGTGCATTACAAAGGCAAGTGTACAGTAAAAACAGGAGAGTATAAAGATTTAGAACCTCGTTGCTCAAAATTATTAACCTTAGGCTTATCTGCCGAATTAGTTTAAAATGACAAACGTATTTTTGTATTTCGATTTCAAGCCTTTCTTTAAAGATGTGTCTGGTGCTTTTTCTGAGAATGAAATATGCTTTAGCCAATTAAATTCTGAACACTTTTTGATTTTTGAAAAGAAAGATGATATGTATAATTTATATGTATCTAAGTATGGATCTAAAAAGGAAATAGGAGTGAATCATCCAGAGATATTAGAGCTACTGGTAGAGAATTATGATAAAAATATTCCTGAACATCGGATTGCAATTAGAAGATATTTTGAATAAAAACCTAAGATTTGTCTTAGGTTTTTTTTATATTTATAAAAGAAGTGACTTTTTAAAGGGTTTAGGGTCTAATTAATTAAAGATAAGTTGAAGTGAAGATAAACAAGAAATATATAATAACATTTTGTGTAATTATCATTATTGCATTAAATAGTTTTGGACAAGCGGTTCCGCCGCCCATTCCGCCGCCGCCGCCGCCAGGTTTACCTATTGATGGTGGAGTTGGTTTGTTGTTCTTAGCTGGAATTATATTTGGTGTGAAAAGTTATATAAAGAAATAAGAAGTTAGAATTTAAGTTTGGTTAGATAAAAAGCCTTTAAACAGAGAAGTTTAAAGGCTTTTTTGATTTTGAAACCTTTGTGAAATCAAAAAAGCTCATCAATTAAGATGAGCTTTTCTTGTGACCTCGGCTGGGTTATTTTCTAATTCTAATGCGCTGATTAACAGTATTTTATATTTGGTTTCGTGTCAAATCCGTGTCGAAAAAAGTAAGTTACTGATTATTAGCGGTTTAACTCGATTGTTGTTTATTTAGCTTTAATAATAATTAATTTCAGTGAATTTAAAGATAAAATTTCACATCTAACAAGAGGATAGCAATTAATTATTCACGGTGTTGTGTTCTCGTACTTTGTTGTTTCTGACTCTTTTATTGTTCCGTAAATTTCTTTGTTATAATACTGATTGGTGAATTTGGTGAGGAATCATCTTTAATATATCCATTCGATGAAACTCTAAAAATTGAAGGTAAGATTAAATCACGATCAGTATCTTTTAATGTATTTTCTTCTCTTTCGAATGCTAGATACGTTTGAATCATTGTTTCTCTTTCCTTTGCATCAGAAAGTAAATGTAGATTACTTAAAAAAACTTTAACTAAAAGTTTAATAAACCAGATGATTAGAGTCATAGAAATAATAAAAAAACCATAAACCCATAATTGAAGAGCACCGGTTTCGGTTAAAATTTTTCGTCCATTTCCATTGATATCTTTAAGGTCTAATTCAATTATATAATTACCAAAATTAAATATTCCTATGATTGATAGAGCCATTAAAAGACCTGCAATGATTCCGAAAATGTAGCTATTACTTTTGTGGGACTCAGCTTTTTTTGACCAATATGTAACGGCATTTTTAACCGCTAATTTCTTTTCGTAAAATTCTTCAGAATCTGTCATTTTAGTTTTGTGACGATCATATTCATCATTAAACCTTTTTGCTGCTTCTTTTTTTTGAGTTTTGAAAGTGCTTTCCCAATCGATATTCTTTTTTTTGATTGTCAGGTTTAGTAACTTGTTTTCTTCTCTTATGTCTAATATTTCCTTTAGAAGTTCATCTTTCTGTTCTGTAATTTCATTATAGAAAGTTTGATATTGTTCTTTTTCAGTTGCAAAGTTTGGTTCTATTTCGTTATCAAATAAGTATGCTGAAAATTCTCCATTTCTTTGGCTTGTACTGTTATTTACGACACCTTTTAGCTTATTTTGAAAAAATGAAAACGAACCTAAAGTTAATGACGAATTTTGATAGTGTTGTTTTAATAGCCATTTACCTTCTTTGCTATTTGAAGCAATTAGGCCGTGTGCTGAAAAGGTAGTCTCTATATGTTTTTTTAATTCAGTTAAAAGATGCTCAATTGTAAAATTCTCATTTCTGTTTTGAGAAAATTTATGAATTATATGATTCTCTACTTGATGAGTAAAAGTGGATGAAATGTTTGCAGGATTCCCAATTTCTTGATGAAATTTTTTCTCTTTTTCAAACCAATTATTGATTTTTTCAAAATTTTTAAATGAATGTCTAGCGCCAATATTGATTGATAAATTTTTCGGAAAATCTTGAGTTTGGTACTTAGTCATATTTGTCATAGCAATTCTATTTTAATTTATTTCTTTCAGTATGAAACACAACTAGCTAAATAAAAAAAGTTCTCGTTTGTTAGCTTTGTGTTCTTGATAAAAGGAGCTTTTGATCATTTCACCAAATTTAAAACTACGATTTTTTTTTTAAGTAGTCTTTCAATTTATTCTAATACTAACGTATGAGAAATGATGTTCATTAAATCTGTAGAATAGTAACACTGCCTCTGTGGTAAAGGTGGCGAAAATTGCTATAAAAAAGACGATAACGTCCAGATTTAAAGATACTAAATTAGGGTGAATGATAAAAGAGTACAAATGCCTGATTTAAAAGCATGCAAAAAGAAAGTGTATCTAGTATTTATACTTTTTTGACACGGTTTTTAGTATCGTGTCATTCTCCGTGTCAAAATTTCAATATTTTTCAATACATTACCTTGTAAAATACTGGTTATTAAACAGATAAGTTGTCGTGTTTCTTGTTGAATGACCCTGGTGCTTAGATTGTTGAAACACAGTTGTTTGAGTACTTTACTAGAAAGATAAAACCCTGTAAATCAGTGATTTACAGGGTTTGTTTTTGTGACCTCGGCTGGATTCAAACCAGCAACCTCTTGAGCCGTAATCAAGTGCGCTATTCAGTTGCGCCACGAGGCCGTTAAGCGGGTGCAAATATAGAGATGTTTTTTAAATTATAAAACCTATTCTGCTATTTCTTTTTGAAAATTTTCGATAATTGTGGTAGCCTTTTCTAAGTCAGAATTATAAATAAATAATTCTACAGAATCCATCGGTAAACCGAACCCTCCAAGTCTTGCAGAGTCGAAGTGGTTTTTTATTAAGGTAGCGATTTCTGCTTCATCTAATAGAAAGCTCAATCGGTTTACTAAAATTGAGGTTCCCGTAAATACTTTGATGTGTTCTTTTTCCATAATGTTTGTTTTTAATCCAATGAGTTTGTCGTAACATAAGCTCTCCATCCAATTATTGCTAATTGAAATTTTGTAGCTTTCGAAATATCCAACTGTCTTTTTGTGAAAGAAGGTAACAGGGTCTTGTTTATTTTTGCGAGTATTTTAAAAAAATATTTTTTCATTGTGGTGTTTTTTTTAAGTTTCAAAAATAACGAAAAATAGGATAGTTTTAATATACAAAAAAGCGACCAATTTGGTCGCTTTTTTACAAGTTTTTTTAGGATTACTTTTTATCGTCACTCATCATTTTCTTGGCTAAATCAGGGTGAGACCTTATTCATTCTTAAATAGTTGTTTTGTTGTTATCTTAATAATAACAATGCCATTTATTTCTCCAATCTTAATTGAGGGGATTGCTCCGTTTTTTTTATTTAAGATAAGTGAAGCTTTGCTTTTTTTGTTTTTTATTTCTAAAGTAATTCTAATGATTTCATTTTTCTTGTTGATTAACAATTTACTGAAATTAAAGTCGAGACCAATCCTCATGAAATCACTTTTAAGTGTTGCTAATTTCTGTTCGTTGTAGTTCTTGTTGATGATTTCTGTAAAGCCATCATAACGATGCCGAAGAAAGTGTTTTTTCTCTTGAGCGTGCAGTGTGTTCGTTGATAAGGATGTGAGAAAAAGAAATAATATGAAGAGGGGTTTTGTTTTCATTCTTGGATATTGCCTTTTTTTTATAGTGAATTAAAGATAGGTCTATTTGCTAGGTTGTTGCAAATGAAAAGGAGCTTTTTTATTTATAAAAATCAATTTATACTATCTTCGCACAAAAAAATATTGAATGGATTTTTTATACATCATTTTAGGATTGATTTTGCTGATTTTTGGAGGAGATTGGTTGTTAAAAGCAGCTGTCGGTCTTTCGTTAAGACTGAATATTCCGAAAATTGTAATTGGTATGACTGTTGTTTCTTTTGCAACTTCAGCGCCTGAATTAATTGTAAGTGTCAAATCGGCTTTAAATGGTTTTCCTGATCTAGCGTTGGGGAATGTAATTGGTTCTAATATTGCCAATCTAGCGTTAGTTCTTGGTATTACAGTTACACTGTCAAAAATAGATGTAGAAAAAAGTTTTTACAAAACCGATTGGCCAGTAATGATGATTGCTTCAGGGTTGTTGTATTATTTTTTAGTGCAAGATGGTGTGATAGAATTTTACGAAGGCGCAATTTTGTTTTCATTTTTGGTGGTTTTCTTGGTGTATTTATTACGTTTTCAAAAAAACGAGATTGTTGATGAGCTACCAGAAGATGGTATTCAATTGCCAATGTATAAGATTGTTTTATTTGTTGTAATAGGTGGTGTAGGTTTGTGGGCTGGTTCAGAATTGTTAATTAAAGGTGCAGTTGCTTTAGCGACAGATTTTGGGGTTAGTGAGCGTGTTATTGGGGTTACAATTGTTTCTGTGGGAACTAGTATTCCTGAGTTGGCAGCTTCAGTAATTGCAGTTTTAAAGAAAGAGAAAGCGATCTCTTTAGGGAATTTAATAGGTTCAAATGTTTTTAATATTCTCGCGGTTTTAGGAGTTACATCTATGATTACGCCAATTGAGTTGAAAGATGTAGAGTTGTTGAATTACGACATCCTTTGGATGCTAGGAATTTCATTTTTAGTGTTGCCATTGGTTTTCTTCCCAAAAAAGTTAAGACTAGATTGGAAAGATGGTTTTGTATTATTAATGCTGTATGCGATATTTATAATCACAACATTAAATTGATAAAAAAAAGCTCTCGAATTTTCGAGAGCTTTTTTTTTGTGTTGTTTTTGGAAATTTTTTTATAAGTTTTCGCAAACTGGTTTTACAGTTCGTATAATTCGTGCAGCAATTTTATAAGGATCTCCATTAGATGCAGGTCTTCTATCTTCTAAATATCCTTTCCAACCACTATCTACAGTTAGAATCGGAATACGAATTGAAGCGCCTCTGTCAGAAATACCATAACTGAAATCTGTAATAGACGCAGTTTCATGTAATCCTGTTAAGCGTTGATCGTTGTGAGCACCATAAATATCAATATGTTCTTTAGTTACTGGTCTAAATGCTTCACAAACTTTCATGTAAATTTCTTTAGATCCACATGTTCTTAATACTTCATTTGAGAAGTTTGCATGCATTCCAGAACCATTCCAGTCTCCTTTTACAGGTTTTGGGTGGTACTCAATATAGTAACCGTATTGTTCAGTTAATCTGTCTAGTAAATATCTAGCAATCCAGATTTCGTCTCCAGCTTTTTTAGCGCCTTTGGCAAATAATTGAAATTCCCATTGCCCGGAAGCAACTTCTTGGTTGATTCCTTCAAAATTCAATCCAGCGTCAATACATAAATCTGCATGTTGCTCAACAAAATCTCTACCGTGTGTGTTTCTTCCGCCAACAGAACAGTAGTACATTCCTTGTGGTCCAGGATATCCACCAACAGGAAATCCTAAAGGAAGTTGAGTTGCGTTGTCCATAATAAAGTATTCTTGTTCGAAACCGAACCAGAAATCATTATCGTCATCATTAATTGTAGCTCGTGCATTAGATTCATGTGGTGTTCCATCAGAATTAAGTACCTCTGTCATTACTAAGTATCCATTAGTACGTGCAGGGTCTTTAAAGATAGAGACAGGTTTTAGAATACAATCAGAAGAGCCTCCTGATGCTTGTTTTGTAGAAGATCCGTCAAAAGACCAGTTTTTTAATTCCTCTAAGGTTCCTTGAAAGTTTTCGTGTTCTTCAACTTTTGTTTTACTTCTTAGATTTTGTGTCGGTTTGTAACCGTCTAGCCAAATGTATTCTAATTTAATTTTACTCATTGTGTTGTTGTTTTATGAATATGTAGCAAAAATATATAAAATACCATATTAACCCCTAATTTTTTAGGGGTAAACTTTTTTAATGTTGTTGTTTTTGTGTTTATGTTAATAAAATACGGGGTAAATTTGCTTTTTGTTAAATAATATAATTATTTTTGATGAAAAATCATAAGATATGTCTACAATCCGATTCAATGCTTTAAAAGAGACTTTAAATAGAAAGCCGTTAGAAATTAAACCAAGCGGTCGAAAATCTGAATCTTTTGGGAAAAATGTATTTAATGAACATGCAATGCGTCAACACATGACGAGTGCTGCCTATAAAAGTGTCATGGATGCCATTGAATTTGGTTCTAAAATTGATCGAAAAATTGCAGACCAAGTTGCATCAGCAATGAAAGATTGGGCATTGTCAAAAGAAGCAACTCATTATACACATTGGTTTCAGCCATTAACTGGGTCTACAGCAGAGAAACACGATGCCTTTTTTGAAACGATTGGTGGAGGTAGAGCAATGGAGAAATTTGGAGGTGGAGAATTGGTGCAGCAAGAGCCAGATGCTTCTAGTTTTCCACATGGTGGAATCAGAAACACCTTTGAAGCACGTGGTTATACTGCTTGGGATCCGACATCACCGGCATTTATTTACGGAACAACATTGTGTATCCCAACGGTTTTTGTGGCCTATACAGGAGAAGCGTTAGATAATAAAGCGCCATTATTGAGAGCATTGCATGCCGTTGATACTGCGGCTACTGCCATTTGTAAATATTTTGATAAGAACGTCACTAAAGTAAATGCTTCATTAGGTTGGGAGCAAGAATATTTTTTAATAGATACAGCATTGGCTATTTCTAGACCAGATATCAATTTAACAGGGAGAACTTTATTAGGGCATTCTCCAGCAAAAGGACAGCAATTGGATGATCATTACTTTGGGTCTATACCAAATAGAGTAATGAGTTATATGCGTGATATGGAGCAAGAATGTATGTTGCTGGGAATTCCAGTAAAAACAAGACATAATGAAGTTGCACCAAATCAATATGAATTAGCACCGATTTTTGAAGAAGCAAATTTAGCGGTAGATCACAATTCTTTACTAATGGACGTAATGGAAAAAGTGGCGCAGCGCCATAACTTCAGGGTGTTATTTCATGAAAAACCTTTTGCTGGGATTAATGGTTCAGGTAAACATAACAATTGGTCATTAGCAACAAGCACCGGAGTTAATTTGTTAAGTCCGGGTAAAACACCAATGAAAAATTTACAGTTCTTAACCTTTTTTGTAAATACAATCAAAGCAGTTCATGATTATGAAGAATTGATTAGAGCTTCAGTTGCTAGTGCTAGTAATGACCATCGTTTAGGAGCAAATGAAGCGCCACCGGCAATCATATCTATATTCATCGGTTCGCAATTATCAGAGGTGTTAGATGAATTAGAGAATGTAACCAAAGGGAAGTTGTCTCCGCAAGAAAAAACAGATTTGAAACTGAATATTGTTGGTAAAATTCCAGAGATTTTATTAGACAATACAGATAGAAATAGAACATCTCCTTTTGCTTTTACTGGGAATAAGTTTGAATTAAGAGCCGTTGGTTCTTGGGCAAACTGTGCAGGGCCAATGACCACGCTGAATACTATTATAGCAAAGCAATTAAAAGATTTTAAGGTAGAGGTTGATGAGTTGATCATCTCTAAGGACCTAAAAAAGGATGAAGCAATTTTTAATGTGCTCAGAGAATATATCAAGGCCTCAAAGAAAATCCGTTTTGAAGGAAATGGTTATGGTGTTGAATGGGAAAAAGAAGCAGCAAAAAGAGGGTTGAGTAATAACAAGACAACACCTGAAGCTTTAAAAGCAAAGATTTCTAAAAAATCAATTGAGCTGTTTGAAGAAATGGGAGTGATGAGCAAAGTAGAAGTAGAGGCACGTCATGAAATTGAGTTGGAAGAATACATGTTACGCATTCAGATTGAAGGAAGAGTATTGGGAGATATTGCAAGAAATCATGTAATCCCGACTGCTGTGAAATATCAAAATACCTTAATAGAAAATGTATGTGGGTTGAAAAATATCTTTGGAGATGGATTTAAAAAACATGCCAAAGAGCAAATTGACCTGATTGAAAAAATATCTTTACACATAGCAGGGATCAATTCTAAAGTAGAAGAAATGACCAATGCTCGTAGAAAAGCAAATAAATTAGAAGGGCAAAAATCGGCAGAAGCATATTGCAATAAGGTAAAACCTTATTTTGATAAAATTAGATATCATTGTGATAAGTTAGAAATGATGGTAGATGATGAATTGTGGCCATTGGCAAAATATAGAGAGTTATTGTTTACACGTTAATAAAATATGAATCCCACTTTTGTGGGATTTTTTTATCATGAAAATTGAAAAACTAACACAAAATCATTGGGAAGAAGTCGCAAAAATCTATCAAGATGGAATTGATACGAAGAATGCGACATTCAGAACTCAAGTTCCGACTTGGAAAGATTGGAATGGAGCACATCATTTGCATTCAAGATTTGTTGCACTTGAGAACAATAAAGTTGTAGGTTGGTGTGCAGTTAGTCCTGTTTCAAAAAGAGAAGCGTATAAAGGAGTTGCAGAGGTGAGTGTATATATATCTTTACAATCGCTGAGAAAGGGATTAGGAAATATGTTGTTAGAGATATTGATAACAACATCCGAAGAGAATGAAATTTGGACTTTGTACTCTAGTTTGTTTCCAGAAAACAGAGGAAGTGTTAAACTACACAAAAAGAATGGTTTTCGTAAAATAGGAATTAGAGAAAAAATTGCCAAGCAAGACGGAGTGTGGAGGGATACTGTTTTGTATGAGAGAAGAAGTAAAAAGTACAATTAACTTTGAATGTTTGCTGTTTTTAAAGTAATTTCGCAGCAACAAAACAACAACACAACAACATGAGTCAAGAAGTTTCTAAACGATACGCGCAGCGTGGAGTTTCTGCATCTAAAGAAGATGTTCACAACGCGATTAAGAACATTGATAAAGGATTATTTCCAAAAGCTTTCTGTAAAATAGTTCCAGATTATCTAACAAATGATGAAGATTATTGTTTGATAATGCATGCCGATGGAGCCGGGACAAAATCATCGTTGGCATATATGTATTGGAAAGAAACTGGAGATATTTCTGTTTGGAAAGGGATTGCTCAAGATGCATTAATCATGAATATTGACGATTTATTATGCGTTGGTGCTACAGATAACATTATGTTATCATCTACCATTGGTCGTAATAAGAGTAAAATTCCAGGAGAAGTTTTGTCAGCAATTATTAATGGAACAGAAGAGCTGATCGAAGATCTAAAAGGTTTTGGTGTTACGATTCATTCTACAGGTGGTGAAACTGCTGATGTTGGTGATTTAGTGCGTACAATTATTGTAGATTCTACAGTAACTGCACGTATGAAACGTACGGATGTTGTTGACAATGCAAATATCAAAGCTGGTGATGTAATTGTTGGGTTGGAATCTTTCGGTCAAGCTTCTTATGAAACTGAGTATAATGGCGGAATGGGATCTAACGGATTGACTTCTGCAAGACACGATGTTTTTGATAATTATTTAGCTTCAAAATATCCAGAAAGTTTTGATGCTGCAGTTCCTGAAGATTTGGTGTATTCTGGCAAAGCTAAATTGACGGATGCCGTTGAAAATTCACCAATTGATGCAGGTAAATTAGTATTGTCTCCAACAAGAACTTATGCGCCCATAATCAAAGAAATTCTTTCAAAATTTAATTCAGAAACTATTCACGGAATGATTCATTGTTCTGGTGGAGCACAAACAAAAATTTTACATTTTGTAGATCAATTACATATAGTGAAAGATAATATGTTTCCAATTCCTCCTTTATTTAAATTGATCCAAGAACAATCTAAAACAGATTGGAAAGAAATGTATCAAGTATTTAACTGTGGACACAGAATGGAAATCTACGTATCTTCAGAAGTTGCAGAAGATATTATTGCTATTTCAAAATCATACAATGTAAATGCTCAAATTGTTGGTAGGGTAGAAGCTTCAGAAACTAAGAAATTGACGATTACAAGTGAGTTTGGAACTTTTGAATATTAAATAAAAACATAATTTATATAAAAAATGCCTCAGTTTAACTGAGGCATTTTTTGTCTATCACAAACATCTAAATGTAATTTTACCTTTTCTAGCATTTCCCATGTTTTGTTTTCAAACTCTTTAGGTGAGAATTTAAATAGTATTACAGTTCTTTTTTGATATATACAATAGTGACTTTCTATTTTTACATTTAGAGTAATCTGTTTGTTGGTTGCAAAGCGATCAAATATTTTTACTTTTCCCGTAAAGAATGTTGTAGAACTCTCTCTCTCGGTTTTAGAGACTGAAGCAGAAGTATATTGTTTGTTTTTTCTGTCATCCATATCAACTTTATTCAAGCTGTTAAAATATTTCACCAAATCTAAAGCCAGCTCTTTTTCTGCAATTTGTCTATTTACATTAATGCTCCAAGCATAGGTGTATGACCAAAAATTCTTATGCTCTGGTTTTATCCAGCCTTTAGGAGGGAATCTTACTTCTCCAACACCTATATAGTCCATGTTTCTTGCAGGGAAACGAAGCACTTCTTGCCCCCAAGTAGAGTCTAGTTTTATTAAATTAAATTCATTTTTTTGCCCGAAAGTAAAAGTGGTAAAAAGTAGCGTGATGATTAATAATGATTTTTTCATAGTGTTATAGATTAATGGTTACTTCAAAGCCAATAGCATCAGAAATGGCACCGTTTTTAAACTTACTCTTGTAAGTGACATTCCAATCTTTTCTGTCAATTTTAAACTTAGTGCTTAAACTTTTTTCATGGTAATTAGGCGTTGCATTAAATCGAATGGGTTTTGTAATGCCTTTTAATGTAAAGTTGGCATGGATTCTCATCGAATTGTCTTCAAAGTATTCAACTGAAGTAATTGCCAGTTTTGCTAATGGATATTTTTCAACGTCAAAAAAGTCTGGTTCCATTAAATGCTTCACTAAACTGTCTTTTCCTCTTTTTTCTTTAATATCGGTATTTGTAATAGAGTTCATGTCTATGATAAATTCCCCGCCAGTAATCACATCTCCAGTTTTTATAAAGTAGCCTTCTTTAAATTCGATAAACCCATCATGTCCTCCAAAATGGAATGTGAGTTCACCAATCCATTTGATCGTACTTTTTGATGTATTGATATTTAGTTTTTCTTGTGCATTACTAATCGTTGCGAAACAGGTAATACAGATAAATGCAATAATAATTTTTCTCATGGTGTTTTTATTTTTGAGTAAAACTATATTTAGATGCCTCTAAAAGTGTCAAAAAAATGTAAAAGAACTGTCAACAGATGTAAAAAGTCATATAATTGTATGTTATTTACAGAGATTATGAACAGAAGAAGAATTTATTTATACAGTACCTTGATTGTCCTTTTCTTTGCTGCTTGGATGTTAACTGATTCGAATGAAGAAAATGATGACTTTTCTGGAGTTGTAAAAGTTGCATTACGTGATGTAGGAAATCAATTATTACTTTCTAATCTAGACTCCACATCTTTGGTGTTACCTATTGTTGAGTTAGAAAAAACGAAATACCGATTGTCATTTCAAAACAAACTTTCTTTTGAGCCTAACAATTTAGTTTCGGAGGTCAAAAAAAGTTTTCAAAAAGCAGTGCTTCCAAAGTATTATAGAGTAGAGGTTGTGCAGTGTTCTGATGATGAAATTGCCTATAGTTATGAAATTAAGAACGAAAGTGAAAAGGATATCATTCCGTGTGTAGGAAGAATGTTGCCCGGCAATTGTTATGTGATAGAAGTGAAGTTTACCAAGAAAGTTGCTGCAGTTTTTGAAAAACAATTCTTTTTAATTGGATTGTTTTTTCTTCTGGGGTCTTTTTTAATAGAATACCAATTCTTTAAAAGAAAGAAAGTAGAAGAGGTAAAAGAGCAAAATATAGAATCTACTCAGATTGGTGTTTATCAATTTTATCCAGAGCAAAATAAATTGGTAAAACAAACAATCGAAATTAGTCTTTCTAGAAAGGAATGTGAGCTGTTAGCTATTTTCGTGGCGAACCCAAACAAAATTATTAAACGAGACGAACTGACCAAAAAAGTTTGGGAAGACAATGGTGTCTTTGTAGGGAGAAGTTTGGATACCTATATTTCAAAATTACGTAAGAAACTTAAAGGGGATACTTCTATTAAATTAACAAACATTCATGGTGTAGGTTATAAGTTGGAAATTTAGTAGTCAATGTTCTCTCTAAATTGCAAAAAAAAAACTCAATTCGAACGAATTTCATAAACCTAGTTTCTTTTTATAAACACAAAATCAATTCCGAATTCCTTGTTTGATACATGAGCTTTTAATTGCTTGTTTTCGAGCCAATACTTAATCTTTGTCGGGAAATCATGCGTTGGGTTTTCGGCAACAAAAGAAGTATCTGTTTGACTGGTGATTTTAAACAGCGTCCCAGTTTCGTTTACATTTTCAACCTTTAAAGTAAGTGTGTCATTAATAGAGATAATACTCAAAACTTCTTTAAAAACTGTATCTTTTTCTTTAATTGTAATTCCCAATCCTGTAAAATCAGTTTTCCAATTTTCATAGGTTTTCTTTCCTTTTGCATCATTTAGACGTTCCCAATTGCCAATAATAAAATTAGGTTTTTGAATGATGTTTTCGGTTTTACAAGATGAAATTATAATCATACAAAATAAAAAGATAGATACGCGCATCACTGATAAGTTTTTATCAAATATACGTGAAATCTAATTTAGAGTAGTTGCAATAAAAATTGTAAATTCGCAATCCAAGATAAGATAAGAAGATGTTAGATAAATTACAAATTGTTAAGCAACGTTATGATGAGGTTTCAGATTTAATTATCCAGCCAGATATCATCATGGACCAAAAAAGATATGTTGGCTTAAGTAAAGAATATAAAGATCTAGGAACAGTTGTTCAGAAAACCAAAGAATACGAATCTTTATTAAACACCATTGAAGAAGCAAAGGAAATTATTGCTGATGGTTCTGATAAAGAAATGGTAGAAATGGCAAAGATGGAAATGTCCGAATCTAATGATCGTATTCCTGTAATTGAAGAAGAAATCAAACTCTTGTTGATACCGAAAGACCCAGAAGACTCTAAAAATGCAGTAATGGAATTACGTGCAGGAACCGGTGGTGACGAAGCAAGTATTTTTGCTGGAGATTTATTTAGAATGTATTCTAAATATTGTTCTGATAAAGGTTGGAGGGTTTCTACAGTAGATTTCTCTGAAGGAACGAATGGAGGGTTTAAAGAGATTCAGTTTGAAGTTACTGGAAATGATGTGTACGGAACATTAAAGTTTGAAGCTGGTGTACACCGTGTGCAACGTGTGCCACAAACAGAAACGCAAGGAAGAGTTCATACATCTGCTGCTACGGTAATGGTTTTTCCAGAGGCAGAAGAATTTGATGTAGAGATCAATCCGAAAGATGTACGTATCGATTTTTTCTGTTCTTCAGGACCAGGTGGACAATCGGTAAATACAACATATTCTGCAGTGCGTTTAACACACATTCCAACTGGATTGGTTGCGCAATGTCAAGATCAAAAATCGCAGCATAAAAACAAAGAGAAAGCATTTAAAGTGTTGCGATCTCGTTTGTATGATATGGAGTTGGCAAAAAAGCAAGCAGAAGATGCTATAAAACGTGGTTCTATGGTTACAAGTGGAGATAGATCTGCTAAAATTAGAACATACAATTATCCGCAAGGACGTGTAACAGACCATAGAATTGGTTTAACATTATATGATTTGTCTAATATTATCAATGGAGATATCCATAAGATTATAGATGAATTAAAGTTGGCAGAAAATACGGAAAAACTAAAAGACTTAGGAGACGGATTTTAAAAATCAGTTTCTGTATAAAAAATAAAAGCTCTCAATTAATAATTGAGAGCTTTTTTATTTTCCTTTTCACAAATGTTTTTGGTAATAAAAGCGATTAAAAATCTAGGGGGTAGTTTTAATCGCTTTAGGTTAACAAATAATTACTCTTTGTATTATATTCCAAATGTATGGTGTAAAAGTAAACTGTACAATACCCATTTATGGGGTTTTTTTACTCACTGTTTTCGGTGACAGGTCACTCACCATTTATGGGGTATTTGCCATCACCGAAAACAGTTAGTTGTTACGGTTTTTGTTAATTTCATCCAACAGCTCTCTTCTTAGCTTTTGCTCACGTTCTAGTCCTTTTTTTCTGAAAAGATTGAACTCATTTTCTACATCTTCTAAATTCGATTTAGATTCAGAAGTAACTATGTTGCTATTTTTAAACTTATAGATAAAAAAGAATGTTGATGCTAGGAGCAATGAAATAATGCTATAAAGTATGATCGAATAGATGTTTTTTTGAAGTTGAAAACCGAATACAGAAATAGAGGTTTCTTTAGCAATGGCTTCCTGTAATTTTGTTGTTGTTATTGTTGCTTCCTTTTCTAATGTGTCAATGGTGTTTTTTTGACTGTTGATTAAGGTGTTCTTTGTAGTCAGTTTTTTATTGAATACTTGAACGCTGTCTAGTATGTTGTTGTGTAGAATACCATAAGCTTTTTTAGAGATTACTTTGTATTCTTTGTAGTTGTTAGAGTTCTTGTATAAAGCTCTAAATTGAAGGTCAATCGTGTTCTTTGTGTTTTCTGTTTGACAAAATGCAAATGCAGAAATAAAAAGGGTTATCAGTGTGATTTTAAATTTCATAATATATGTTTTAGAGCAAGTCTCAATAAAATTGAGTCGATAAAGAAACAAAAAAAAACCCAAACTATTGTTTGGGTTTTTTAATATAAGCAAGAATTATTAAATTATTTTACTTTCTCTACAATTGCCTTAAAAGCTTCTGGATTGTTCATCGCTAAATCAGCTAAAACCTTACGGTTTAATTCGATATTATTAGCTTTTACTTTCCCCATAAACTGAGAGTAAGACATTCCGTGCTCTCTAGCTCCAGCGTTAATACGTTGAATCCATAATGAACGGAAGTTTCTCTTATTGTTTTTACGGTCACGATACGCATATGTCATCGC
>MAAC01011184.1_pt1 | contig 61344 bp, 54 predicted proteins | sample 1115981 | NCBI WGS metagenome assembly MAAC01 (sample SAMN04961126, study PRJNA320927) | seawater metagenome | isolation source: sample BD02T64 sea water enriched with oil for 64 days | place: USA:Gulf of Mexico | collected 2013-07-27 | reverse complement strand
CCTGTAGGTAAACCAAAGAGGATGGCATCTAAAGTATCGTTTAAATTAAAATTAAAAAAGCCATCTTCAGTTCCATCATCATCACAAGCTTCAAGATTAGTATCATTAGAAGCAGTACTACTAGTTTCTAATGTGATTTCAGCAATATTAGTACAACCTGTATTGGTATCAGTAACCAGTCCATAAATAATTTGCGGGTTAAAATAGTTTTCAAAGGCATCTGCATTTAATTCATCTTCATCATTTTCTAAATCTGAAAGGGAGACATAAAAATTAATACTTCTGTTTGTTTCTCCTCCAGTAATATCATCAAAAACTTGATTAAGATCGTAGGTTGTAAATCCTTCAGGAATTCCATCTTCATCACATTGAATGATTATAGTATCGATAGCTTGGGGCGCATTATTAATAGTTAGAATAAATGAATCTGTGCTGTAGCAATCTGAATTTAAATTATTTTCAATTCTTACAAATATTTCTTCAATATTTGCTGTTGTATTGATATATGTATTTGGAAATACAGCTGTATTATCATCTGCGTCTTGTTGTGTTGGATGGTAAGAAATAGTGAAAAGCGTTTCGTCTTGCGTACCTAAAATTTCAGCATTTAGTTCATCTAAAATAGTGGTTGTTAAACCATCCATGCTATTGCCATTAAAATCGGTGTCACAAATTGTAATGTCTTCTAACACATTAATAATAGGAGTTACATATACAGTAAGTGTAAATGACGTTGTTGCAAAACAGTTAGAATTATCATTATTCTCTACACGCGCAATAATGGTTTGTGGATTTTCGGTATTTGAAAAATCACCTATAATATCATTTTCGCCATTGTCAGCATCTTCCTGAGATGTAAAATAACGAACGGTATATTGTAATGCATTTTGTGTGTCTAAAACGTCAGTATTTTGAATTGTTAAATCAAATATTGATGTTTCGGTGTCGTCACATACAACAATGTTTTCGGGTTGAGTTGCAGTAGGAATATCAAAAATACCAACGATTGCTTCTCCTTCAATTGGGCAATCTCCATTATTTGGTTCTATAAAAACTTCATAAAAACCAGGCTCATCAATAAAGAGTTCAAAGGATGTTTCGGTTAAAACAACATCATCTTTTATCCAAGTATATGTTCCACCAGGAATATTTTCAGCAAGTAAAGTATAACTATCACCAGTACATAATTTGAGTTCTGTAGTGCTTATGCCATTTTGTATAATATCAATTTGAGAATTAAATAAAGATTGAATAAAAGGCGGTAACCCGATCCTGCTCAAATTTTGAAACCCACCATTAATATCTAGCAAGACACCATTTTCATCATAATTAGTTGCACCTCCTGTGGCTTCAGGATTATTAATAACACCAATAAAATTCCCAGAGGTTGTGAAATTAGCAAAACTCACTTGCGCTCTGTATATACGTTTATCTAGTCCAAGTTGCAAGGCACCAGCACTTAAAGTGTTTGAACTATGAATTTGTTGTATAGAAGTAGGAATATCAGCACTTTCTAAGTCCCATTGAAGAATTGTACTTGCACCATTTCCTAGAACACCTTCGCCTACAGAAGCATAAACTTTTCTATTCTCAGCAGAAAACTCAACACCATAAGGGCTATCTCCATTTACAGGTCCATATAGCTCTACAGAGTTTGATACAACACCAGTATCGTTATTAAAATCGTATAAATACACACCGCCTGCTGCATCACCTCCAATTGTGGTAGAAAAGCCAAAATGTGCAACGGCTAACTTAGAACCATCAGGAGATGCTTTAAGATAGCCCAGTGAATTTCTGCGATATCCAGATACTGGTACAGAAGGACCAACCGTTGAAATAATAGGGCTCGTATCTACACCATTTACATCTACTTTAAAGGCATAAAATTTGTCTACAAAATGAGTGATTACCCAAAAAGAAGTGCAATCATCAGCTTTAACTGCTGTAATTTTTTCTGAACATTTAAAACGTTCTTCTTCTTGAATATTAGGATTGTAAGTGATTAATGGTACATTTTTTTCGGTATCAACAACATCACCAAGTCCGGTATTTAAAGTTATGTCAACAAGAGAATACATTAATCCATTGTTAAGTCCATCATCATTAGCCGTTGGAGGAGAAGGGTTATCGTGATGAGGTTCATCTACAGTAAAAATGTAGTATTGTGATGGATCTAGGGGTTTGGGAACAATCAAGCCAGATGATGTACTAGAATCATCTCCTTTTAGTCCTGTACCAAGAGCTTCACTTGCATTAGCCATAGGAATATGGTTTGCATTCCAAATGGTACGACCATCAGAATAGAACAATAAATTTCCATTAGTATCTGAAATTGAAGTACAGCCTTCTAAAGTGTTTAGTTGACCATTTGTTATTGCGGTAACAGTTCCTGTACCAGCATCAAATTGTAATCCTGCATTTTGTCCAAAATACCAAAAGGACGCTTCTTGCTGTGCAAAAGTGAGGGCAACAGAAAGAAGCGTTATAAAAATTAAAACGGGTTTCTTTTTCATGTAATATTAGCAATTAACTTAGAAGTTCTGTAACTATAACAATTAAAGACCTAGAATTCCTCCTTTTTTCTTTGAAAATTTAAAGTTAGAAAGTTTATCTCTTTAAAGAACAACTTGAATCACTAAAGATATTACAAATCTCGCTTTTTTAATAATCTATACGATAAAAAGATAAATACGGCTGTCCAACCTAAAACAATGGCAATCTCATACCAATGCACAGCAAAATCATATAGAAATTCTTGTCCGTTTGGTGCTTTTGATATTGCTATTCTTTGAAAAGGTTGATCAATTAATTTATACATCGATTTTAAAGGAAAGAAATTTTGAATTTTCTCGGCAATGTCTACATTAGCTTTCCAAGCTATAAGTCCGAAAATGATCCATTCTATAAGAAATAACACAAATAAGAATGCTAAAGCAAAAGCGGACCGTTTGACTAACATTCCTAAGAATAAACACAAGCTAAAGAAACCTACGAGTTTAACAAAGTAGGCGAGTAGAAACTCGGTTTCTCTAAAAATTAAATGCGCTTCATTAATGCTTGAGTAATATAATCCAATACTTAGGCAAATAACAAAAATGATGAGTGTAGCTGCGGCAGAAAAGAATATAATGGTATAAAATTTTGAAAGTATAAATTCCTTCTTGCTCAGACCATCAATGAGGTTTTGTTTGATGGTTTTGTTGCTATATTCATTACCAATCATACTCACAACGACAATAGCAAAAAAGAATTTAAATTGTGATGCAAAAAAGGTAGTAATGTGCCAAACAATAGGGAAATTAAAAAGCCCATAGTGTCCTAATTCTAAAACAAAGAAATTAAAAAAGTTAATTCGTAAAGACGACAAGATGATAACAAAAAATGGCAATATGAATGATATAAAAATAAGAACCTTACTAGCTCTATTGAGTAGCAATTTTTGAAGTTCTAGTTGTAGTAATCTTAACATGTGGTTGGTTTTTTATAATAAACTGAAAACGTGCTTCAGAAGATTTTGATTGATGATTATTTATCTGTTAATTGTAAGAATTGCTCTTCTAAACTTTCTTTACGTTTAACTAAATGTGATAAAACAATACCTTTTTCAAACATGAGATTATTAAAGGTTTCTGCATCCATTGGTTCATTTAAAAACGCAGTGATTAAGGCGTCTTCAACTTTTATATTTCCGAAAGAAGCATGATGTTCTAAAAAAGTAATGAGTTCGTCGTGTTTTTGAGTTTTAAGTTCAAAAAAACCATGACTAGAGATCATTTCATCTACACGCCCAGAATATAGTTTTTCTCCTTTTCTAAGCACGACAACATGTGAGCATACTTTTTCTACTTCATCAAGGAGGTGAGATGCTAAAAGTATGGTTGTCCCTTTCTGTGCTATGTTTTTAATAATTTGGCGAATTTGATGAATTCCCTGTGGGTCAAGTCCGTTTGTAGGTTCATCTAAAATTAAAATCTCAGGATCGTTTAACAATGCTGAAGCAATTGCTAAACGTTGTTTCATTCCTAAAGAATAGGTTTTAAATTTATGATTTTTTCGGTCTAGAAGCCCAACGAGTTCCAGTTTTTCATCTACTTTACTGTAATCTACACTTTTGATTTTACATACTAATTTTAAGTTTTGGTATGCAGTCATATAAGGATAGAAGTTTGGTCGCTCAATAATAGCGCCTACTTTTTTTAGAGCATTGTGTGTCGTTATATTGCCATCAAACCAATGGAAATCTCCAAAAGTTTTATTGACAACATTTAAAACGATACCAAGCGTTGTAGATTTACCACTTCCATTTGGACCTAGAATACCGTAAACATTGCCTTTATTTATTGTAAATGACAAATCCTTAACAGCAACTAATTGACCAAATTTTTTGGTAAGATTATTAATGGTTAAAATTGATTCCAAAATTTGATTGATTTTTTCTGCTGAAAAAAAATCAGCAGTGGTTGATTATCTAAGTATGACGATTAGAAATTAGATTTGTTACAAAAAAGCTTTTTGTAAGTTTATAGTATTGAACTTAATTAATGTATAATAGTTTTAAAACCAGTATGGAGATAATTAAATTTATACCAAGCCTAGCCCATTTTGTATTTTGTTTTAGCAGTAATGTAGCCAAAGAGAAAATGACCAGAATTCCAATAACAATTGCTAGTTGAGCAAGTTCGATACCAATATTAAATCCTAAAAGAGGTACGATTATAGATTCGTCATCAAAAATCATCATTTTGATGTAGTTTGAAAAGCCTAGTCCATGAATAAGTCCAAATGCTAATAAAATTAGATAGGTCGTTATAGGTTGCTGTTTAGAATTTTTATCTTTAAGGAGGGTCCAGAAGTTATTGGTGCAACTTAATAGGATTGTGATAGGAATGAGCAGTTCTACCAAATCAGAATTTAGAGTAAGAATATTGAGGCCAGAAAGAAATAGAGTAATGCAATGGCCAAGAGTAAATGCAGTTACTAAGCCTAATATTTTTTTCCAATCATTAAAGGTATAAAGTATACAAAATGATAGAATAAAGTAGAAATGATCTAAACCATCTAAATCTAAAATATGATTGAGACCTTCTTTTAAATAAAACCAAAAATCTGTCACGTGATAAGACTTTTAATTCCAGTTTTCATCAAAATCAAGATCTTCATAATCATCAACATCGATGTCATCATTAAACTCATCGAAATCGTCATTTAAATCATCTGCTTCAAATATTTTTTCAGGAGCAGTATCTGGTATTTGCCCGTGAACAAACATTAAGTTAGGATAATCGGTACCTTCAGATTCATCTACAATTTCGGCAAGTTCAACAAAAAACGTCCACATACTTAAAAAATCGTAGACATAAATGAGTTTTGTTTGTGCTTCATGTGCGACATTGTTAAGTTTCGTGTCGCTCATAGTTCTGACAGAATTATGACCTTCGCTAACATCGAACATAGAAATTTCTTCACCTTGTTCCCAAGTCTCATTACTGATATAAAAAGAAGCCATTTCTAATCCATCAAACCCAAAAGATTGAGTAATAGAGTTATGCAAATCTTCAAGAGAATCGGTTTCACGAATTTCGATATCTCTAAAAATATCGTCTTCGGTATCATTATCAAGTATGACTCTAAATCTGTAAATCATGTAAAATTATTATGTTGCAAAGGTATGTTTTTTTGATCTATTTACTGAAACGATGCAGTGTAAATATCATAGAACTTAACAAGAAAAATGCACCAATTTGGTGTGCTACTCCTAGCCAGACAGGTACGCCAAGTAAAATGGTTGTTACCCCTAATATAAACTGAAGACCAACAAGAATGACTAATATTTTAATAGCCTTGGATTGATAGCTTGTTTTATTTAATTTATTGGAAGATTTCCAAATTAAAAACACCATGAGAACAACAATATATGCAAGCATTCGATGCACAAATTGCACGCCACTTTTACCTTCTATAAAATTTTTATAAAGAGGACTTTGTTCTATATATACAGTTTCATGCATAAATTTCCCTTCATTCATCATTGGCCAGTGGTTATGTATAAAGCCAGCATCTAAACCAGCAACAAAAGCACCATATATAATTTGAAGTAATAGAATTCCTAAGCCAAATCGCACTAGTGTTCTAAATTTTTTAGATACTTGTTTTTTGTTTGGAAACATTATATCTAAAGCGACCCAGAAAGTATAGGCAAAGGTTATAAATGCCGTTATAAGATGGGCTGCTAATCTGTAATGACTTACATCAGGATTATCAACTAAACCACTTTTTACCATATACCATCCTAAAAAACCTTGAAAAGCACCAAGAGCAAGTAAAATGATAGATTTTTTTATTGTAGGTTTTGTGAGTTGTTTTGTAATTAAAAAGTATAGAAAAGGGAGAAAAAACACTAAACCTATAAAACGACCAATAACTCGATGCAGCCATTCCCAAAAATAAATGTCTTTAAAATCTTGAAGTGAAAAATGATTATTTAGCTTTTGATACTCAGGGTATTGTTTGTATAAATCAAAAGCATTTTGCCATTCAAGGTCATTCATTGGAGGAATGGTTCCAGAAATAAGTTTGTAACTAGAAATTGATAATCCAGATTGTGTTAGTCTCGTAATACCGCCTACCACAACCATAATAAATATCAAAAGGCATCCTGTAAGTAGCCAATAAATAACTTTTTTGTTATCTTTTTTCATTTATATGAGTTTTTTTTCAAAACATAAACTATTGTTCATGTTTTTATATTGTCCATAATTTGGGATGATCGTGTAGTTCTTTTTTTTATAAAACTGAACGGCTTCTTCTTGACGTATTCCAGTTTCTAAAACACAGGAAGAATATTTTAATTCTAAGGCCCAAATTTCTAAAGTTTTTAAAATTTTAGTTGCAATACCTTTTTCTCGAGCAATAGGTTTTGTATACATACGTTTCACTTCAATGCTAGAAGAGTCAAGTTCTTTGAAGGCACCACAGCCAATAGGTTTGTTGTTTAAATATGCAATTATAACATTATCTAAAACATCTATTCCGTTAAATTGATTGTAGAAGTCATGTTCATCACCATCTGTTATTTTTAAATAGCTATCTAATTCTTTTACGAGCTGAATGAAATCTTCATTTTTAGAATCTGTTCTTATGATTTTAATCATAATTAAAGGTTTGCTTTAAGTCCTAATTTTTCTCCTGTTTTTAGCATTAATTGATAAGCCGCATCATATTCATTTGGAATGTCACCTTCTAAGATAGCTTCTTTAATTATTTCCTTAATTTGACCAATTTCCTTTGAAGGTTTTAAATTAAATGTTTTTATAATGTCTTCGCCAGAAATTGGTGGTTGAAAATTACGAACATGGTCACGTGCTTCAACTTCATCAATTTTTAGGCGAACAATCTTAAAATTATTATGGTATTTATTAAATTTTCTAGGGTTCTTAGTTGTAATATCTGCTTCGCATAAGATCATTAAATCTTCAACATAATCACCTGCATCAAATACTAACCGTCTAACGGCAGAATCGGTTACCATATCTTGAGCCAAAACAATAGGACGAGAACTCATGAATACCATTTTTTGTACAAATTTCATTTTGTCATTTAAAGGCATTTTCAATCGTTTGAATAAATGGTAAACCATTTTTGAGCCTTCAAATTCGTGTGCATGAAATGTCCATCCTACTTTTTTGCTAAATTTTTTAGTTGGTGCTTTTCCAATATCATGAAGTAATGCGGCCCAACGCAACCAAACATTATCTGTATTTTTAGCAATATTATCTACAACTTCTAATGTGTGATAGAAATTATCTTTATGTGTTTGCCCTTCAACTTCATCAATACCTTTTAGTGCTGTTAGTTCTGGAAGAAAATAGTTTAAAAGCCCAGTGTTTTCTAGATGTAAAAATCCAATAGACGGTTTCTTGCTTTCTAAAATTTTATTTAGTTCAACAACAATACGTTCTTTGGTAATAATGGTTATACGTTGTTTGTTTTTAAAAATAGCTTTAAGAGATTTACTTTCAATAGTAAAATTGAGTTGTGTTGCAAATCTAATAGCACGCATCATTCGTAAAGGATCATCACTATATGTAATATCTGGATCTAAGGGTGTGCGTATAATTTTATCGTTAAGATCTTTGATGCCGTTAAAAGGATCTAATAAATCACCAAAATGATTTTCAGATAGGTTTAAAGCCATCGCATTAATTGTAAAATCCCTTCTGTTTTGATCGTCTTGAAGTGTGCCATTTTCAACTGTTGGATTTCGACTATCTTCAGTATAAGACTCTTTACGAGCACCAACAAATTCAATATCCATCCCATCATGAACCAACATAGCTGTTCCGTAGGTTTTAAATACTTGAACTTTAGGTTGGTCAGGCAAATTTTTGGCAACTTGTTTGGCGAGCGCAATTCCACTTCCTATAGCAACTACATCTATATCTTTGTGTTCACCTCTCTTTAGAATAAAATCTCTAACAAACCCACCTATCACATAACTATCAATTCCTAACTCATTTGCAGATTTAGAGATGACATCAAAAATGGGATGCTTTAGTGCTTGTTTATAATTCATTATCAAAAATTACTCGAAGTAAGTATCTATTTGCGTATAATTTGAATACTACCATCATTTCCTAATTTAATAATTGATGATGATTTTGTCTCACTTTTGGTGTTTTGCAAATTTACGACATAGTCCACACCTTTTAAAATCTCTTCACTTATTTCTTTGAATGATTTTGGGGAGGGTTGACCACTAATATTTGCAGAGGTAGATACTAGAGGTTTTCTTAAATTTCTTATAAGTTTTTCGCAAAATTTATGTTTTACAACTCTTATAGCTAAGGTGTTATCGTCTGCGATTAAATTCTCGGCAATTCCTGCAGGACTATCATAAATAACTGTGGTTGGCTTAATAGCTACATCAAGAATTGTATATGCTAAATTAGGAACGTTGTCTACATGTCTTTCTAGCATTCCATAGTTATTGACTAAACAAATCAAAGCTTTAGAGTCTTGTCGTTCTTTAAGTTTATATATTTTTTTTACGGCTTCATAGTTAGTTGCATCGCATCCAATTCCCCAAACGGTATCGGTTGGATAGAGAATAATTCCTCCTTGTTTTATAACTTGAAGCGCTTTTTCAACGTCGTTGTGTAATTGTTCAGATGTCATTTTTATTTATAAGAGTAGTAATCCAATTCGTGTAATGATATTTTTGATATATAGCTTCTGGTAAAGCTTGATATGGTGTATTAAAAAATTCAAGCGGTATTTCTACAGGTTTATTAGGCTCTAAAACATAAATGTTATTTGGATTGTAAAAGTCGTATGTTTTAATGTCATGGTTTGATGTAATTAATTTTTTTTGAAAAAATAAACTTTCAAAAACTCTAAATGTGAGTCCATTTTGAATTCCATATTTATGAATATCTATAATAAAATTACATTTGCTGATATGCTCTAGGACAGTTTGATTATTTTGTCTTTTTGTAATAAATGTGAGACTATCAGATTTTGGTTGTTCTTTATCTGAGTGCACTAAAAATTTATAACTAATATTATTAGCTTTAAAAAATGAGGCTATTTTTTCTAAAGTTTCTAAACGATAATCTTTTGACATTATGGTAAACCCATCATATTCTATAGGAGTAAGGCTTGGATAATTATCTAGATAAATAAAATTAGCTAGAAAATCTAAATTGTAGTCTTTAACATCTTTTTTTTCATAGGCATAAACCTTATCGAAGAAATGTATGACATCTTTTTTTCTTTCAATATTATTTATTGAATCGTGGTAGTATGCTATAAAATGTTTGGTTCTTTTTTTTAGTTGCTGTAGTTGAACATCAAAAAATAAATCTGGTCTTACAATGATAATATAATCATATGTTTTTCCTTGAGTAGACTCAATAATTGGCTGAAGCTTATAGAAATTTTTTAATTTTTGCTTTTTGATTATTTTATAAAAGGCTGAATATATTTTCTGAAATATATTCTTGTATTTAAATTCAATATAGGCAATATTATGAGATTCTACATCTGAAAAATGCTTGCTTAGACCTTTAGAAATATGATCATAATAACCACTTAAATCGAAAGTGATAAATAATACTTTTTTATCTTTCATATTTGTTTGTTATCATTTTTAATTCGTCATAAAATTTTTGAGAAATGACATCTTTTGTAAAGTTGTCTTTTAAATGTTGGTATCCGTTTTCAATTAACTCATGTTGTAAAACGTCATCATTTATAAGTAATTCTACTTTGTCTGCAAAATCTATTGGATTACCAACTTCGGCTAGCAATCCCGTTTTTTTGTCGACAATAACTTCTGGGATTCCACCAGCATTAGCAGCAACAATTGGCACTCTACAAGCATAAGATTCTAATAAAACACCACCTGTAGGTTCATTATTAGAAGTAAACATAAACAAGTTAAACTCTGGAAGTAATTCTGGAATATCCTTTCTAAAACCAGCAAAGATAATATGATCATTTAAATTTTTATCACTAACATATTGTTTGATTTCTTCTTCTAATTCGCCAATGCCAACTAAAATATATTTTGCCTTTACGGTTTGTCTTTTTACTAATATTTCAACAGTATCTACCCAAGTATAGTGGTCTTTAAATCCAGTGAAAGCAGCAATGTTTCCTATAAGTTTATAGTCTTTAGGAATGTTAAACTCTTCATGAAGCATTCCGGTTGGTGCTTGCTTTTTAAATTTATCTATATCTGTAACACTACCAACAATACTAAGTTTGCTATGATCTTTTACAGCAAATTTTAAGACATCTACTACAGCTTGTGAAACACATAGAATGCGTTTGATACCTTTGTAATTGTATTTCCATTTGCGTAAAGCATTGGTGTCTACACGCCTTATTAGTGTTCTACATAATACTAAAGGGGCATTCATTTTGTAGAATTTATGTGCTAAAACGGCTAGTGTGTGTGATTTGCTATTATGCATTAATACAACATCAATATCTTTTTCTTTTACAATTTTTGCGAGTTGTTTTGCAAATTTAAAATCGTATTCAGATTTGAAATCAAATCCAATCACTTGCATGTTTTTTTTAGTTGCAATGTCGTAGATAGGTGTGTTTTTTGCACATACTATATATTGGTCTTCAAACGTATTATTATCTCTATATGCTTCATAGAGGTAAATAATTTTTTGTTCATGACCTCTCCAGACTCCAGATGCAGTGATTTGTAATAATTTCATTGATAGTTAATGTAGAATGTTAGATAGTTTTAATATTCTACAAAGTAACCAAAAAAACATTTAAGAACAGACGACAGGTTTGAGTTCAATATATAAAAGTTGTAGTTTTGTGCTAATGAAATCACAAGCACATATGAAAACGTCATTGGTTATTTCCACATATAACTGGACAGAAGCCTTAGAGCTCGTCCTTAAAAGTGTGCTGAAACAACAAGTGATACCTACGGAAATTATAATTGCTGATGATGGTTCTAAAATGAATACAAAAACACTTATCGACACTTATAAATCCAAGTTTAGAATCCCTGTTCATCATGTATGGCAGGAAGATAGTGGATTTAGAAAATCGATGATTATTAATAAAGCGGTTGCTAAAGCTCAAGGTGATTATATTATTCAAGTCGATGGTGATTGTATACTTCATCCCTCATTTATAAAAGACCATTTACGTTATGCGCGACAAGGTGTGTACCTTTCGGGATGTAGAGTTTCTATTAAGGAAGCGTATTTAGAAAGGCTTTTTAAAACACAAAAAATACGTTTTAATGTGTTTTCAAAAGGCATCAAGAAAAGAGGTAGAGCCTTACATTTACCTGTTTTAAGTACTTTTTATAAAGAAAGTAACGGTTTTAATTTAAAAAACCGAGGTTGTAATATGTCATTCTCTCGTGAAGATTTTATTGCTGTTAATGGATATAATGAAGATTTTGAAGGATGGGGAAGGGAAGACTCAGAATTAGGAAGACGTTTTTATAATTATGGATTGTTAAATAGAAGGCTCAAAAACATAGCTATCGTTTATCATATTTATCATTATGAAAAACCAAAAGATAAATTAGACGAAAATCATCAAATGGAAGTTGATGCTGTAAAAAATAAAACCGTTTGGTGTAACCACGGAATTGATAAATATTTAAGTGAATAGAACCAAGCAAATACACGGTAGTTTTAAGAAAAATGAAACTTTTCTTGATGATATCATTACTAATTATGATACTAAAGGAGCGGATTTTGGAAATCAAGATCGGAATTCTTTAAAACTCTTTGAATTAGACGATAAAACTTTAAATGTAAAGTCGTTCAGGATTCCTAATTTTATTAATCAAGTGGCTTATAAATTCTTCAGAAAAAGTAAAGCTCAACGTTCTTTCGAGTACGGGAAATGGTTACAAAGTCTGGATATTGGTACGCCACAACCTATAGCTTTCTACGAGTTTAAAACTCCTTTTTTATTCAAAAAGAGTTACTATATAAGCGAGCAGTTAGACTGTGAATTAACTTATCGAGAACTCACTACAGATTTTGAGTATCCAAATCACGAAGAAATTTTACGAGCTTTTACACGATTTACTTATAAATTGCATGAAAAGAAAGTTCATTTTTTAGATCATTCTCCAGGAAATACATTGATTAAAAAAGAAGGCGATACGTATCAGTTTTTTTTGGTTGATTTAAACAGAATGGAATTTAAACCTTTAAGTTTTGATATCCGAATTAGAAATTTCGCAAAATTGACAACTCATAAATTTATGGTAGAAATTATGAGTGATGAATATGCCAAATGTTCTGGTGAAGATTATAATAAAATTTTAAATTTAATGTGGACGTATACTGAAGCATTTCAAAACCGTTACCATCGAAAAAAGCGACTCAAAAATAAGCTTCTATTTTGGCGTCGTAAGTAGACGCTCTAAGGCTTTATATCTGTAAAACACACCATAAGCGTTTAGTGTGCATATCATATAACCTTCTTTCCCATCAAGAAATCCTAATCTAAAAATATAGTTGGTTAAAAATTTATACGCAGGTTTTATGTAGAAATGAAATCCATTTGGACGTTTGCCTTTTTGTAATAATTCTTGAGCTTTTAATAATCCATAATGTTCTGTTTTACGTTTGTAACTTTCATAATCACTAAACGAAAAATGTAACATATCGTGTTTTAAAATTTTGAATTCACCTTTAAAATCTAATAATTCATGAACGAGCTTATCTTCGCGATATTTGGTGACCCCTTTTTTAAACAAACGAAATACACGGTCAGTTTGGAGTCCGCTATAACGCATAACTTTGTCATTAAACATAAAACGTCTCGGGATTTTAAAAGCTTCAATTCCAGAAGGTTTTTTTACCGTTTCTACAATTTCTTTTTGAGATTTAAGAGTTAAACGCTCATCGGCATCAATAAAGAAAATCCAATCACAATTAGCTTGTTCAATGGCATAATTGCGTTGGTCAGCAAAATTCTTGAATTCTCTTAGAATAACTTTAACGTTATCCATTTCAGATAGTTTTTCAAACGTACCATCATTGCTGTGAGAATCTATAACTACAATTTCATCGGCGAAAGTTATAGTTTTAATTACCTCTTCAATATGATGTACTTCGTTATAAGTAATCATCAAAGCAGATATATTACTGTTTTGGGTTTTCAAAATAAAATTTACAATGCGTTTAGTGGGTAAAAATAACTATTTTTGAGCCAATGAAACCTATAGACACTTCAGTAATTATTAGTACCTATAATAGCCCTAATTGGCTACAGAAAGTATTATGGAGTTTTGAGACGCAAATCTTCAAAGATTTTGAAGTTGTTATTGCTGATGATGGTTCAGACGAAGTAACCAAAGCATTGATTGCTTCTATGCAGACTAGAGTAAATTACCCTATCCAGCATATTTGGCATGAAGACAACGGATTTCAAAAAACGATAATTCTCAATAAGGCAACCATTGCTGCTAAAGGTGATTATTTAGTGTATACAGATGGTGATTGTATGGCAAGAGCCGATTTTTTACAAGTGCATATCGATAGAAGAGAAGTGGGTTATTTTTTATCTGGAGGTTATTTTAAATTGCCAATGGATATTAGTGAGCTTATTTCCGAAGCGGATATAAAAACGCAACGTTGTTTTGATATTGAATGGTTGATATCTCACGGACTTAAATCGTCATTCAAGAACAATAAAATTACAGCTAAAGGTTTTAAACAAAAGTTACTCAATACATTTACACCAACTACTGCAACATGGAATGGTCATAATGCATCTGGTTACAAAGTAGATATTATTGCCGTAAATGGTTATGATGAACGCATGCAATATGGAGGCGAAGATAGAGAATTAGGAGAGCGCTTATTTAATACAGGAATTAAAGCAAAGCAAGTGAGGTATAGTGCTGTTTGTTTACATTTGGATCACGCAAGAGGTTATGTGAAACCTGAAATGATTGAAAAAAATCTAAAGATTAGAGCGACTACAAAAAACGAAAAAATCACTAAAACTCCTTTTGGTATTGAGAAATTTTAAAATTGTTTTAAGTATGTTTTTAGCTTCGGAATAATAAGTTCTGGAGGAAATGATTCGTATAAAGAAAAGACTTGATCTTTCATTTTTTTTAGCGATTTGCCTTCGTATAATTCAGGTTTTATATCTTTTAAATGAATAGATACATGAGTTGTATCATTATCAAACATATTCCACGCTTCTTTTAAAATCCATGGAGAGAATACCGTAAATGTAGGAATGTTTAGTGCTTTTGCCATATTTACTGCACCACCTTCATTACCAATTAAAGCTGTGCAATGCTTTGTCATTGATAGGAAATCACGTAAGCTTTTTCCAAAGACATCAAAATAGATATGTTTTTTTGTTGCTGCTTTACAGAAATTGTATACTGTTTTTGCTTCAGCGGCTTGTTTTGGGATATAATTAAATAAAATTTGCCCGTTAGTTTCTTCTACAATTAGATCTATTAAATCTGCCATATGAGAAAGCGGATAAGTTTTGTTTTTACCACTTCCCAAAACACTAATCATAAACAAGGGTTTTGATAAATCGATGTTGGAGTCGATTAAAAATTGCTTAGAATTTTCAATTTCTTTAGCAGTTAAGTAAACTTTAGGGTGTAGTTTTTGTGGAATATTATTACATAAAGGTTTTAATAATTGTAATCTGTTTTCAATAGCTAAACCAGCGTTTGTTTTTGGTGTTTTGGACTCTTTATAGGTATGGGTATAATAATACGATGTATACCATTTTTGTTTTGAAATTTTAATTTGTGCTTCTGAAAATTTTGTCATCAGGTTGCTAGAAAATTTAGAATACACATCAATTACAGCATCATATTTTTCTTTTTTAATTGATTTTAAGAAACTTATGAATTTTGCTTTATTGCTTTCAATTTTAGGTGTAACAAATAAAAATTTATCAATAAATGGATTGTTCTCAACAACAGGGAATGTATGTGTGTTTATGATATAGTGTAACTCAGCATCTGGATGTTCAGCTTTTAAAGCTTCAAACAAGATACTTGTAGTGAGTACATCACCAATCATTTTTTGTTGTATGATTAAGATTTTCAAATCTCTAAACGTTATTATATTATTATTTGATACTCCAATATTATTTATACTGCCACGTCATATTCTCTTAACGCATCATTAAGTGATGTTTTTTTGTTGGTACTTTCTTTGCGTTTACCAATAATTAAAGCACAAGGCACATTGTAGTCTCCTGCTGGGAATGCTTTGGTATAACTTCCTGGAATTACTACAGAACGTTCAGGAACAATGCCTTTCATTTCAACAGGTTCATCTCCCGTTACATCAATGATTTTTGTACTCATTGTTAGTACGACATTTGCGCCTAATACAGCTTCTTTTTCTATACGTACACCTTCAACAACGATACAACGTGATCCAATAAATGCGCCATCTTCAATAATTACAGGAGCAGCTTGTAAAGGCTCTAATACACCGCCAATACCAACACCACCTGATAAGTGTACATTTTTACCAATTTGTGCACAGCTTCCAACAGTAGCCCAAGTATCAACCATTGTGCCTTCATCTACATAAGCACCAATGTTTACATAGCTTGGCATTAAAATAGTTCCAGGAGAAATATAAGCGCCATGTCTAGCCACTGCATTTGGTACTACACGAATACCTTTCTTTTTATAATCACGTTTTAATGGGATCTTATCATGATACTCAAAAATACCAGCTTCAAGAGTTTCCATTTTTTGAATAGGGAAATAAAGGACAACAGCCTTTTTTACCCATTCATTAACTTGCCATCCATTTTCATTAGGTTCAGCAACTCTAAGTGTACCTTCATCTAATAAATTGATAACATTTCGTATACTTTTTATGGTGTTTTCGTTGGTTAATAATGAACGATCATTCCAAGCATTTTCTATAGTTTGTTGCAGTTGTTCCATTCTTAAATTTAATTACTATAGCTACAAAGATAAATCTATAATTGATTTGAGTAAATTCTAAATAAATAAAAATTAATGTGACTTTTTAAAAAGGGCTGTGTCTTATTAATGTGAATTATTATTGTTCAGGTGTTTTCCCTAAAAAATGACACTTGAGATCTTTAATAATTAATAGCTAATTTTTGTGAAAACTCTCCTTCTCTCCCTTAGGAGAGTTTTCTTTTTTATAAAAGTGACTTATCTAAAAAAGTCGTGTCTAATTAATTGATTTTAAGCTCGTAATAATATTCGCCCTATATACCCTTTTTAATATATAAGCGCAAATACTAAACCTTTCTTCGTCCCTGGAAAGGTTTTTTTTTTTTTCTATTTGAAATGTGACCTATTTGAAATAGTAGTGTCTTAAATACTATAACATGATTTGTTTAAGGTAGAGGGTAAGCAGTTCATGAATTTAATTAATAGTTGATTATTTTAAACTCTTCTTTGGCCTACAAAGAAGAGTTTTTTTGTTATAATCAATAGGTAAAAGATATTATAAGACTAACTTTGCAAAATGGCAAGAATTTTAGCTTTAGATTACGGAACAAAACGAACAGGGATTGCTGTTACAGATGAGATGCAAATTATTGCTTCTGGTTTAACCACAGTTGCAACTAAAGAATTGATTTCGTTTTTAAAAACATATACTTCAAAAGAAAACGTAGAGTTATTTATCGTTGGTGAGCCCAAACAAATGAATTATGAAGTTTCTGAAAGTGAAGTGTCTATATCTAAGTTTTTAGAAGCTTTAGCTAAAGCGATTCCAGATATACCTGTAAAGCGAGTTGATGAACGATTTACTTCTAAAATGGCATTTCAAACGATGATTGATAGTGGGCTTAAAAAAAAGCAACGTCAAGATAAAGCTTTAGTTGATGAGATTAGCGCTACAATTATTCTGCAAAGTTATTTGTATAATCAGTCTTAAATCCATCATAAAACTTCTCAAATTATAATAAGAATTGTATTTTTGCACCCGAAAATTACAATATAATGATATTACCAATTGTTGCTTATGGTGACTCCGTTTTAAGAAAAAAAGCTGGAATTATTACTAAAGATTATCCTCATCTAGAGACACTTCTTGAGAATATGAAGGAAACGATGTATGGTGCTTATGGTGTTGGTTTGGCCGCGCCTCAAATTGGATTGCCAATACGTTTGTTTCTTGTAGATACAGAGCCATTTGCTGAAGACGAAGACTTTACAGAAGAAGAGCAAGAGCAACTTAAAAATTTCCAACGCATATTTATTAATGCCGAAATTTTAGAAGAAGAAGGAGATGAGTGGGCTTTTAATGAAGGCTGTTTAAGTATTCCTGATGTTAGAGAAGATGTATTTAGACAACCTAAAATAACAATTAAGTATCAAGATGAAAACTTTAAAGCACATACTGAAGTTTTTGATGGTTTAATTGCTAGAGTTGTTCAGCATGAATATGACCATATTGAAGGAATTTTGTTTACTGATAAACTATCGACGTTAAAAAAACGTTTAATTAAAGGTAAATTGGCTAATATTTCCAAGGGAAAAATAAAAGTAGATTATAAAATGCGTTTCCCAGCAATGAAAAAGAAACGTTAATATTTAAAAGATAAGATGAGTTTAGATAAAATACTTTCCATTTCAGGAAAACCAGGATTATATAAAATTGTTGCTCAAACACGTAGTGGATTTGTAGCAGAATCATTAATCGATAAAAAAAAGGTATCTGTTAGTATTCATAATAACATTAGCGTTTTAAGTGAAATTGCGGTGTACACTATGACAGAAGAATTGCCTTTACGAGAGGTCTTTAAGAAGATTAGAGATAAAGAAAATGCACAACAAACGTCTATTAGTCATAAAGACTCTAAAGATGCTTTAGAAGAATATTTCTTTGGAATATTATCAGATTATGATGAAGATCGTGTGTACGCTAGTGATATCAAAAAAATTGTTCAGTGGTATAATTTACTCCAAAAGCATGATATGTTAGATGCTTTAGAAGAGGTAGAAAAAGTTGCTGCAAACGAAGAAGAATAGTAGACGTTAATAGATTGTTCATATTAAGTTTCTCATAGAATGTCTATCTGAGAGAAAGCGTCGTATTTTTGAGTTTTAATTTTTGATTATGACTAATAAAACTCAGCAACTAAAAGCTTTTGAACGTTTGCTCATTATTATGGATGAGTTGCGTGAACAATGTCCTTGGGATAAAAAACAAACCCTTCAAACACTTCGTCATCTAACCATTGAAGAGGTTTACGAACTTGGTGATGCCATTCTTGATAATGATCTTGATGAAGTGAAAAAAGAGTTAGGTGATGTGTTACTTCATATCGTTTTTTATTCAAAAATAGGAAGCGAAGCCAATGCGTTTGATATTGCAGATGTTTGCAACAGTATTTGTGACAAACTCATAGATCGTCATCCTCATATCTACGGAAATGTAAAAGTTGAAAATGAAGACGATGTTAAGCGCAATTGGGAACAACTTAAACTTAAAGAAGGAAAGAATAGTGTTTTAGAAGGCGTGCCTAAAAGTTTGCCAGCCATGGTAAAAGCAAATCGTATTCAAGATAAAGTGTCTGGCGTTGGTTTTGATTGGGAAGAACCACATCAAGTATTTGAAAAAGTAGAAGAGGAGCTAGGTGAACTTCAAGAAGAAATTAATTTAGGAAATCAAGATAAAATAGAAAGCGAATTTGGAGATGTTCTTTTTTCGATGATTAACTATGCGCGTTTTTTAAATGTAGATCCAGAAAGTGCATTAGAGCGTACCAATAAGAAATTTATAAAGCGTTTCCAGTATTTAGAACAAAAATCTAAAGATATTAAAAAGCCGCTGTCTGAGATGACGCTTCAAGAAATGGATGTTTTTTGGGAAGAAGCAAAAAAAATATAATTTTTTTATTTTCCGTAATCCAAAACAATAAGACTACACGTATATAAATAGATAGGAACTTTTTAAGTTCCTTAATTATAAGTAGGTAATCTTAATGTAGTAGTTAAGCGGACGCATTAAGGTTTAAAATTTAGTTTAGTTAGGTTAAAATCCTGTTTGTTTTGTCAAGCAGGATTTTTTTATTTAAGGATGTTTAGAATCATTTTGTTTCTGAAGTGATTTAAAATGTTTGCGTAATCAAAAAATGTAAAGTATATTTGTCATATAGTAAAAATAATTTTACTTATTATAAAATATATTTGTCAATTATGAATACGGAGAAAATTATAAATTGTGAACGTAATCGGTTTCATAAGCTTATCAACTTTAGATTATCACATCGTTTTATGTCAATTGGGATTGCAGTTGTAATATTGTCAATAGTTGTAATGTTTATTCGTGCTTTTGCCTTAGACGGTGATACATTATGGTTAAAACAGTTATTACAAAAAACATTATTAGTAGGGCTACTTCTTATGTCTTTATCTAAAGATAAGATAGAAGATGAAATGATTATTGGTTTAAGGGCTCAGTCTTACGCTATTGCTTTTGTTATTGGTGTTATTTATGCTTTGGTTATGCCTTATGTTGAATTTGGTGTTTCTAATGCAGTACACTCTGGAGGAGAATCATTTAAAGACTTAGGAGATTTTCAAGTTTTGCTATTTATGCTAATGATACAGCTCATGTTTTATCATAACTTAAAACGTTTTAGGTAATGAAAAATACGATTAAAGTAGAACGTGCTATTTTGAGTCTAACTCAAGATGATCTTGCAAAAAAGATTGGAGTATCTCGTCAGACGATAAACTCAATAGAAGCTAATAGGTATGTGCCTTCAACAGTTTTATCACTTAAACTATCTGATGTATTTGAAAAGCCTGTAAATGAATTTTTTAAACTTTCAGAAAATGATTAAATTAGCATTATTAGTCGTTATAATACTTATCTATAGTATTAAATTAATGTTTTAAACGTTTTTAATCCTTTGGTTGCTGATTCAGTAATAACTGTAAGGTTGCTTTTGTTTTCAATAGCTGGTTTTGGATCAATAAAGAATATTGGAGTATTATGTGAGACATAATCCATTAAACCAGCGGCTGGATACACTTGCATTGATGTACCAATTATTAGTAAGATATCTGCTGATTTACAGATATTAATAGCTTTTTCTATCATAGGAACATCTTCGCCAAACCAAACAATGTGTGGTCTTAATTGATGTCCGCTATTACAAAGGTCACCAAGATTCAAATTGTTTGTCCATGTTTTAATATCGCTGTAATTTTTTGTGCTTCTTACTTTTAGTAATTCGCCATGCAGGTGAATAACATTACTGCTTCCAGCACGTTCATGTAAATCATCTACATTTTGAGTGATGATAGTAATTTTATAATGTGCTTCTAGATTTGCTAAATCTATATGTGCGCTGTTAGGCTTTACATCATGTAATTGTTGACGTCTTTGGTTGTAAAACTCTAAGACGAGCTCAGGGTTTTTAGCAAAACCTTGTGGTGTTGCGACTTCCATGACGTCATGACCTTCCCAAAGGCCATCAGCATCTCTAAAGGTTTTGATACCACTTTCAGCACTCATACCAGCACCAGTTAATACAACAAGATGTTTCATATGAGATTAATCTTTCTTTTTTTTCCAGGTTTTAAAATCTTTAGACTTAGAAAATGCTTCTAATATATTTTCACCATATTCATCGTCTTCTTCAATATATTCAATAATTATAGGCTTATCATAGCCTTCAGAGATTAAAGTATTGAGATAATTTACTGCTTCAGGATAATTTTTCATTACGACTAAAGTATTTAGATATCCTGCTTGACCTTCAAAAAAATCTGTATAATTTTCTATGGTATATTTAAAAAGGTTAAGTGCTAAGTCATAGTTCTTATCTTCAAATGCAATACATGCTTTGATGTAATTTAAAAAGTCATCTTCGGTTTCATTTTGTAGTTGGTTTACGACTTGTATAGCTTCAAAATATTCGCCTTTGTAAATATGGTAATCAATTCTATTTAGCCCTATAGTTGGATCTTCTGGAAATGTATTAATCAGTTCTTCTAATGATTTTAAATACTTTTCTTCGTCTATGTTGCTAGCTACAAGCGATTTGAAAATAATAAAAAACTTTTCTTTAGAAATTTCAGATTTAAGGTCATCCATGATTTCATAAGACTTTTCAAAGTTGCCATTATTGTTATACATTATGGCTTTAAATAGTGCTTTAAAATCATTTTCGGCAGGCGATTTTTTGAGCTCAAATAATTGTTCATCTGGAAGCGAGTATGTCATCATTCGACCCAATGTTTGTGTAAAGTGTTCACCAGTTAAATACACATACATATCAGAAAACTGGATCTCTCCATTTATTTTATGTATTCTGTAATCGTGATAATTCATGCCTGTTTCTGCAGAGTAAAGTCTAAACAATATATAATATGTTTGTGCTTCTGTGTCATAACGGTAGCTTATAAAATCATAATAAGAACCATTTTCGATTTCCGAAATAATCTCATTTGGAAATGAATCTAGAGCTTGTTTTAAACCTGCTAAGAATCCTTTAATAAAGTTGTCTTCACGATTTACATTTGGGACTTGATTTAAAACACGTTCAAAAAAAAAGGTGTTATTTAATTTTGAAAGAAAAGAATCGACATCTTTATTATGAATTGTATTGGATAAATATTCTCCAAATGCAATAACTTTATTCGTGTTTTCTTCACTATAAGTAATAGTGTCTTTTAGAACGTCTTTGATACGATCTTGAGAAAAAATTAAAGCATTACATAGAAGAGCAACCGAAAAAAAGAGTGATAGTTTTTTTAATCCCATAGAGTTTTTATATTTTGAACTAATATAAACTTTTTTAATGATAGATTTAAAATTATTGGAGCATCTAGAGAGTTATCTTACTGAACAACGTAAAGAAAAATTTATAACCGTGCTTTCTCAACGCACAAAGCACTTTACAGTGGCTACAGAAGATGTTTTTCAATTGCATAACACCAGTGCAGTTATTCGCAGTTGTGATGTGTTTGGTATACAAGAAGTGACAATTATTGAAGAGCAAAATTCAAAGCATATAGATCGTGAAATTGCAATGGGAGCTCAAAAATGGGTAGATTTAAATCGCTATGATTCAGTAAAAGCTGCTATCAAAGATTTAAAAGATAAAGGGTATCAAATTGTAGCTACAACGCCACATGAAAATGATAACGTTATAGAAGACTTTGATGTGACTCAGAAATCTTGTTTTTTCTTCGGAAGAGAAACCGAAGGATTATCTCAAGAGGTTATTGATGAAGCCGATTCTTTTTTAAAAATACCTATGGTTGGTTTTACTGAAAGTTTAAATATATCGGTATCTGCAGCAATTATACTTCAACAGGTAACATCTAAGCTAAAACAAACACATGTGAATTGGCAATTAACTGAAGAAGAATTTTTAGAAAAACGATTAGATTGGTGTCAAAAGACTATTAAAAGTTATGATCAAATTGTAGAACGTTTTTATCAAATCTAATAGTTTTGTATCTTTAAAATAATAACAAACGAAATTTTTTAATTATGATATTCCTTTACATCTTAGGAGTAATAGTATTACTATTTATTCTATTCGCATTATTAGCTCCAAAGCACTATGAATTACACCGAAGCATAGTTATTAATAAACCATTACCTGAAGTATTTAATTATTTGAAGCATATAAAAAATCAAAACCATTGGTCTCCTTGGAAAAAGAAAGATCCAGATATGAAGCAAGAATTTATTGGTACAGATGGAGAAGTAGGTTTTATTTCGAAATGGGATGGTAATAAAGATGTTGGTATGGGAGAGCAAGAAATAATGAACATTACTGAGAATGAAAGTGTAGCGGCAAGGTTACGTTTTTTTAAACCGTGGAAGTCTGAATCTGATGCTGTGATTAAAGTGGAACATATTAGTGAAGGAAAAACAGAAGTAACTTGGGGGTTCTCAGGAACCAATAAAGTACCAGAAAATATCTTCATGATGTTGTATAATATGGATAAGCATATAGGTAAAGATTTTGAAGAAGGGTTGGCATGTTTAAAAGAAATTTTAGAATCTAAATAAAGTATTAATGATCATAAAAACATCACTTGAATATGGGTATGTTTTAGGAATAAAATAAAACCGAATTGGACAGTGTTCTAACATATAAAAAATATTTCAGGATGTTGATAATCCGATATTTTAACCGTTAATATGATTTTGTTTGTTGGTTAATTCTTTACGATTATTTTAGAGTTAATAATTAGCTATTATTTTAAAGTGAGTGTTTTAATAAATCAACTAAAATCACTACTGTTTTCATTTGTAATAATCTTTGCCTTCTCATGTATTGTATTGGGTACAGTTTTATACTTTCATTTTTCTAAAGGTATAGCACTAGATTATTTAACAAATGATCCAGCAGCCATTGCAAAACTCCCTGTTTATATAGGAGTTTTGTCGCAGTTTGGTATCTTTTTTTGGGCTTCTGCTATCGCCATTTGCTTATTTTCTAGTTTGCTTATTAACAATAAAAAGCACAAAGCTTTTATAATAGCTTCTGCATTAATCTCTATGTTGTTAGGATTTGATGATGTGTTTATGTTTCATGAGTCTGTTTTTCCTTCGCTCGGGATTCATCAAAAAATAGTGTTTTTATGCTATGCTATATTGTTAATGGTATATGGCTTGAAGTTTGTCAAAGTGCTATTACGCACTGATTATTTATTATTTGTGTTTTCTGTGTTTTGGTTTGGAGTATCCTTGCTAGTAGATAATTTTATTCATTCATCTTCACCGTATATTACAAAATTGCTTGAAGATGGAGCGAAATTTATAGGTATAACGAGTTGGGTATTTTATTTTGCAAGAACGTGTAAGCAAATGCTTGAACGCGAAACTTTAAAATCGACCTGATTTATTTCGGTTTAATACTTTGTATTCTTCATAGCATTCACTAATCGCATCCAATATTTGAAGATCATTAGCAGATTGTATAAAGTCTTTAGAGTAATTACATTGGTTGACTATTTCATCTAAATCAAAACGATCTACTTGAAGTAAAACTATAAGCATTTCTCTGTCAAAGCGTGAAGCAAGAAGATTTCTAATTTCATCATCTTTCTTCATTTTTTTTAGCTTTCTAAGTTCGTTTGGCTTTTTTCCAAATACCTTATGTAAAAAATCTGCGGGATTAAAAATAGCGCCTAAGACCTTGCTTACTGCATTTGGTCTTCTATTTCCGGCTTCATACCCTTTGTTAGATAGGCCAGAAATACTATATCTATAATTTGATTTGATTGGTACTTGTTTAACATCTATATCTAAATATCCTGTTAGTTTTAACTGGTTAACAACGACTTCTTCTAGTGCAAATGCTAGTTCTGTCATTCCAATTTTAGTTTCACCAAATTTTAACCAGTCATTAGTAACTCTAACTTTGATCGATTTATAACCTAAATATGATAAATGTAAGGTATCGTTAACTTTGGCTTTAATTTCAAAATGACCTTCTTCATTAGTTGATGTACCAATAACTTGATTGAGATTCACAATATTTACACGGTCAATTGATTTGTCTGTAGTCAAATCGATAACAGTACCTTTTACAGAAGTTTCCTCTTCTTGAGAAAAGCTCAAAGTAGTTGAAGCGATAAGTATAAAAAGAGTTAAAAAGTACTTCATATAATATGTATATATGTGATAAAAATAGTAAACAAATTGCATACGAGTATAAGGTAGGCATAAATTTGACTTAATATTAACAAGTTTGTATAAAAAAACCTCGTAACACTGTTACGAGGTTTTTTTATGATTTAATCTCTTCGTCTAGAACGTCTTGGTCTATCCGAACCTGAAGAACTTTCAGAACGTCTAGGTGGTTTTGAATCTCCACCAGAACGTCGTCTGTCACTTCTATTGCCAGAGCTTTCGCTACTTCTTCTTTCACTTCGTCTTCCTGAATTTTCAGAAGAACGTCTGTCACTTCTATTTCCAGAGCCAGAATCACTACGTCTTCCGCTAGAGCGTCTTTCTCCTCTTGGTCCATCTTCACGTCTGCGTCTTCCGCCTCCGCCATCTCTTCGTCCACCAGAGCGTCCACCACGATTTCGTCCACCTCTATCTTCACTAACTTCTACATTAACAAATCGTCCGTCATGTTTGTAATCGGTGAAAAAAGCTAAAACTTTCTCTTGATTTTCTTTTTCAGTATTAAAGAAAGAGAAACTCTCTTTTACATCAACTTTAAAGACATCATCACGACCTAGGGCTAACACTTCTTTTAAGAAATCTTTCAGCTTCATCCAATCGTAACCATCTTTTCGTCCAACATTAATAAAGTAACGTGATTCGTTTTCACTCCCTCCGTATCCGCGACCGCTTTCTCCTTCAGAATCTCTAGAAGAACTTGGCGCATTAAGATTTTTCGTTTTTTGGTAGTAGTTAAAGAAACGTGTAAACTCAACTGAGAAGAATTTTTTAATCAATTCATCTTTATCAGTATCTTCAAATAATTGATTGATACTTCCTAAGTATTTGTCAATTTCATGATTAACTTCAGTATTATGTATTTTATTTGCGAGCGACATTAATTGCACTTCACATATTTCCATTCCGTCAGGAATTTCCTTTTTCTCAAATTCTTTCTTGATGATACGTTCGATACCTTTAATCTTACGAACTTCACTTTTAGAAACAATCACCATAGAAATACCTGTTTTACCTGCGCGTCCTGTTCGACCAGAACGGTGTGTGTAAATCTCAGGTTCGTCAGGTAATTGATAATTAATAACGTGTGTAATATCGTCAACATCAATACCACGAGCAGCGACATCTGTCGCAACTAACATTTGTATTTGTTTGTTTCTGAAGGATTTCATCACCAAATCACGTTGATTCTGACTTAAATCACCATGTAAAGCGCCAGCGCTATAACCATCTTCAATTAAATTCTCAGCAACTTTTTGTGTATCACGTTTTGTGCGACAGAAAATCACAGAAAATATATCTGGATTTGCATCTGCTAATCGTTTTAAGGCCTGGTAACGATCTCTTGCGTTTACTAAATAGTATTCGTGAGAAACTTGACTTGTACTTTCATTTCTGTTTCCTACTGTAATTTCAATAGGGTTATCCATGAATTTTCTAGCAATATTGGAGACCTCTTTAGGCATCGTTGCAGAAAATAACCATGTATTTTTATCATCAGGTGTATGAGATAAAATATCTGTGATATCTTCATAAAACCCCATGTTTAGCATTTCATCAGCTTCATCTAAAACTGAATATTCAATTTTAGAAATATCAACCATATTTCTACTAATCATATCTTTCATACGACCAGGAGTCGCTACAATAATTTGTGCGCCACGTTTTACAGATCTTGCTTGATCTGTAATGCTTGCTCCACCGTAAATTGCAGTCACGTTTAAACCTTTACAATATTTTCCGTAAAGTTTTAGTTCGTTGGTGATTTGTAAACACAGCTCACGGGTAGGTGATAAAATTAAACCTTGAGTCGTACGACTATCAACATTGATTTTTTGAAGCATTGGAAAACCAAATGCTGCAGTTTTACCTGTTCCTGTTTGTGCTAAAGCGACTAAATCAGTATCTTCTTCTAATAAAATTGGGATTGCTTTTGCTTGTACATCACTAGGATTTATAAATCCTAAATCAGTAATAGCTGCTAATAAGTCTTCATTAAGACCGAGTTCTTGGAATGTGCTCATTCGTTTTGTTTTGTATTCGATTATGTTCTTTGGTGTTACAAAAGAAGCGAATCGACATACTAAACACTTAAACTTCTAGGTAACACATCCTCACTCTGAGGAATTTACAACTCATTTTTTGAGTTTCAAGCCGCAAAGATAGTCTTTTATTTGGATAATCAATATTTGAGCGTTTTAACACGCTATCACTACTCAATCTTTTTGCAAAAAAAAAGCAAAAAGGATTTCAAACATACTGTTCTATCGTTAACGCGAGTTTGGTCTGTTTTTAATCATGGATTTTAAAAAAAGAAGATAATGTGTTTTTCTTACAATAATAGATTTGCTACATTGTTAGCTGAAACAATTTAATATGAAAAAAATACATTTAGTACTTCTAGTTTTTTTAATAGGTGTAAACATGCAGGCTCAAGAAGGAACTCCAAATGGAGGTGATTCAGAAGCAGATCAAGCACAAATGGCTCGAATGATGAAACTCATGGGGCAAAAAATTGAAATGGAAATTGATACAACACTTTTTTCGGCAGTCTCTATAAATACCTATGTTTCTGAAAATCCTAAAGTTGTTATTTTGGCTATGATGGTTCCTGATTCTTTTGAAAACTCAAAAGAGAAAATGGAAAATAACAGTTCTAAACAATTTAAAATAATTGAAACGGGTGAAAAAGAAATGAATGGTGTTAATGTATTATTCATTAAAGGGACTAGTGAAGCAGAAGGAACAACACTTCAAAACACATTGTATTGTATGGCTGTTGATGATGAGACTTGTCTAATGTTTGTTGGAGTTATTGATGAAAAAGCTGATGCAAAATATTTTGAAGCGATAGAAAAAGCAGCGAATTCTGTTATTAAAAAAAAATAAAGGAACTATAAATTAATAATAAAAAATTCAGTTTTTACTGGATTTTTTATTATTAAAGCTGATTTAAAAAATCAACAAGTAATCTTACAGCTTTCCCACGATGACCAATTTTGTTTTTATCTTCTAAAGACGTTTCAGCAAATGTTTTATCATGTCCTTTAGCTTTAAAAATTGGGTCATAACCAAAACCTTTATCACCATGTTTTGTTTTGGTAATTTCACCTTTACAAATACCTGTAAAGGTTTCTAATTTATTATTTAGATGTAATGCAATAACAGTTTTAAACTGTGCATTTCTATTTGGAGTATCACTTAAATTGTTTAAAAGTAGCTCCATATTATCATTTGCATCACGTTGTTCTCCCGCATATCGAGCGCTAAATACACCAGGTTCTCCATTTAAAATGTCTACTTCTAGTCCTGTGTCATCAGCAAAACAATCAAAACCATATTGAGATTTAATGTATTCTACCTTTTGAATCGCATTACCTTTAATGGTGAGTTGGGTTTCTGGAACATCCTCAGAGCAGCCTATGTCTTTTAAACTAAGTAGTCTAATGTGATTAGGGATAAGCGATTGGACTTCCTTAAGTTTATTACTATTGTTTGTGGCGAAGACGAGTTGCATAGTTGTTATTTTAAAAACCAAAAGTATATAATTTTGCTTAAATTCGGGTTTCAAATTTTAACGAAAACCAACCATGCTTACCAAACTTGGCGAAACATTTACAGACCTCTTTCAAAAATATATGCCAAGTGCATTTGTTTTTGCTATTCTCTTAACAATTTTAGCTGCTTTAGGGGCTTATTTTTTTATGGCTGCTTCTCCTATAGAAGTGATATCCTCATGGTATAATGGTTTTTTTGATTTGTTGAGTTTTGGAATGCAAATTGTACTCATTATTATTACAGGTTTTAGTATTGCTTTATCACCAACAATTAACAAAGGTATTGATGCATTGGCTGTTTATATCAAGACACCAAAGCAGGTCTATTTTTTTGTCATTCTTATTGGTTCATTATTGTCGCTTGTTAGTTTTGGTTGGATTGTTATTACATGTGTATTGGCAAGAGAATTGGCAATGCGAGTTAAAGGAGTTAATTATCCGTTTTTAATCGCTTGTGCTTATTTCTCCTTTGGAGGTTGGGTAAGTGGCTTATCGAGTTCAATTCCATTGTTGTTGAATACAGAGAATAATTTTTTAATTGAGACCGGTGTATTGTCTTCAAAAATTCCAACGTCATATACTTTAGGTTCAACTTTAAATATTGCGATGATAGTGTTGTTTATAGTTATAGCACCATTATTATTTCTACTTTTTATTCCTAAGCATTCTAATGGTAAAGAATTAAAAGACTTACTTAAATCAAATAATCAATTAAAAGAAGGTTCTATCAAAGATGAAGCTGAGAGTTTTAAACTTCCTATAAAGGCTATTTCTGATACATTGAATAATACATTTGTATTGCCTTTAATTATAACAGCTATGGGCTTTACTTATATTATTTATCATTTTATTAAAAATGGATTTGATCTCAATTTTAATATCATGATTTTTATATTTTTAATGGTAGGTTTGTTTTTACACAAAACACCTATGCGTTATAGTATTGCTATGAAACGAGCAAGTAGTAATGTGTCTGGGATTTTATTTCAGTATCCATTTTATGCAGGTATTATGGGAATTATGCTCTACACTGGTATTGGCGAAAAATTGGCCGAAGGCTTAATTTCTGTGATGACTATAGATAGCTATCCGTTTTTTGCTTACTTAACAGGAGGTCTTGTTAATTTTGCAATTCCATCAGCAGGAGGAGAGTTTGCAGTTGTTGGTCCAAGTATTATTGAAGCTGTTAAAGGAATTGCTGTAGGATTACCTCCAGAACAGGTTACAGCTATGGTATCTAGAGCGTCTTTATCTGTAGCTTACGGTGAGAGTTTGAGTAATATGCTTCAGCCATTTTTTATCTTATTAGTTTTACCTGTTATGGGATCAGGAGTGAAATTGCAATCTAGAGATATTATGGGATATCTAGTAGTTCCGTTTGTTATATTTTTTGTGCTTCAGACATTGATGGTATTGTATATTCCATTATGATCAAGGAATTAAATTGTAATGAAATTTAATTTTGGAAGACCAGTATTAAATTAGCTAAATTTTTGTAAATTAGATATAAGAAATTAACCTAAAAAGAAGAACGATTATGACCGTAAATTTTCAGTATGTAGATGTAGATGTAAGTGAAACTCTAAGCGCTTTTGTCGAAGAAAAATTAAACAAGTTGTTTAATAGATACGAATTTTTAATTAGTGCTACTGTTCGTTTTAAACGAGATGATAAAAGTCATGATAAAGGAAAAATTTGCGACATGGAACTGAGTTTGCCTGGACCAAGAATTTTCGCAACATCAAACGAAAAAAAACACGAAATAGCAGTGAGAGAAACAATTAGCGAATTAGAACGACAGTTAAAAAAACGAAAAGAAGTTTATAAAGTATATTAACTATTGATAAGGTTAAGCTCAGTTTATCTGCTGTTTTTATATGATCAATTTGAAATGAGAAAATGACAAATACGCGTGTAGAAAAGAAGTTTGTAACAAAATTTAATTTTATTTGACTAATAGAAAATATGAGGTATTAATGCTATCATATCTATTCGTAATTTAATTTAAACCCAATGCCATGAAAAAAGTACTCATATTATTATTTGTTTTATTTGCGATGTCTTGTAATGACTCAGAATACTCTAAGAAAATTATTGGAGAATGGGAGTGTTCTAGTTGGATAGAAACAGAAACTTCTAGAGATAAATGTGGAAATAATGTTTATTTTAAGTTTGAAAATGATATGACATATCATTCTAAAATAGGGTCTGACGATGCAAAAGGAGTGTATAGAATCTCTGACGGATTATTATATTCTACTCCAGAAGGTAAACTAGAGATTGCTGTAGAAATAAACACCCTTAATGCCGATACACTAACATTTACAATGAGTCGCTCTGGTAATGAAGAGATTTTAACATTGGTCAAGAAGAAATAAGTTATTATTTAATAAAATTTATCTATGATGATAAGGTTCGTTTTTTAAAATAGTAAAACCTCTGTAGAGTTGTTCTATCACAAATAAACGAATCATTTGATGGGAAAAGGTCATTTTTGAAAATGATAGTTTTCCTTTAGATTTTTGGTAAACTTCTGGGGAAAATCCATAAGGACCACCAATTACAAATACCAATTGTTTAATGCCAGAGTTCATGTGTTTTTGTAAATATTGAGAAAACTCAACAGAATCTAATTGTTTTCCATTTTCGTCCAATAAAATTAGAACATCAGTAGAAGAAAGTTTATTTAAAATAAGCTCGCCTTCTTTTTGCTTTTGCTGATTTTCACTAAGATTTTTTACTTTTTTAAGATCTGGTATAACCTCAAACTGAAATTTAATATAATGCCCAAGACGTTTTTGGTAATCGTCAATTAACGATTGTAAATCTTTATGGTCTGTTTTGCCAATGGCAAGAAGTTTAATAGTCATGTTTCAAAGTTATACTTTTTTGAAAGTTTTTAAGATGCAATTGCTATTTTTACATTAAATATCTGAAAAATGATTTCACAACAGCAGTTTAATAAAGAAATAGAACTAATTATAGCTAATGCTATACGAGAAGATGTTGGTGATGGAGATCATAGTTCATTGGCTTGTATTCCTGATTCGGCACAAGGGAAAGCGAAATTATTGGTAAAGGATGAAGGCGTTATTGCTGGTGTAGAGTTTGCAAAGCAAGTTTTTGCTTATGTTGATGAAAAAATGACTGTGGAGACGCTTATTGAAGATGGAAGTTATGTAAAACATGGAGATATTGTGTTTTATGTAGAAGGTGCATCACAATCTATTTTAAAAGCAGAGCGCTTAGTGCTTAATGCAATGCAGCGTATGAGTGCTATTGCAACAAAAACAAGACAATTTGTTGACTTGTTAGACGGTACAGAGACCAATATCTTAGATACTAGAAAAACAACACCTGGGATTAGAGCTTTAGAAAAATGGGCCGTAAAAATTGGAGGCGGTGAAAACCACAGATTTGCGCTTTATGATATGATTATGCTAAAAGACAATCATATCGATTTCTCTGGAGGAATTACAAAAGCTATTAATAAAACGAAAGACTATTTAAAAGCTAATAATCGTGATTTGAAAATTATTGTTGAAGCACGAAACCTTAATGAAATTAAAGAAATATTAGAAACAGAAGGTGTGTATCGTATCTTGATTGATAATTTTAACTATGAAGACACACGAACTGCAGTAACACTAATTGGAAATCAGTGCTTAACAGAATCATCAGGAGGAATCAACGAAAAAACAGTTAGAAAATATGCAGAGTGTGGTGTTAATTTTATTTCCTCTGGTGCTTTAACACATTCAGTATATAATATGGATTTAAGTTTAAAAGCTGTTTAATGTCAAAATCCTTAAAAGAGATACTAAGTAAAATTCCTATAGTAAATCGCATTGTAGATTTGCTTCGGAAAGTAAAACTTCCTGGACTCGTAGGATTATCTCTTTATGATTTATTAGAATTATATGCTATCGGGATTTTTAAAGGCGCACTAACCTCTAGAGCTAGTGCTATTGCTTTTAGTTTCTTTACAGCTATATTTCCATTTTTATTGTTTGTGCTAATTTTAATTCCGTATTTACCAATTGACGGATTTAAAATGGAATTCCAGTCTTTTTTAGAATCCTTTTTGCCACCTCAAACTTCAGATTTTTTCTTCGCCAACATTTTTGAAAACATAGAGAGCACAGAACGCGGCGGATTGTTGTCTTCAGTATTTTTAGTATCAGTATTGTTAATGGCAAATGGCGTTAATGCTGTGTTTTCTGGATTTGAAAATTCTTACCACCAAGAACTAACTCGGAATATATTTAAACAATATCTATATGCTTTAGGTGTCGCTTTAATTTTAGCTTTTTTGCTAATTCTTACTGTCGCTATTTTTGGGTATTTCCAAATTTATGTTATCGAGCCTTTGTATGAACAGTTTGAGAATCTAGATTATGCATCAAAAGGGGCTAATGTGTTTTGGGTGGTGTTTTTTAAATATCTATTCTTTGTTTTTATGGTGTATATAGCAACAGCGACTTTATATTATTTCGGAACTAAGTCTGGGAAATCGTCAAATTTCTTCTCCATTGGAGCCTTGTTTACAACATTGCTAATTATACTTACATCCTATTTATTTGGAATATATATTGAAAATTTTTCACAGTATAATAAACTCTACGGCTCTATTGGAGCATTATTAATATTGCTATTTTATTTATGGTTAAATGCTAATATTTTGTTATTAGGTTATGAACTAAATGCAACGATTAGACGTTTAAAAAAGAAAAAGAAATAATAGAAGAATAAACAATACTTAATCATCATGATGCTTCTAATGAGTCTATCTATGTCTTCACAAAGTATTTTAGGGAGATGTAAAATGGTAAACAATAAAGCTAGATGAAGACACGTAAATAGATTGCAAGTAAGAAATTTACCGTATGCAATATTGGATTAAAGTGGAATAAACTTATTTAAATAGTTTTAAAAACTCTTCTTTTCTTCGGGTTGAAACATCAATATTAGCATTGTTAGACATAGTGACATACCCACCTTTTCCTTTGGTATATTTTTTTATATGATCAATATTCACAAGATGCGAGTTATGAATTCTAAAAAAATTAGCGTCACTCAAAAGGTCTTCAAAATGTTTTATTGGTTTTGAAACTAAAATTTTATTGTTTTTTGTGTAAATATGAGTATAACTTGTGTCGGCTTCGCAATGAACAATGTCTTTGATTTCAAGGACTTCAAATCCAGTTGAAGTAGGTATTCTAATCATTTTTTTATGATCTTCTTTTTGAAGATTGTTTAAAAGCATTTTTATTTGTAGTTCTGTGTCTAAAGGAGTTAAGCGTTTTTCTAATCTTTTAATTGCTCCAATAAAATCATCATTATCGATTGGTTTTAGTAAATAATCCATAGCACTATATTTAAACGCTTTTATTGCATAATTATCAAATGCTGTAGTAAAGATCACATTGAAATTAAAAGCTCCTAAGTGTTCTAAAAAATCAAAACCAGTTTTATCATGAATCTCAATATCTAAAAAAACCAAATCTGGGCGTAATTTTTTAGTTGTTTTTAAAGCGTCTTCAACCGTATTGCAAGTTGCTATGATTTGAAGGTTTTCACCATAATCATCGATTAATTTTTTAATACGATCAATGCAGTGTTGTTCATCATCTACGATAAGGGTTTTAATCATTTTAAAAGGCTAAGGTTAGTGGTAATTTAACTTCTACTTTAGTTCCATTAGGTTGATCAATTATATTGAAGTCTCCTTTAGTATTCTTAATTTTATTGAGAATTTCTATCCGACTTTTTGTGATGCTCACACCTAGCGATCGTTTATTTGAAATTTCTTTTGCTTCTGAAGATTTAACCCTTCCAATACCATTGTCTTCAACACTACAAATCATCATATTGTCTTGCTTGTTATATGTAATATGAATGTGTCCGTTTTTTTCAATAGTTCTTAATCCATGAATAATGCTATTCTCTACAAATGGTTGAAGAATCATTGGCGGAATTAAAGTGTTTTCTGGGTCAATAGAATTGTCTATTGTTATGGTATAATTAAAACTATTATTTGAGCGTTTGTTTTCAATATCCATATAAGTTTTTAATATCTGGATATCTTCATTTATCGTAATTTCCTTTTGAGTAGATTTTTCTAAAATCTCACGCATCAATTTTGAAAACTTGGTTAAATAATTGGTTGCGTTTTCTATGTCATTTTTTGCAATGTATGCATTAATAGAATTGAGTGAATTAAAAATAAAATGTGGATTCATTTGGGTTCTCAAAGCTTTGAGCTCGGTGTCAGAAACTTTTAGATTAAATTGGGCTTCTTTAGCTTTAGCTTTTGCTTCTTGTTTGCGTTTGTACAAAAAGAAACCAATAATTGAAAGAATTATTAGACTAGTGCCTCCAGCAATTGATGTATTTTTTATTAATTTATGTCGGGCTATTTCAGCTTCTTTTATTGCTTGTTCTTTATCATGAATTGCATTGAGTGCAGTTTCTTTCTTTTCATATTCATATTTAGCTTCAAGTTTAGCAATTTCTTCTTTTTTTTCCGAAGACAAAAAACGCTCTTTTAATGTATTGGCTTCATTTTGATTAATGTATGCCGATTTATAATCGTTTAATTTATAATTGACTAATGCTAAGTTTTCAAGTGCGCTAGCTTCACGCACTATGCTGTTTATCTCTTTTGAATAAGCTAATGCTTTTTCAAAATTCATTTTTGCTTTAATAAGCTTGCCTTTTTTATTTGCACTTTGTTCTGCACTCTCTAAATAAACAGTGCCAATATTCTGATGTACTATTGCTAAATTATTAGTGTTATCAAGTTCTTCAAACAGAGCCTTTGTTTCATTGAGATAAGTTAATGCTTTTTCATAGTCTTTTAAGCTAATGTATGTAATGCCAGTATTAGCTAAAGCACTTGCTATTCCATATTTGTTTTTTATCCGCTTCATTATATCCAAAGAATTTTTGTAATATTCTATGGCTTTATTGGGTTGCTCAATGTCATCATATAAATTGCCAATATTGGTTTGCAAATTTGCAATTGCATAATCTGCGTTTAGTGTTTTGTTTATGTCAAGGCTTTTGGTATAATAATTAAGTGCTAAATCATATTTTTTAAGTCTAGTATAGAGAATTCCAATATTGGTTAAAATTTCTGCATGGCGAATAGTATTAGTTTTGTTTGTGAGTTCATAAATAGAAGACGCCTTAAGGTAGGTATCAATAGCTTCAGGGTATAATGAGCTATACATTTGATTGATACCAATACTATTGAGAACAACGGCCATTAAAAAACTATCCTTTTCTCGCTCAAAAATCTCATAAGCTTTGTAGTTACAGATATTAGCCTTTTCGTAATTCGATTGACCAAAATAAAGGAGACCTTTATTATAGGTAACTCGTCCTATATCATTCCAGTTTTTGAGTTCTGTTTGAATTTCAATAACCTTATTATAGGCATTCATTGCAAGCGAATCTTTAGATAAAGCTGTTAGATTGTATGCTTTGTACTTATATGCTAAACTTTCTTGGTCTTTTAATTTGAGTGTTCTCGCAAGTTTAATAGCTTCATCAGATTTGATTAAACCCATATCAGGATTCGTAAAATGAAAGTAATTGGCTAGCTGAATAATGATATTAAGTTTATCAAAATTTTCTTCGGAATGTTCTTGCAATTCAATAGTAAGAGAATCAATCTTTTGCTGTTGAGAAAAGCAAATAAAGGAACATATTATAAATATATAGCGAATACAAAGCTTCATTAAAGTGATTGTATTGATTAATAGCTTGTTAAATTTAACTCAAATATTAGTAAAGGCAATATTATTTTCGCGAAAATAAACCCAAAGTGCGCAGATATAAATTGTAGGTAGTAAATGTGAAAAGTCTAATGTTTCTTTGAGATAGAAACTATTAATCTATTTCTTATGAAAGCAATTCACAACTTACAACGTCATATCTCTATCGTAATACTTATTATTTTTTTAATTCCGATATATGGTTTCTCACAACCTAAACGACAAAAACCGCCAAAACGAAAATCTAAAATTGAAAGCGTCGATCAATTTGTAGATAATGCGTTTAAGCTGTATCATAAAGTATTTGTGTATGATAGTTTAACTCAAGTTGGTGTTGAAGTGCCTTCGGAAATTGAAGATGCTTTAGTAGAGCGTGCAGAACAAGATATCGATAGCCTTTGGCAAGTATTACCAACTATTCTGGATGATATGTCTAGTGGAAAGGGAAGCATTATGAAAAAGGCAAAAGCTACAATTAACTTAAATAAATCTAAAAAAGCTTTAAAGTACTGTATGAAAACGATGAAAGCTTATTTTGTTGGTTCTGAAGAAGAAGATGAAAACTAAAAAGAATAACATTAAAACATTAAAAATGAAACTTATAACATTTGTATCCATAATCTTTCTAAGTGTAAATTGTACATATGGTCAGTCTTATAAAATTGCTTTTAGAGCAGATATGTGTGAGTGTTTAGAGCAGGAAAGTTTAAGACGTAAACTAACAGATAAAATTTATAGCATATGCTTTAAGGAAATACTTCCAAAATACGCAACTCAAATTGATGTACAAATTGTAGAAGAAGATCTTAATAAAAAATATCGCTTAGGACAAATAGCAAGAAAAGACTTGATTTTAGCTTTGAAATATGAATTGGTTTATACATGTGATACCTATTTTAACTATTTGGAAAGTGAGAAATTAAGCAAAAAGCTAATTGCTAGAGATCATGTAAAAGAAAGCGAATTAGTATCTCAAAATCAATATGTTGCTTTATCTCCAAATGCGTTAGCTTACTTTACTCGTGCGCAATTACATTATAATTTAGGAAATTTTAAAGAGGCAGAAGCAGATATTAATAAAAGTATAGAGGTGAATCCTTATAGTGAAAATGCAAAATCAACCAGACGAGAGCTAATGTTGTTAGCATTGATTTATGAAGAGCAAGAACGCTATAATGAGGCAATTGTATTATTTGATAAGGTATATTTTGGTGAAATGGATTCACAAGTAGCAGTCTTACGTGCTCTTGTAGATAGGAAAGCAGGAGGTAGTGTTGCGAGTATTCCGAAGCTAACAGACAATAAATTGCTCACAGTAGACTCTAGAACTCGAAATAGAAGACAACCTGACACAAAAATCACCGCAAAGAGAAAATCTGCTAGAAAAATAAGAATTAAGAAAGAAAAAACTGAAACCAAAAAAAAGACAGATACAGTAGCTCTTAAAAAGTTGTTCAAAATTGACAATTGAGTATTATAATTTTAATGCTGGCTGGTTGCTCTATTGATGATGATATAAATGAAACATATGTGGTTACTAATGGGGTTTTTGTAAACAGCGATTTTTAAATATAATTTACTTATTAAAACCATCTTTTTAAGCTGGTTTTTTTGCGTAAACTATTACCTTTGGAGCATGGGTCATTTCATCAATGTCATTCTTCCAATTCCATTAGAAAAGAGCTTTACCTATACGGTTACTGAAGCAGAAGCCGATTTTCTAAAACCAGGTATACGTGTGTCTGTTCCTTTTGGGAAGACAAAAATTTATACAGCACTCGTTATTGAAATTCATAACAATGCACCTCAAGTCTATGAAGCGAAGGACATACATCAAATTTTAGATGATACGCCTATTGTTACCAAACAGCAATTAAAACACTGGAAATGGATCTCTGATTACTATATGTGTACTTTAGGAGAAGTGATGCGAGCAGCTTTGCCTAGTGCGTTCATTCTTGAGAGTGAAACTATCATTAGTAAAAATGATGAGGTGATGGTAAATGATGAAGATTTAAAGGACGATGAGTTTGTTGTTTACGAAGCTTTACATCATCAATCGTCTTTAAAAATTCAGGATTTAATGTCTATTCTGGATAAAAAAAATGTACTTCCAGTCATTAAGCGTTTATTAGATAAGAATGCTATCTCTGTTCAAGAAGAGATTTATGAAAAGTACAAACCTAAATTAGTACGTTATGTGAAATTGAATACAGCGTTTTCTTCGGAAAAAGCACTTCAAAATTTAATGGAGGATTTAGCTAGAGCACCAAAACAAAGAGACGTTGTAATGACGTTGTTTTCAATTTCCGCACAAACTAAAAAGCCTGTTAAAGTATCCGATTTAACTTTAGAAAGTAAAGCCTCTTCCTCGATTATAAAAGCATTAATAGATAAGCAAATTCTTGAAGAATACCATATTCAAACTGATCGTATTCAGTACTCTGGCGATGATAATGAAAATTCAAAACGATTAAATGAATATCAAGAAATAGCTTTACACGAAATCACAGAGTCATTTGAAAATCAAAACATTACGCTATTGCATGGTGTGACATCTTCAGGGAAGACTGAAATTTATGTAAAACTTATTGAAGAACAGCTCAAAACGAAAAAGCAAGTCTTGTATTTGCTGCCTGAAATTGCTTTGACTACGCAATTGGTTGAACGATTGCAAAATTATTTTGGTGAAAAAGTTGCCGTGTATCATAGTAAGTATTCATCTCATGAACGTGTTGAGGTGTGGAATAATGTATTAAATAATTCGCCAACAGCTCAGGTGGTTTTAGGTGCACGTTCCTCTGTATTATTACCATTTCAAAATTTAGGATTAATTATCGTTGATGAAGAGCATGAATCTTCGTATAAACAGTTTGATCCAGCACCAAGATATCATGCAAGAGACATAGCAATAGTATTAGCGAGTATCTTCCAAAGTAAAACATTATTAGGATCTGCAACACCAAGTTTAGAAAGTTATTACAATGCAAAGCAAGGTAAGTACGGATTAGTAGAATTGAATTATCGTTATAATAATGTTTTGATGCCAGAGATTGAGTTGGTTGATATCAAGGATAAGCATAAACGTAAGCGTATGCAAGGCCATTTTAGTGATCGCTTGATAGAAGAGATGACTGAGACTTTGAAAAATAAGCATCAAATTATTCTGTTTCAAAACCGACGCGGATTTTCACCTATAGTAGAATGCAATACCTGTGGTCATTCACCGCAATGTCCTAATTGTGATGTGAGTTTAACGTTTCATCACTATAAAAATCAGTTGCGTTGTCATTATTGTGGTTACCATACGATAATGCCAAAAATTTGTGATGCATGTGGAGGTGTTGAGTTAGATAGCAAGGGTTTTGGGACAGAGCAAGTAGAGCAGGAGGCAAAGTTATTGTTTCCAGATCATAAGATTGCACGTATGGACCTAGATACAACACGAGGGAAATATGGTTATGAGAAAATTATAACCGCTTTAGAACAAGGTGAAATAGATGTTTTGGTTGGAACACAAATGTTAACCAAAGGTTTGGATTTTAGAAATGTAAAGCTTGTAGGTATTATGAATGCTGATAATATGCTTAATTTCCCAGATTTTAGAGCACACGAGCGTAGCTATCAGTTAATGGCTCAAGTGTCTGGTAGAGCAGGACGAACAGAAGAACGTGGAAAGGTGCTGATTCAAACGTATAATCCATATCATAAAATTTTGCAACAAGTATCTACAAATAATTATCTGCAAATGTTTGATGAGCAGTTAGACGAGCGATATACTTATAAGTATCCGCCAGTTTATAGGATGATTAAAATTACTTTAAAACATAAGGATTACAATCGTGTGAATATTGGTGCAGATTGGTACGCAAGATCCTTACGTACGGTTTTTGATACTCATGTATTAGGTCCCGAATTTCCGCCTGTAGCTAGAATTCGTAATCAGTATTTAAAACATATCTTGGTTAAGATTCCGCAAAAGCAATCGTTATCAAAAACAAAAGAAGCCATTATTAAAATTAATAATAGCTTCTTAAGTGTAAAAGATTTTAGGGCAATAAGAGTAATTTTAAATGTTGATAATTATTGAGTTAAGTTAGGTTAACGTTATATCTTCAAGCTAAAAAAGTCTTAAGCGTCTTTTTAAATATTGTTTAAAGCATCAACAAGTTGGGTTTTCTTGTTTCTACTTAAAGGAATCTCATAAGCACCAACTTCTACATTTTTGCTATTAAATCTATCAACTTTATCTAGGTTTACGATATACGATTTATGGATTCTTAGAAATTTCCCTTCTGGTAATTCGTGTTCAAAAGCTTTCATTGTTGATAAAACGACTAAGCTGTTTTCTTCAGTAACTAATTTTACATAGTCACCAAGAGCTTCAATCCATTTTATATCTTTAATGTAAACTTTACGCTTTTTTAGATTACTTTTGACAAAGATGTGTTCGCCATCAGTTTCATTGAAATCTAGCTTTAATTTATGTTGTTCTAACGCCTTTTCGACAGATTGGTTAAATCTCTCCCTAGTTATAGGTTTTTGAAGGTAGTCGGTTGCATCATAATTAAAAGCTTTAAACGCGTATTCAGTTTTACCTGTAACGAAAATAATTTGGGGTTTGTTGTTGAGTACGTCAAGCAGTTCGAAACCATTAAGAACAGGCATCTCAATATCTAAGAAGATTAAATCTACTTTATGAGTGTTAAGTCCATTTTTAGTTTCTAATGCGCTACTGTATTCTGCAATAAGGTTAAGTGAGGAATGGTTCTCAATTAACTTTACAATTGATAATCGTTGAATCGCAGAATCATCAACTACTACACAGTTTAAAGTCATAACATTATTATATTTTAGGTTAAGATATCGACAATAGTACGAAAAATTCGGATAAAAACCAAAAAACATCGGTAAAGTGTTGTTTTTAACATTTCTTTAACAATATTTTGGTCTTTAAAATTTAATATACAAAAACGTTGTCAGAAACAGAAATAATAGTTATTTTTGCACTCATTTTTAACACAATAAAAAATATTTTTATGAATCATTATGAAACTGTTTTCATCTTAAATCCCGTTTTGTCTGACGATCAGATAAAGGAAACAGTAAAGAAATACGAAGATTTTCTTGTTTCTAGAGGAGCGAAGATGGTAGCCAAAGAAGATTGGGGCTTAAAAAAATTAGCTTACCCAATTCAAAACAAAAAGAGTGGTTTCTATCACTTATTTGAATACACTGTAGATGGAGAAGTAATTAATCCATTAGAAGTAGAGTTTAGACGTGATGAGCGTTTTATGCGTTACTTAACAGTAACATTAGACAAGCATGCGATTGCTTGGGCAGAAAAGAGAAGAAACAGAGATAAACAAAAAGCGTAATTATGTCTTCAATTGAACAACAAGCAAAAGGAAAAAAAGATGGAGAGATTAGATACCTTACTCCATTAAACATTGATACAAGCAAAACGAAAAAATACTGTCGTTTTAAGAAATCTGGGATCAAGTATGTTGATTACAAAGATGCAGATTGGTTATTAGGTTTTGTAAACGAACAAGGTAAAATTTTACCAAGACGTTTAACAGGAACATCATTAAAATACCAAAGAAAAGTATCTGTTGCAGTAAAGAGAGCGCGTCATTTAGCGTTAATGCCATACGTAGCAGATTTATTAAAATAAAATACCAATAACTATGGAACTTATATTAAAACAAGACGTTGATAATTTAGGATTTAAAGACGATATTGTAACAGTTAAGAACGGTTATGGTAGAAATTTTTTAATTCCTCAAGGACAAGCTGTAATGGCAACGTCATCTGCTAAAAAATCATTAGCAGAAACATTGAAGCAAAAAGCTTACAAAGAAAAATCTATTATTGAAGCAGCTCAGAAATCAGCTGATGCAATTAAAGATTTAGAAATTAAGATTTCTTCTAAAGTAGGAACTGGAGACAAATTATTTGGATCTGTTAACAACATCGATCTGGCAAATGCTTTACAAAAAGCAGGTCACGAGATTGATAAAAAATTCATCTCAGTAGCTGGTGGATCTGTTAAACGTTTAGGGAAATACGATGCTGTGATTAGATTACACAGAGCCGTGTCTATAGATTTAGCCTTTGAAGTTATCGCAGAAGCATAAAATATGTAATTAACAATAAAACGTTAATAAATTGTTAAGGCTGTTCAAATGAACAGCCTTTTTTTTTGTTATTTTTGCGATTTAATAATCACAACTAAAACTAAATTCAAAATGAAGAAATCCCTATTCACGGCTTTAGTGCTATTATTTGTTACTGTGTCTTTTGCGCAGGTTACAACTTCTAGCGTTAAAGGTATTATTCTAGATGAAGGTTCGCAGCCTTTACCTGGAGCAAATGTAGTTGCAGTTCACACTCCAACTGGTACTAAGTATGGTGCAGCGACCAACTTTGACGGGCGCTATAATATAATTAACATGAGAGTTGGTGGTCCTTATACCATAACAATATCTTATGTAGGTTATAAGGAACAAATTTTTAACGATGTATTCTTACTACTTGGTAATACTGAAAATATTGATTTTCAAATGATACCAGATAGTGAGCAATTAGATGCTGTTGTAATTACAGGCTCTACTTCAGGTACGTTTAGTTCAGATAGAACCGGAGCAGAAACATCAATTGGTAGACGACAATTAACAACATTGCCTACTATTTCTCGTTCTGCTGCAGACTTTACGAGATTAGAACCTTCTGCTAGTGGAAACTCTTTTGGAGGTAGAAACGACCAGTTTAATAATTTTTCATTAGATGGCGCAATCTTTAATAATCCGTTTGGATTAGATGCAGCAACTCCAGGAGGACAAACAGATTCACAACCAATATCACTAGATGCTATTGATCAAATACAAGTATCTTTAGCGCCTTATGATGTGACTCAATCTGGGTTTACTGGTGCAGCTGTTAATGCAGTTACTAAAAGTGGAACGAATGAGTTTCATGGAACAGTTTATGCTTTTTCAAGAAATGAAGATTTTACAGGTGGAAAAATAAAAGGAGACGATGTTTTTAAAGCCGATTTAGAGCAAAAGCAATATGGTGTAAGTATTGGTGGACCGATTGTAAAAAATAAATTATTCTTTTTTGCTAATTTTGAAAAAGATGAACGTACAGATTTAGGTTCTAATGGTTTTGTGCCATTTACGGGTAGTGGAGCAGTAAATGAATCTGTAGTAGATGTTAACGATTTAATAGCTGTTCAAAATGCACTTTTAAATTTAGGCTATGATCCAGGTCGATATGAAGGCTTTACTTATAATTCTGAGTCTACAAAAGGAATCTTTAAATTAGATTGGAATATTAATGATAATAATAGACTTGCAGTTATTTATAATTTTTTAAATGCTTCTAAAGAAAAACCTGCGCATCCAACAGCAATAGGGTTTAGAGGGCCAAGTACATCTACCTTACAATTTGAAAACTCAGGCTATCAAATTAATAATAAATTACAGTCTGTTCAATTAGAATTAAATTCGACACTATCTGATAAAGTATCTAATAAGTTCCAAATTGGTTACACACATTTTGATGATTTTAGAAATCCGTTATCTGGACCAGCGCCAATAATTACTATTCAAGATGGGGCTGGATCAAACTATATTATAGCAGGACATGAGCCTTTTTCAATCAATAATAAGTTAGACCAAAAAGTGTTACAGTTTTCAAATAACATGAATTATTTTAATGGTGATCATACGTATACAATTGGATTCTCTTTTGAGAAATTTAGATTTAAAAACTCATTTAATTTAGTTAATTATGAGTCTTTTAACTTTGGTATATTTCCTTATTATGGATTGTTTAATCCATATCCAGATGTTCAAACATTTCTTGATAATGCTCAGCCAGGTGGTGTCGTAGATCAATACTTAACTGCTACTCAAGATGCTTTTAATACTTCTAATGCAAATGGAGCAGGTAATGATGGTGGTTGGAAGCTTTCGGAATTAAACGTTGGACAATTAGCATTTTATCTACAAGATGAATGGCATGCAAATGATAAATTGAAATTTACTTACGGAATTCGTTTTGATAAACCATTATATTTTAATACGTCAGCGTTAGTTCAAAAGTTTATTGATACCGATAATGGAGCTGTTAGAGATAACACTATTGAGTATTTTAATCCTAATACTAATGAAATTGTAAATCTAGACTCTACAGTAATGCCAAGTAGTGATTGGTTAATTTCACCAAGAATTGGATTTAACTATGACGTAAAAGATGATAACACCTTCAAATTACGAGGAGGAACAGGATTATTTACAGGACGTTTACCTTTTGTTTGGTTAGGAAACCAAGTGAGTGGTGCTGATGATGGCTTTTTTCAGTTAGTAGATCCAGATTTTCAGTTCCCACAAGTATGGCGAACTAATTTAGGAACCGATTATAGATTTGAAAATGGATTAACCTTAACAGGAGATGTGTCTTATACCAAAGATATTAATGGAGCTCATGTTCAAAACTGGGGATTATTAGATCCTACTGGAGAATTACAAGGTGTAGATAATAGAATAATTTATACAGATGATGATAAGTTGGCTAATAATGCTTATGTGTTTACCAATTCTGATAAAGGACGTATTTGGAATTTTACTGCTAAAGCACAAAAAACGTTTGGAGAAGGATTGTATACAAGTTTAGCATATAATTATTTAAATGCTAAAGATGTTAACTCTATTGAAGCAGAAATTACTGGTGATGCATTTGCAGGAAATCCAGCTGTAGGAAATGTAAACAATGATGAATTGGCATTTTCTAAATACGGAAACACACATAGAATTATTGGTGTTGCGAGTAAGAAATGGACTTATGGAAAAGATAAATGGTCAACAACAATTACAACATTTTTTGAATATGCTCAAGGAGGACGTTTTAACTATACCTATGGTGGCGATATAAATAATGATGGGTCTAGTATTAATGATTTATTATATGTGCCTACAGCTTCAGAGATTAGTCAAATGCAGTTTTCTGGTGCAGGTCAAGCCGAGGCTTTTGAAAGATATATTCAGCAAGATGATTACTTAAGTGATCGAAGAGGTCAATATGCAGAACGTTATGGTGCATTAGCGCCTTGGAAAGGAAAATGGGATTTAAAAATACTTCAAGATTTTAATTTTAAAGTTTCAGGAGATAAAACCAATACCATTCAGCTAAGTTTAGATGTTTTAAATGTTGGTAATTTACTTAATAGTGATTGGGGCTTAACACAACAACCTTCTAATGTACAGCCAATAGGCGTAAGTGTTGATGCTATTACAAGCACACCAACATATACGTTTAATGAAAATTTAAACGAAACATTCGTTTATAACACGAGTTTATTGTCGAGATGGCAAGCTCAATTTGGAGTGCGTTATATCTTCTAAATAAAAGATAAATTTATTAAATTTGCGCTCTTAATTTTAAGAGCGCATTTTTTTTTAATATTATATGAAATATTCTAGACTTACAAAAGAACAATTTGAAGAGCTTCATCAGGAATTCATCAATTTTTTAGCTACGCAATCAATTACTGCTGACGAATGGGTAGGGATTAAAACAAATACACCCGAAGTTGCAGAACAAGAATTAGACGTTTTTAGTGATTTAATTTGGGAAGGAGTACTCTCAAAAGTAGTATACTTAGAGCATATTTCGCCACAGCAAATGCATTTATTTCATTGTACAGCAACTCATATGCGTTTAATAGCTCTTAAAATAAAAGATCCAGAAATTGATATCACTACCAATGAAGGGTATGCTTGGTTTAAAGATAATCTTATGTCTGATAATGTTGAGTTTTATACGGCTAAAAAAGAGTATTCGGAAGATAAAGGTGTAGATAAATTTAAGCTCATTCAAGAAGGAGCGACAATTACAAAAGGACAGTTATACCAATATTTTGAGAACTTGGTGAGTAAGTAAAAATGAACGTTTTTCTGTTTTAATGGCTTATTTTTATTTTCCAATATATAATGTAAAATGTTCCAAGTACAGATGGGAGAATCCATGTAATGATATGTACTAATCCTAATCCTGCAACTAGAAAAGCTGTAATAGATGCAATTAATGCACCATTCATTTTTCCTAAGTGTATTATTAGCCAAGCATTTTTAGAAGGTTTAGGCGTGTTATAAAATTTAAAATCTTGAATAGTTAATAACAAACCAAAACTTCCACAAACTAAATATAATATACTGGAAGACCATAGACCATTAAAAGCACCATATAGTCCGAGTGCAATCATAATTAAAGAGGCTAAAAGCATACTGCCTGAGATGAATTGATCTTTCAAGTTTGCTTTTACTTTTGTCTTAAATAGTAATGCTCTATATCCTGCTAAAACTAGATATATAGTAAATATGCCAATTAAAAATAAAAATAAATTTTTGTGATTAGGCATCCAGGAAATGGGTAACGAAATTAGAGAACTCGTTAACATTCCAATAGAAAATAACTTTCCCATTTTTTTGTGTAAAGCGCTTCCTTTTTTAACAATAATACTACCGACTCCTGTGATTAATCCAAGACCACCAAAACAGACATGAATATAAATTAAAATTGTGATCGTACTTTCCATTTATGATGATTTCAAGTTAGCGATTTCAATTTAGGAATACGATTTTGTTTGTTCTAGTTTAAATTTCTGAAATGTTAGTTTTTTAAAATGCTTACTTCACTGGAATATATAAATCTACAATACATTTCTTTTCTGGATGTAGATTAAAATCATTATGGTAGATTTCAAAAGGGAATTCATCACGTTTTTTATAGCCATTATCATTCATCCATTTAAAAAGATTCATCCAAGTGATTGGAAATTCATCCAGGCCTATTTCGTAATGACCAATGATATATTGCCCTGGATTTATAGTAAGCGCAGATACTTCTCCATCAGTTTTTATAGGTTCATTTACTAATAGACATGCGCTCATTCGTACTTTTTCGGGAGCAGTAATTTTAAAGCTATCATAAAAAATGGTTGCTAATTTAAAATTAGGAGTTCTTAATAAACCTTTAAATCCTGCCCATTCTAGTAAACGATGTATCGTAGGAGCCAGTTGATTTTTACCAATGCATGTTATGCCTACTGTATGCATGGTTTGTATTGTTTCTACTTTGATGTTTGATGTCATAACCATATCGTGTTTTTGATTTAGATGACAAACATAATCTTCAAACGTGGTAAACGGTTGTCCGTTCTTGCTTTTCACTTGTCGTATCTTGCTATATTTTCCTTTACTAGTACTTCGGAAAACGGATGGGTTCATCCCATAGAATTTTTTAAAAGCTCTTGTAAATGATGAGTTACTCGTAAAACCATATTGCACTGATAATTCAGAAATGCTAATTGCTCTATTATGAAGTAAGGCGGCAGACGCTTTTTCTACACGTTTTCTTGCAATATAATTATTGAGCGTTTCATTAGTGAATGTCTTAAAAATTCTATGAAAATGATAAGGCGAATAGTGGGCTTCTTTTGAAATTTGCTCTAATGATAAATTTTGCTCAAGATGCTTTTCTATATAATGTAAAGCTTTATTGATGCTTTTGATATGATCTTCAGTGAGTGTCAATTTAGGTGGTTTATTCGTAACGTAAGGACTCTACAGGATCAAGTTTAGCTGCTTTATTTGCAGGATAAGAACCCGAAATGACAGCAACAATAAATGTAATAATACTAGCTGCAATCATTGCTGTCCATGGAATAACAAATTTAAAATCAACAGCAGCAGCAAAAATATAGCCTAATGAAATCCCTAAGATAATTCCTAAAAGTCCGCCTAATTGTCCAATAATAATCGTTTCAATAAAAAACTGAAATGCAATAGTGCTACGTTTTGCTCCTAATGCTTTTCGTACGCCTATTTCACGCGTACGCTCTGTAACCGAAACCAGCATCATATTAAGCAAGGCAATGGTCGAACCAAAAATAGTAATAATACTAATAATCCAGGCCGCTGTTTCCAAAACACCAGTGATAGAGCCAATACGATTAATTAAATCATCGCTTTTTTCTAAACCAAAATTATTCTCTTCAACAGGATTTAAACCTCTAATGTTTCTAAATAAAACAATCGCTTCGTCTTGAGCACCTTCAAGCATGTCTTTTTTATCAGTCTTTATGCTTAAGCTATAATTAATATTTGGATTTGTAAAAATGGTACGCGCTTTTTGAAGTGGCATTAAAACACGTAAATCTTGATTGTTACCAAATGTTGCGCCTTTTTCTTTTAAAACGCCAATAATCTTAAATTTTGCACCTCTAACACTAATGGTTTTATTGATAGGATTTACATCATCTAGTAGCGCCTTTTTAAGGTCACTACCAATTACACAAACACTATTACTGTTTTCAACATCAAAGTAATTAAGTGCTCTACCAAGCTCGACTTCTAATCCTGAGTTTTGAATAAAATGTTCATTTACACCAAAGACCTGAACCTCAGGGTCTGTTTTTTTATTGTCATACTTTATCTCAGCAGATCTAGTTCCTAAAAAGGCAATAGATGTTTTTGTAGAAGGAAAATTATAGTCTTCTTTAAATGTTTTGACTTCTCTATAGTTAATTACAGGGTTTATTTTTCGAGCATCATCACCACGACGTTGGGTATTAAATTCGTAGCGCTGTATATTAAAGGTGTTTGATCCCATAGATGAAAAATCACTAGAAATAGTGTTTTCAAGAGCAGATACAGCACTTAAGATTCCTACCAAGGCAGTAATACCAATAGCTATAATTAAAACGGTAAGGATAGTGCGAAGCAATTGACTTTTAATAGAATCAAAAGCAATGTAGATATTTTCTCTAATTAATGAAAACATAGTGACTTTAATATTGGTTGCGTTTTACAATAAGACTATAAAACAGCTATAAAGTTACTATAAAATTGAAATAACTTTCGAATGCCTATAAAAATTATAATATTTTTGTGAATAATTAAGAACGGATAAAAACGATTTCCGTTTCTACGGAAAAAGAATATGGCACAAAAACCAAGCATACCAAAAGGCACGAGAGATTTTAATCCTGAAGAGGTTTCAAAACGAAATTATATTTTTAATACCATACGATCTCAGTTTGAAGTTTTCGGGTTTCAACCTATTGAAACACCTAGTTTTGAAAACTCAAGCACATTAATGGGGAAATATGGAGAAGAAGGAGATCGCTTGATTTTTAAAATATTGAATAGTGGTGATTATTTGAGTAAAGTTGATGATGATTTATATCAAGCAAAAGATTCAAATAGAATGACGTCACGCATTTCTGAAAAAGCCTTACGTTATGACTTAACTGTTCCATTTGCAAGATACGTGGTACAACACCAAAATGAGATAGATTTTCCATTTAAACGGTATCAAATTCAACCCGTTTGGAGAGCCGATCGCCCTCAAAAAGGTCGTTTTAGAGAGTTTTATCAGTGTGATGCTGATGTTGTTGGAAGTAAGTCGCTTTGGCAAGAGGTAGAGTTTATACAATTATATGATGCTGTATTTACAGCTTTAGGTTTAAAAGGAACGACCATTAAAATTAATAATCGTAAAATTCTTTCAGGAATAGCCGAAGTTATAGGAGCACAAGATAAACTCATCGATTTTACAGTTGCTTTAGATAAGCTTGATAAAATAGGCGAGGAGAAGGTTAAAGAAGAAATGTTAAACAAAGGGATTCCACAATCTGGAATAGATAAATTACAACCACTTTTTAACTTAACAGGAAATTTTGCGTCACAAGTAGACGAATTGAAATCAATTTTAAATACTTCCGAAGAAGGAACAAAAGGTATTGAAGAACTAGAGTTTATAACTAAAGGCATTGAGACTTTAGGATTAAAGACAGCAATACTTCAATTGGATGTTACTTTAGCTCGTGGTCTGAATTATTATACAGGAGCCATTTTTGAAGTCGCTGCACCAGAAGGAGTGAAAATGGGATCGATTGGTGGTGGAGGTCGCTATGATGATCTTACGGGAATTTTTGGACTTAAAGATGTAAGTGGTGTAGGAATTAGCTTTGGTCTTGACCGAATTGCTTTGGTGCTTGAAGATTTAAATTTATTTCCAGAAACAATTACGAACACTGTAAAAGTATTGTTTATTAATTTTGGAGAATCCGAATCTATGGCAAGTATGAAAGCCATAAAAGAACTTCGTGAGAATGGTGTGAGTGCAGAGTTATTTCCAGATAAAAAGAAAACAATCAAGCAATTTAATTATGCGAATAAACGCTGTATCCCTTTTGTTGTTTTGTTGGGAGAATCTGAAATAGCTTCAAAGACCTATACCCTTAAAAACATGAATTCTGGAGAGCAACAGCAGTTGACTTTAGAGGATTTGATTTCAACCTTACAATAAAAAAAGCCTCAATCCAAAAGGAGAGAGGCTATTTTAAGTTAAGATCATAGTAGATTTGGGTCTATTTCACTAGTACTTTTTTCGATAGTAAACCGCTTAAAGTATCTATCTTAATAATGTAAGTACCAGTACTTAGGTTCTTAACTTCATATTCAGAATAGTCCAGTTCTGAAATATTTTCAATTCTTGTAATATTTTGACCAATAATATTATATAATTCTATAGACTTAACCTGAACAAAATTTGGATTAAATAATGCTATGCTTTGCGTCTCATTATTGTAAAACACATCTATTGTTTTTAATTCAGTATCGTTTACACTAAGAGCATCTTCACTAGCATCTCTAAAGGTTAATTCAAATCGATCTAAGTATTCACCAGCAGCAATAAAGAATTCGAAATCGCCTTCTCTTAAGTTGTGGTATGTATTATTTTCAATATCATGAATATAAATTTCAATACTATCAGGTACATTCTCTAAGTAGTCAATAGTAATTGTATTTAAACCATCATCACTTGTTTTAATACCAATTGGATATACACTTTCAGGTTCAGCTTCGTTACTTCCTTGAATAGTGAACTTTTCATTCTCTATTGTCCAATATATATCATCAATTTGATTATCATAAATTTTTGCATCAAAAGCCCAATCGTAACCAGTCGTAGTCGTTTCATCAATAGTTAATAATAGCTGTCTGTGAATTGTATTTGTAGAGTTGAAGCCAATTCTAAATTTCATTCGGTTATCAACTTCTTCAGCATCGTAATTAGCAGTAGTATTAGGGTTACTAGACCTTACAAATACAGAATTACCAACACTCTCTTTTTGATACACACGTTGACCATTATTAAAGTTTACGTTACCAGTACTTTCCCCTACAACAAAGAACCCTTGACTTACAGGAATGTAACGTGAAGGAATTTTTGTAGGTGTTCCTCCTGTAGCTACATCTGGATCATTTGTTCCTAATGATGGCGCAGCAACACCTCCTGAAAAGTTATAAGTAGCATAACCACCTTGGTATTCTGATAAGACATGAGATCCTCCTCCCCAATGTTCCCAGAAATATAGTGTACCACTAATTAAAGGGTCAGCACCTGCTCCAGTTATAGTTGGGCCGTTATCTGTTATAAATTGATTAGCATCTATAGCAGAAGGGTATGGGTTACCTACTAAGTAATCGTTTCCAGCATTAAGCGTTAAGTTTATATCACCATTATTAGGCTTTCCAAGGAAAACATAGTTTTGTTGATCTACAATTGTACCAGATCCAGGACCTTTCATTGTGTAACCTTCACCAGCAGATATTGAACCATTTCTTCTAACATGTTGCCATGCAGAATAGTCATCATCTGGTTGGTTTGCAAATTTCCAAATCCAGTAATCTGCAATGCTAATTGTAGCACCATCCGATCCGTCATATCCAGAGGGAAGAAAGTTAACTGGATTGACATCATCATACATGATATCAGTAACCGAAAATGAATTGTTATTAGTTGTTGCGTTAATTACACCTACAGGTGAAGACCAGTAGTTATATGTATATACATCTGCTGTACCTTGTTGGTCTTTCTCAAGTGAACCTGAAGATGTTGGATCTAAATCACTATCAGTTCCTTGAATTAATTGTGATTGACCTTCTAAATCAATTTTACCGTCAAGTTTTAAATAATGAGATACAGTTAAACCGTTACCAGCTGTAGAATCTGCATTATCACCATCTACTGTTAATTCACCAGCATCCACATATAATCCTAAAACGTTTCGCTCTCTACCTAATACGGTTTCAGTATCAATAGTTATATTATGAGCTGTTCTAACAATATTCCAGTCAATAGGAGTTGTATTATTTACAATAGATAAAGCATTAGGTAATGTTTGAACCGTATTATTTAACCATGTTGCATCAGTTGTCCAGTCACCATTAGCTTGCGATTCGTATGGTAAAGGCGCTGTTTGTCTGTCTACAGTATCTAGATTTCTTAAAGCACCTTGGTTTCCGTTACCAGAAGCATCTTCAGTATTTGTATACGTATAGGTAGACATTGGGTAGTAACCCGCTAAATCAGACCAAGGGATTGTATCAACGTCGTTTTTAGTGATTGTTGTAGGTAATTCTTTACCAGAAACAAAAGCAGCGTTATCTTCAATTTCTTGATTCATGATAAATCTTAATTGATCTAAAGAAAGTTCAACATTCCAAACTCTAACTTCATCAATATTTCCTCTAAAGTGTTGTATAGGTGCATTTTTACCAGCAGCAGCAATGTAGAATGATTCGTTAGTATCTACTGGAGCTGTTTTGCTTTCAGATATACTTAGAACACCATCAATATATATAGACACTTCAGATCCATCATAGATCACGCCAATATGATGCCATTCATCATTAGGTATTGCTGTTGGAGCTAGCGTAATTTGATTTAAACCGTTTCTCCACCACATTTGTATTCTATTGTTATTTAAAATTCTTAAATCATAACCTTGAGTAAATGCAACATCTCTTTTAGAAAGTATTGATTTTGTTCCAGTATCAGCTTCATCTCTTTTTATCCATACAGAAATTGTAAACTCAGTTGAATTCAAATTTAAAGCATCTTCTACATCTATATAATCTACAGCACCATCAAAATATACTGAACGTTCAACAATAACTTGAGGTGCATATCCAAATGTTATAAATTTTGTACCATCAAAATCATAATCTGTTTCGAGATTACCACTTCCATCTGGAGTCATAACTCTATAATCAGCAGTAGGATCAAATACATTCGTATTAGAAATAAACATATAGTAGCTTCCTGGAGGTGTAATGTTTCTAATCGCATCTTGAGGAATTCTTACCCTCATAGAAGGGATATCTCCTCCGTTTTCTACAACTTTCCAAATACGTTGCATTCCAGTAAATGTAACATCTGTTGTTAAAGCTGGAGAAATTCCAGCACTCATATTCACAGTAATAGTTGAAGCAGCTAAATCTAAATCTGCACCATTATTTCCCCAAACTAGATATTCTTTATTGTCTAAGGCTGTTGGGTTTGAAGCTTGATTTATATTGTTTGTGTCATAGATATCAGATAATCCCATAGTAAGGATCCCTTCAGTACGACCACTACCATCAGCATCGTTATTTACACTTCTAGATTGTTTTTGATTTAATTCTGAAGCATCATCACGACCAATACCAGAAATATCATAGTTAAAACCAGCATTCGCAGATTGATCCCAAATAACAGAACCATCAGTATCTACATAATCTTGGGATGTTCCTTGAACTCCAAGAGTAATACCATATTTAATTGCTAAATACGACTGAATTCTGTTTCTTGCTTGAGTTAAATCGGTATCAGCTTGACGAGATTTGTAAGTAATAACTTCAGCAACTCTAGCATTTAAGGTTGCTTCCCATCCTTCACTACGACCAATCCACCATCTAGAATCATCAGTATTCATGTATTCTGCGGTATCGTTTTGAGTCGTCTCAATATCATTGGCATTATAGTATAACTCTTGTTGTGTGTTTGCCGAATTATTACGTGTATTAATAATACCAACATTATCATAACTAGATCCTGTTCCTATTTCGGCAACAGCATAACCATCTGATGGTGTTTCACCAGTAGTATATGAATCGTGAGCATAACAAATAATTTCATCTGAAACACGACCTGTATAATCTCCAAAACCAATTCCTGTTGCATCTGCTGCACCAGTTTCTAGATGAGCGTCACTACAAAATACATCCATAAACCCAAATGAATTTGTAATTGGTGTGTCGTCTGGAATAAGTACTATGAATACATCTTCAGTGAAATATCCGTAATCACCAGATAAAAATTCTGAACTTGTATCATCATGAGAAAAATCGCCATCAAGAGAGAATGAACTAAATGTGTTGTCAAATTCAACAACTGGGTTAAAGTTTACATTCTTAGTGACATTATCTCTATATGTTGGTTCTTGACCTGTTGCCTGAATTCTAGCATCACTACCACGACCTTGATCTACCCAAGTCGATACACTTTGACCATCTGTATAACTTAAGCCATCATCTCCTTTCAACCATAAAGCTAAATCCGAAGTAACTCCACCTGGAGCTACCGTTGGATCTGTTCTATCAGTTACAGTAATAAGATCAATTGACATATCACTTCTATCATCTGTTAGAACATCTCCTTTTAGGCGTATTTTGACTGTTTGTCCTATATATGAACTTAAATCTACACTTATAGGTGTCCAAGATGCGTTTGTATACCTGTGCGAATAACCAGAGTTTGAAAATAAAACCGCTGAATATGTTACGCCACTATCTGTACTAATTTCTACAGTAAGATCTCCCATGTAATTTGTAGGAGTCGTATCCGTTGAGTTTCCATACATATGGAAAAAGAACGTAAATCTTGGATTAACTGTTCCTGTTAAATCAAAACAAGGACTTGTTAAGTTTGCTGTTGAACTCGTATTAGAAGTAGCTTCTGTAAAAATATAATAACTACCGCTATGTGAAGCTGATGGCCCAGTGCTTCCTGTTGGAGTTGTTGTATTGGTTCTTGACCAGTCAAAATTATCTCCAGCATCTTGAGCCCATTGTCCAAAGCCTGTTTCAAAATCTTCAGAATAAGGAAAAGTACTTACATAGCCGCCGCAGATGTCTGTACCCGTTCCTTGAATATCAAAGTTGTATACAGCTTCATCGCTATCGTTATTAGCAATAGTAAGTGTTGCGGTTCTAAGTCCAAGTGCACTTGGATTAAACGTAATATTAAATGTTGTATTTCCTCCTGCTGTAATAGGAGTCGTTGGGATTGCCGTTATTGAAAAATCAGCAGCATGTGTGCCCGAAATTGTAATATATGGAGAACCTGCAGTTAAGTTTAAGTTGTTTAAAGACCCTAAATTTTCTATAGTAAAAGTATTTATGTCTGCACCACTGGTTACATCCACATTCCCAAAATCAGTATCATCAGTAACAGATGGCGTAGTATCACCATCGGCAATTGTATTTGTATTGCCTAAGATATTTATTTCAGCAAGAGTAGTTGTACCAGTTCCTTGGATATCAAAATTATAAGGATCTTCGTTACTATCGTCATTAGCAATAGTAAGTGTCGCAGATCTAATTCCAATATCACTAGGATTAAATGTAATGTCAAATGTCGTATTACCACTTGCAGTAATAGAACTTGCAGGGTTTGCTGTTACTGAAAAATCAGCAGCATGAGTTCCAGAGATGCTTACATAAGGTGAACTTCCTGTTAAATTAAGTGTTGCATCACCTGTATTTTCTATTGTAAATGTATGTATTACTGTTCCTGCAGCGATGTCTGCATCACCAAAATCGGTATCATCGGTCACTGAAGGTGTTGTATCATCATCTGAAATAGAAGTCGCGTTTCCGACAAGATCAATTTCTGAAGCTGGTCCAGCAGCAATTACTATAATCGTATAATCTTCAACTTCACCATCAGATCCTACTTCACAACTTGTTGGATCTGCATTATATTTATGTGCGATTCTCATTCGAGTTGAACCAACGGTTGAGGTTGCAGGAATGGTAATAGACATTGGAGATGCTGAAGGCGGTGAGTTTGTTACATTGTTTACACTTCCAAGATCATAAGTTTCTCCAGAATCATCAAAATCACCATCAATATTCCAATCAATCCACGCAAATACATGGTAAGTGTATGCTCCACCTGTATTAACATTTACATCTAGATTGTATGAAGAACTTTGAGTAACAGTTGTTGATATTCCAGTAAAGTCTGAATACGCATTATCTTCTGTTATTGTGGCGTTACTAATAGTATTAAAGTCCACTTGTCTTATAACATCTAAATATCCATCAGCTCCATCACCTGCAGCAGCACAATAAGTAATTGTTATTCCATTTCCTTCAATGTCAAAGTTATAAGGATTTTCATTACTATCATTACTAGCAATTGTTAGCGTTGCTGTTCTTGTACCAAGAGCACTTGGATTGAATGTGATATCAAAACTGGTGCTATTACTTGAAGCAATTGGTGTTGTTGGTGTTGCAGTAATTGAAAAATCTGCTGCATTTGTTCCAGATATTACTACGTATGGTGAACTTGATGTTAAATTTAAATCTGTTGTTCCTATATTTTGAATTGTAAATGTATGTACACTAGTTCCTGAAGTGATATCGACATCTCCAAAATCGGTGTCGTCACCTGTACTAGGTGTTGTATCTCCATCAGAGATATTTGTTGCAAGACCTTGAATGTTTATTTCAGGACCCACAGCAGGTGTGTTTAATCCAGTTAAGTCCACAATTTGAATCTCATGAGCCATTGTATTCCCACTTCTATGTGACCAATGTGCTGCTTGAGTAGCAGAGTTTAAATAATAATTCCTCCACCCACGAGCATATGCTATTCCGGTACCACTAGATCTTGATGATCCAATAATAAGAGCTTCACTTGTATTTGATAAACTTGCACTTGAGATATCTATTGTTGATTCTCCAGCTGTACTTGATGTGTTTTGATATCTAGTAACATTTAGTCCAGTATTTGTTAGTACGTGAACAAAATGTCTATTTGTCCCAGCAGAATCATGATTAGCGTCAAACGTCCAATCTACAGTTTGGTCATTAGAACCAGGGTCCATTACTGGCCAGTTATCTGCTATGGCATCATTTGTTCCACTAGCTCCCGTATCTCCAATATGATGACTAAATATAATTGCATCATTCCAAGAACTGACATCAGTTGCTGTACCAGTTCCATCCGAGCCATCTCTTAAAGTTAAAGACCCTGTGTCTGCTGATGCATTCCCAGAATCACCATGTAGTACGGTCCAGTTGCTACCTGTAAATTCTACAAGTGTAATATATACGGTTACATTATTAGCATTTGAACCCTTTTGTACTCTAAGCGTTGTTGCATTTTCTAAATATGCTATAGCAGTTCCTGAATCGGCATCATCTGTGTTAGCATTATTCATTATTCCAGTAATAAAAGGAATACAATCATTTGTATTAGTAATACCTGATAATGCTTGAGTTGTACTATTAGTTGTTCCATTTAAAGTAACAGCATAACGACCTCTAACAATCATTTCATTATTTCCACCTGGAGCTCCGACATATTCCCAAATAGAGGTATTGAACCTCATATTTGTTGCTACTGATCCAGATTCTCTATAATAGGTTAAGGTACTTGTATTAGTTAGTACTCTAGCTCCTGCTAAATCGTCTCCTTCAAGATTCCCTGTTCCTCCATTATTACCTGCATTAGATTTTCTATTATTATTTGCTAACGCAACGGCATTATTTAATGAAGATACAGCGGTGAATGATATGTTCGTGCCACCAGTATTAGTAACATCATCTTGAAGATGCTGAACATTAAAGTCAGGTGTCTGTGCAAAGGATAAGCTTGTTATCAAAAGTACACATATATATAGTGCATACTTTCTTTGCGAAAGGGTAGAGGTTTTCATAAGCGGTTAAATTTTAGTTTGGGACTATTAAAATTATGATACAAACCTACAGGAAAACTCTATGAAATGCAAATAAAATCGATGAAATGCATTTATAATTTTTATGTTGTTGATTATCAGTAAATTAAAAAGGTTGAAAATTTATGATTTTCAACCTTTTTTTTTCTTATTTAGAATAAGCTATTGTTTTATTAATCGTTTGACAATCACATTGGTAGTTTTATTGTCAATAATTTTTAAGAAATAAGTGCCATTTGAGATATTTTTTAAATTAGATAGCTCAATGAGACCATTATTTGGTGAAAGATGATTTACTTTTAATATAGAACGAGCACTAAGATCATATAGTTCTATAGCAATACTAGTATTACTATATGCACTTGGTAATTGTATTTGAACAGTATTATTAAATGGATTTGGATATATCTTAGTATCATCAAGAGTATTCTCAGCTAAGCTTAACGTTCCACTCACTGTAACAGTAACTTCTTCTCTAGCGCTTTTAATATCTTCAATTTCCCAATCGTAAAAGAAATAGTAATAATTTGGATTACCTATGTTATTGTCTGTAATTGAAATTGGACCAGATGTATAGGGGTAACTAGCAGAAGTATTGTTTCTGTATAATTTAAATCCAGAGGACATTTCTGCACTTACTAACCTCATATCAGTACCTATAGGAATAAAGAAATCTAAATCAATTTGTTGTACACCAGCAGACTCTACAAGTATAACTCGAGAATCTAGCATAGCACCCGAACTGTCTTGTAATTGTACTTCAATTTCTCCAGCTTGTTCAGCATTAATAGTTACTTTTTTTAATTTGACAGTTTCAGTAGTACTAAAAATTAGATAGCGATCATTTGTGCCACCAGCAAAAAAACTACCATTTGCAGAATGATCTGTAGAACCAACATTTGCTCTAGTAATTACATCTTCAACAAAATACGATGTTGTATTTGTAAGTAATGGTGTATTATAAGGACTTCCAGTATATAAAGGAGTATCATCATTTATATTTTGATACCAGTTTAATATGCCTGACCCAGTAGCTGTTAAAGTTGCACTTGAATTTTCAGGTATTGTTATATCACTTGCAGTAGGTAATGACGTAGACGCTACCATAGTAATATCTTGAATTGTTTGTATACCATCAGTAACGGTTACACTTATATTTTGAGTTGTATAACCTGATGCTTCATAAGTTACTGTATAAGTTCCTGCTTCAATAAGACGATAATAATCTCCAAAATCGGCATTAGAAAACACATAAGAATTTAAGGCATCATGACCTGTAATTGAAATTTTAGTATTAATTGGATTTCCAGATTCATCAGAAACGATGCCTTGAAAACCATAATTTACTTGCTTGATATAATCCAAGAATGCTTGTTTATTGTAATCCCAGTGAGCAGGAAGTGAAGATCCACTCGCTTTTTTAGCATCAGAAATTTCAATAGTAATTTCTTTAGAGTGTCTAAAATAGTTCATGTAATCTTGGCGACCTCCATAAACAATATACCATACAGATCCTTGGGTTACGCCAGGACTAGCTGGGTTTTCAGGAAAATCATATTCAACATTAAAATAGTTTGAAGGCGCTGATGTATTTCTAATATTTGTGACCCACTCTTGACTAATGTTTTCATAATAATCATGGTCGGCATGTTTAATTGTTGTATTGTCATAAGGATAATTCATAACTTCTGTTCCTCCATGGAAATTTGCTGATAATACAATATTGTGTGATTCTTCGAATTTCATAAACGCTATTGTTTCAGGTTCATAAACATTATTAGTTTCACTATAATGTAATCTACTTGTTGAATTATCTCCTGAGCTCAAATTAATTCGCCCTACTTCTTGATTATCAGGATAGTTTCTATTCAAATCTTGACCATTAGCATTTTCTCTAACAGGATCATCTATAAGATCAATATTTATACCATTGTCATTTATTCCATCATAAGCTCCATCAGGATTTGCTAATGGATTAATATAGATTACGGTTGAATCAATAATTCCTTGTATTTCAGAATCTGATGCATATCCAGTAAGAAGGTAATCTATTAATCGTATCATTAATGGGTAACCTGTTAGTTCATTACCATGCATAGATGATGTATACATGAATTCTGGTTCTGCTTCATTTGTATTTACGTTATCAGATATTTTTAACATTAATAGAGGTCTGCCATTAACGGTTGTTCCAATAGTTTCTAATGAACAAATAGATGGATATGTAGTTGCGTAATAATTCATTTTAGCAACATATTCAGAATGTAGTGGATACGCATTCCATGTGTCGTCCCAAGCTAAAGCATCAAGGTTTGATTCATTTTCTTCATAAAATTCATTGTCATTTCGATTAATAACATATGGTAAGTTGTATCCTAAAAATTGTTGAAATTTATCAGCATTTGCATAAGCTTCAACTTCTAAAGTTTTCATATTTACTTTGTGACCAAATTTCAAGAAACTGGCTAATTCATGGATCTGGGCTTCAGATTGAGCGGTAAGAACAAAACATACTTCTCCTCGAGATTCAATGTATGTTTGCGCTTTTTGTAGGTTTGTGCTTTGTGCTTGCGTGCTATATGATACTAGTAATAGCAATACAAACACTAATGTAATTTTTTTCATCAGATTTGGGGTTTGTGATAAAATTATTAATTAATATTTCTGCTAATATATTGTTTTTTTAAATAAACATCCGTAAAACGCAAAAATACCCGATGAAATGCAATACATAAAAATGCTTTAACGGTTAATTGATTAAAAATCAAGGCAGTAGCGTTTTTTTTTGTTAAAGCATAAAATGTTAAGCTTCTTTTTGTAGTATAAAAAAAGCCCAATACATTAGTATTGAGCTTATTATTGTAGCGAGAACGGGGCACGATCCCGTGACCTCTGGGTTATGAATCCAACGCTCTAACCAACTGAGCTACCTCGCCATTTATGAGGGTGCAAATATAAAAACAAAATTAATGTGAGCA
>MAAC01018308.1_pt1 | contig 61492 bp, 58 predicted proteins | sample 1115981 | NCBI WGS metagenome assembly MAAC01 (sample SAMN04961126, study PRJNA320927) | seawater metagenome | isolation source: sample BD02T64 sea water enriched with oil for 64 days | place: USA:Gulf of Mexico | collected 2013-07-27 | reverse complement strand
ACAATAGACAATAACCGCTAAAATCAAACAGGCTTGGGCTGATCGCTTAGGCCTAGTTGTGCCTGAACTGCGGAAAAACTCGAATTTAGAAAGTCACGCCATGCTGCCGTAAGCTCACGCTTATCTTGGATGACTGGGGGCTTGATCCCCTTAAATCCGTGCAGCGAAATGACTTAATGGAGATCATGGATGATCGTCATGGCAGTTCATCGACCATGGTGATAAGCCAATTACCGACGGATGAATGGCATCAATCAATTGGCGACAATACGCTAGCCGATGCCATTCTAGATCGGCTTATGCACAACGCACATCGGATCAAATTAAAGGGGGAATCGATGCGAAAAATACACTCATCGATTGACGAGTGTGAACACTTAGGTTAAAAATGAAGTAAGCCCAATGCGAAGAAATTAGGTGTTCACGCTAAAACCGGAATCGGTGTTCAAACTCACCGGAATACGCAACCACTATTTTGATGGCGAAAAAACGTAAATACTCGCCGATTTACCCACCAAAAAGACCAAGAACCAACCATATCACCTAAGACATCCTCAAACAACAAATAATAAAAAACCCTCTAAAAACGAGGGCTTATGTATTTAAATAGACAATGCCAGACACTATTCAATATTTTGAATTTGTTCACGCATCTGCTCAATTAACACCTTGAGCTCAACTGCGGCAGCAGTGATGTCGGTATTGATCGATTTTGAACCTAAAGTGTTAGCTTCGCGGTTAAACTCTTGCATCATGAAATCTAATCTGCGGCCTTGTGGACCACCTTTTTTCAGGATTTTGTTGGTTTCTTTTACGTGGCTGAACAGGCGATCGAGCTCTTCATCTACGTCCATTTTTTGCGCCAGTAATACCAGTTCTTGTTCAAGACGAGTCGAATCTGGGTCGATACCGGCGTCTTTAAATTTATCAATAATGCGCTCACGTTGCCACAAAATAATTTCCGGCATGTGCGCTTCTACGGCTTCGGCTTGGGTGGTAATACCATCTAGGCGTTGCTGGATCACTTCGGCCATATTCGCACCTTCGCTGGCACGGGCGGCTTTAAAGTCGATTAACGCTTGATCAAAACCGGCTAACAGTTCTGCCGATACGGTATCCATGTCGGCTTCTTCTGCTTCCATTACACCAGGCCACTTCATAATATCAACCGGGCTAAGTTTGCCGTCACCGGCTTTGTTGATCACCCAATTAGCACTTTCGATCAGTTGCTCGGCGAGTTTTTGATTGATGGTTAATTTACTTTTGGCTGCCGGGTTGGCGTTAAAACGCAGGTTACATTCTACTTTTCCGCGGTTTAATTGTTTGCGAAAACGCTCCCGCAATACAGGCTCTAAGCCACGAAATTGCTCAGGCATGCGAAAATAAGTTTCGAGAAAGCGTTGGTTCACCGAGCGAATTTCCCAAACGGCGTTACCCCAGTCACCTTTCACCTCGATGCGGGCGAAAGCAGTCATGCTATGGATCATAATAATTACCTAGTTTGTGTGTTAATAGAAGAAGGCAATTAGCACTGTTTAAAATGTATGGTGCCAACTGGTAACAGAATTATGCACTACAGATGGTAAACGGGCAATGTGTCTTAGCTAGAACAACTAAAAAACCGCTATCATGTGCTTAAAGATCGGCTTTATATTTAAGGGGGTAAGATTAAGCGAGTTTTAACCTTTGCTTGATTTTATCGGCCACTCGAAAAGAATTGGCATAGATGGTGTAAGTGTAGGGCACACTGCCGCCGGTGGGCATAAACGAGCCGTCGGTCACGTAAAGGTTATCGACATCATGGGCTTTGCAGTTTCTATCTAATACCGAGGTTTTCGGATCATCCCCAAAGCGACAACCACCAGCTTGTAAATTGGCGGGTGGGTATGAACTGACCGAGGAGCTGACATTGGTGGCGCCCATCGCGGTTAATAACGTTTCTGCTTTTGCGGTTAAATACTCACCCACTTTTAAATCGTGTTGATGGGCGCCAATTCTCACTTTGGCCACCGGATCGCCCCATTTGTCGGTAGTGTCGGGGTCTAAACTGACAAAGCAATCGTTGGTCGGCAGCCAGTCGTTGAATACTTCAAAGCGCAGGGTTTTGCCAAAGTTAAAGGCGTACTGCAAGTTGCTTTTTAACTGTTCGCCCCAGACTAAATTATCGTCGCTGTCCCATTTTTCACCGCTGGCTTTGGCGATGGCATTTTGATGAAAGAGAAAATCTATGGTGCCGCCTTTGGCCGGTTTGCCAAAGTTTTTGTCGTCAATTTTGTACCAGTCTTGCAAAGCGCGATTAATAAACGGGCCGACAACACGAAGTTGTTGCTCTTGTTCATCGGTTAATTGCTCAAACAAAAAATCGCCCTGGCCATTGCCACCGGCGGAGAAGATCACATTCTTGCCCACTTGCTGGTGATTGTTGGCTAATCCTTTCGGGTGTTTGGGGCCGGTTGAGGCCAGTAACAATCGCGAGGTTTCGATCGCCTGACAGGCAATTACGAAAATTTTTGCCTGGACTTTGTGCTTACGATTTAGTTTGTCGTAATACCAAATGCCGCTCACATCGCCTTGGTCATCCGATTCTATTTTATACACTTTGGCATGCGGTTTTATGGTGCAATTACCCGATGCTACCGCATGGTTTAACAGTGCCGCTCGGCCACTGCCCTTGGCGCCCGAGGAACAACCATAACTGGAACAGTAACCGGAATATTCACAGCCTTGTCGGCCCATGGCAGGTTGTGATAACACCGCTCTGGGTACCGGAAATGAATGATAACCAATGTCATTTGCGGCTTTGTCTATCCAGGCCGAAATAGGATGCTCAGCCGTTGGTGGGAAAGGGTAGTCGCTTTTGTGTGGCTCTAAGTAAGGGTGTTGCACCACTTTGCCAGATACGCCAACTTCATTATCGACTTTGTCGTAATACGGCTCTAACTCTGCATAACTGATGGGCCAGTCAGCAATGTTTGCGCCTGTTATCTCGCCAAATTCCGATTTTAAGCGAAAATCCATCGGTTTTAACCGGTGGAAATAGCCACTCATTAAATTTGAAGAGCCGCCAACCATGTTGCCGTTCCAAAAGTCCCAGCCCGACTCACTGGTGGCTTCGCCTTGCCAGTAACTGTCACCGGCATCGGTTTCATATTCTTCTTCAATGACGTGTTGTTCGTCTTTGAGTTCTGGGGAATAAGTAGTGCGGCGACAACAGGCCATTTCGTCTTTATAAAAATCTTCTTCGGTGAGCCACGGGCCTTTTTCCAGCACTAATACTTTTGCTCCCGCTTTGGCTAAGGTATAGGCCACAGGCGATGCACCCGCGCCACTGCCAACAATACAGACATCGTATTCTGGCTGATGTTTGCGAATGGTGTCGCTGCCATTGAAGTTGTTCAGCTTTTCTTCGTTGTTTTTTTGTACTTTGTCATTTTCTATCGGCATTACAGTGCTTTCCCTTGCGGTTTAGTGGTAGCGGAACCGCTATCAATATTGTCAGCAATGTTGTCATGGATATTTTTGATGCTGATTGGTTGTGACCCTTTTACAGCATAAGCCGGCAGTTCGTAATAGCGTTTGCCCTCTTTGGGCAGTGGGAAGCCTGGTTTATGTTTAAGCCATTGCCAGCCAATGCCTTTGGGGTTGCCGCCGTATGCCGGCGGTGCCAGCATGGCTTCAAACAGATAGCTTAATAAGGTGCTGAGCCAGTTTTCACCGGCACGAGACTGACTAATGGCGCGTAATGACGACTCTTTGTCACTAGTATTTAACTGCGCAAACGGTTGTTGAAATTGTTTGTTGGTGTAACCGTTGAGCCAGCCAACCCCGTTAGTGATAAATTTTTTCTCATCTTGTTCAATTGGATATTGTTTGATCACGTTATACAAATAGTGAATGGCTTGCAGCTCTTTGGCACCAGGCCCTGTGGCGGAACTGGGCAGTAAGTGCTCCAGCGTGGAATTTAACGATAACCATGGCTCTTGCGTTACGTCGGCAATTTGGATGTTGGCAAAAGTTGCCAATGGTACTGTGGTTAAGGCGCTGGCCATGGCGGCCGATTTGAGAAAGTTTCGGCGCGAAAGGCGCTGTTGTAAACACTGCGGTGTACAGTAATTTTGATCGAAAAATGAATTCATAACTATCCCTGTTTGTTACTCTGTTTATTGCCCTGATTGTGACTCTGATTGCTACTGTGCTTATTACTGGAGCCGCCGCTTATCTGATCTTTTTTGGCGAGGTTTTGCGCATTGTTCCTGGCGGCCCACAGGTCAATAAATTCTAACCAGGCAGCTCTGGAATAGGTTCCTGCCAGTTTGCCGCTTAGATCACTGCTATGTAAAAATTCGGCGGTATCTTTTGACAAGATCATTTTGCCTTTGCCGGTTGCTACATACATGTGGGGGTAACCCAATACCGGCGGCAAGCTTTTCATAAATTCGCTGTTTTCATTGCTGTCACTGACGCTGACTTTTAACAACACAAAATTGTTGTGTAATTGTTGATAAATATCGGGATTTTTCGCCAAAAAATCATCAATTTTGTGGCACCAGGTACACCAGTTACCGCCAATTTCGATTAACACATTGCGGTTGGTTTGCTTGGCTAAAGTGATGGCTGCTGCCGCATCTTTGAAAGGGTCACGTTGCTCATCATAAATTTTGCTGTACAGGGGAAGGTCATTGTTTGCTGCCATTACGTTGCCAGCGAACAATAGTGATATAAACAAGGAGAATAAAAGTGTTGGCAGTGTCTTTTTCATGGTAATTTTTTTAACTCAATTAATACTTATCAAACATGACCTAGATAGTATTAACTATATTTCAATTAGTTTCATCTGCTGTGTTCGCTTGCTTGCTGATACTGAGCAAGAAAACAGCTATAAAAATTGCCGATAAGCCTTTATAATGCGCAACAATTAATAAATACCAATTATCTCAATATTTAGGAATGTCTATGCGTCCAAGTGGCAGAACTGCTGGTCAAATACGCCCAGTAACCATTACCCGTCAATTCACCGCTCATGCTGAAGGTTCAGTGTTAATTGAATTTGGCGATACCAAAGTAATTTGTACCGCTAGTGCTGAAGAGGGTGTACCACGCTTTTTAAAAGGCCAGGGCAAAGGTTGGATCACTGCCGAATACGGAATGTTACCGCGTTCAACGCATACCCGTATGCGTCGCGAAGCTGCCAGTGGCAAGCAAAGTGGCCGCACCTTAGAAATCTCTCGTTTAATTGCTCGTGCATTACGCGCTGCGGTTGACTTATCTGCCTTAGGTGAAAACACTATCGTCGTTGATTGTGATGTGATCCAGGCCGATGGTGGCACTCGTACTGCCGCTATCACCGGTGCTTGTGTGGCGTTAGTCGACGCGTTAGATCATTTGCGTGCCAAAGGCGCGTTAAAAACTAACCCGCTTAAGCATATGATTGCTGCCGTATCTGTGGGTATTTATAAAGGTACTCCAGTTGCCGATTTAGATTACCCGGAAGACAGCGCGGCTGAAACTGACATGAACGTAGTCATGACAGATACCGGCAAACTGATTGAAGTTCAGGGCACTGCCGAAGAAGCGCCATTTAGTTTTGAAGAAATGCAAGACATGATGCAATTGGCGAAGGCTGGCATTAATGAATTGTTTGCTGCTCAAAAAGCGGCGTTAAGCTAAGCAATAGCTTATTCAAAACAAAGTTATAGGAAGGTATAATGAAAGATTATCAACGCGAATTTATTGAATTTGCCCTAGAGAAGCAAGTATTAAGATTTGGTCAGTTTACCTTAAAATCTGGCCGTACTAGCCCTTACTTTTTTAATGCAGGCTTGTTCAATACTGGCAGAGACTTGGCTCGTTTAGGTCGTTTTTATGCGGCGGCACTGGCTGAATCTGGTATCGACTTTGATTTACTGTTTGGCCCGGCGTATAAAGGTATTCCAATTGCGACTACGACAGCCGTAGCATTGGCAGATCATTACGACATGGATATGCCATATTGTTTTAACCGTAAAGAAGCAAAAACTCATGGTGAAGGTGGTTCACTCGTGGGGGCAGCACTTGAAGGTAAAGTCATGCTGGTGGACGATGTGATCACCGCTGGTACTGCCATTCGTGAGTCGATGGAAATCATCAAGGCTCATGGTGCTGAGCTGTCTGGGGTATTAATTGCCTTAGACAGACAGGAGAAGGGCCTGGGTGAATTATCGGCAATTCAAGAAGTTGAACGAGATTTTAATACCGCGGTAATTGCGATAGTCAGCTTAGGCGATGTAATTACTTACTTAGCCGACAAGCCAGAAATGCAGCAGCATTTAGAAAGCGTTAAGACTTACCGTGAGCAATACGGGATCTAACATCAGTTAGAAAGTTAGATAAAGGGGTCGTGCAGCATTTTGTTGTTACATTTTTGTACAAGGAAGTGCTTATACCCGGCAGGCAGGATGCCTTTTGAGGGTGATTGTACAAGGATGTACTTATCCACGACAGGCAGGATAGCCTTTAGAGTGGGTGTTTTATAGTGGTTCGGAACGTGGAACTAGTCAATAATCGTTGATTGTAACGGCTGCTGTATTTTCCCAGCTGCAGGGACAGTAGGGTAAACAGGGTGATGCCGGTTAAGTTTGCCGCCATATCGTAAAGGCTGAAGGTTCTGGTGGCGATAAAAATTTGGCTGAACTCTTCAATGGTACTAAACAATAATACCAACAGGGTACCGTATTGGTTGAACACTTTGCCTGCTATGTGGTTGAACTTAAATGACCTAAATCGAAAGGCAAAGTTGGCAAAAAAAGCTAAGCTGCCATACATACAAATATGACCAACCTTATCGCCATTAGGAATTGCGTTTCTAATATCCAGCACAAAGGATTGTTGGCCAGTGTTGGTCATGAATAAAATTAGGCATAAGAATGCAAAAAATAATACTGCGATAAACTTCATTTTTGATTATGCCTAACGGTGAATGCTTTGATGGACGTAGTATAAATAAACTGTGTTTGTTTGTCAGTGAAATATTAACCCGTGCTGCTTTATCAATCAGCTAACTGTTTTACCAGTTCAATCGCTTGCGCCGTGGTTTGACAAAAAATTTTCTCAATACAACATTGTTGGCTAATAGCGGCATGAGCGCGTACCAATTCCAATAGATTATCTACGCTGGCAATCGCCAGATATTGCTCAGCATTGATATTTTGTTGTAACACCGACAAAGAATAGACTTTACCACTGGCATCTATAAGCACGTCACGTTCGGTGAAGATATACAGCAGCATTTCTTCATCAATTAGCCACTGCCTTTGTGACTCAATATAAATGAGCTCGTCTTCACCGTCGTGTTTTATTAAAGCTGGCCAGGTTATCATTTGTGCTTACTCAGCCGGTTTATTTTGGGCAAGGTTTAACTTGCCATCATCGTCAATGTTTACCACCGGTGGTGCCATTGTTCCGGGAAATTCTTTAATGTATACATCTTGTTTGGCGTAAGGGATCTCAATATCGTGGTCGGCAAAGGTCTTGTATATTGCACTATTTAGCTGATGCAGAATTCGACCGCGTAAGGCCGGTTCGGTGATCCAACCCATCAGTTCAAAATCTAAACTCGAGCCGCCAAAGGTACGAAAGCGAACCACGGGGTCTGGGTGAGAACAAATAGCATCATTGTTGTGCGCCACTGCCAATAATACCTTCTCAACCAAATCGATATCTGTGCCATAGGCGGTGCCAATTTGTGCCCTAATTCGATACTTAGTGCTGGGGCCACCCGATTCGTTGATCACTTTGGTGTTGCCCATTACCGAGTTTGGTATGGTAACTTCAATATTATCGCGGGTAAGAATGCGGGTGCTGCGCAAGCCTATATGGGTTACTTCACCACGTTCGGCCGTTTCTAACACGATGTAATCGCCAATTTTATAGGGCGCATCGGCCATAATAAACACCCCGGAAAATAAATTTGCCAGAGTATCTTTGGCGGCAAAACCAACGGCAATACCAACGATACCGGCCGAGGCCAGCCAGGCCGACATATCAATATCCCAGGAGGAGAATATGTAGTATACCGACAGCGCGAGAATTATGATTAACGCCAAGTTTTCAAACAGTGGCAAGGTTTGATTGTGCAATAAATGAAAGTGCTTTTCATTGATTGCCATGCGTTTTAAAATAATTTTGGTGATGCGTAAACCAAACAATGTCCACAGCAATAATAAGAAGGTAAAGAGCACCGGGAATAATACTGAGGTGATCTCTTCGGGTAACTGGATCACACTGCTGGCAATAGACAAACCAAACACTAAAATGGAATAAAACATCGGTTTATGCAGCAATTCCACCAGTTTGTCATCAAACTCAGCATTGGTTTTACTGGTTAATTTACGCACCCAGGCCATGATCACTTTATCTAAAACCCAGGCAGATAGTAATGACGCCAGAATAATCACTGCCGCATGCAGCATTGGGTTATCACCGATAAAACTTAAATAATGCTTTAATTCTGCTTTCCAGCCAGCGTCTTCCATTGTCTTTCTCTTTTTAGTCTTCTATTTAGTGGCAATCGTTATGTACGATATCTTCTTTGTGCTCTTTTGCGGCGTATGTTTAAACAGGTATCGTTGAGCATATGCTGCCAAAACAGCGGGAACACTTTTAATTTGGTGTTTACCGGCAGGCCTTTGGCCAAACGAATGATTTGCTGGTAGTAAAAACTGACCTGGCCAACCGTATTCATGGTTTTAATCAATGGCACGGGCGAATTGTTGCCCCAGAAACCATCACCAATTTTCAAACAGGTTTCAAAATCATCAATGCTATCAATGTTTTGTTCAATCAGCTTACGCGAAACATCGGGCTCTGTACATAACGGCCTGGCCAGGCCAACCATATCAATTTCACCCGTGCTAATCGCTTGTTCCATTACGGCTCTAGAGCGAAAGCCGCCGGTGATCATTAATGGCACTTTAGCCGATGCTTTAATGGCTTTGGCGTATTCAAGAAAATAGGCTTCGCGTCGCCGGGTACTTTCCCTAACTTCCGTCGCTTCCACCCCCATTAAACTTAACTGCTCGTAAGTACCACCGGAAATTTCCAATAAATCGATGCCATCTTGCGCCAGCCAGGCGGCTACTTGCACACAATCTTGCAAACTAAAGCCGCCTTTTTGAAAGTCGGCCGAATTGAGTTTTACCGATAGCGGAAAATCATCGCCTACGGCTTTGCGTACGGCTTGCACTACCAGGCGAGCAAATCGGGCTCGGTTTTCCAGACTGCCACCCCATTGGTCTGTGCGTTGATTGGTTTTAGGTGATAAAAATTGGCTAATTAAATAACCATGGGCACAATGCACTTGTACCCCGGTAAAGCCCGCTTGTTTTGCCAAACTTGCGGTATTGACATAACGTTGAATAATCTCTTCAATTTCAAGCTGGGTTAACGCTCTCGGCTTTGAAAAGGAGCCAAGCATCTTCAACTGCACATCCGATGGCGATAACGGTTGAGAGTTAACTAAGCTGGGACATTGACGGCCAGGATGACTAATTTGCATCCATAAATGGTTACCGCCTACGGTGCCGGCTCGGGCCCAGTGTTTAAATTTATCTATTTCACTGTCGTCTTCTAACACTACATTGCCGGCACGCTCTAAATAACGTCGGTCAATCATCACATTGCCGGTGATATGTACGCCAGTGCCACCTAATGACCAGGTTTGGTAAAGCTGATTGTGCTGCTTTGTCGGTCTATCGAAACTGTCGGCCAATCCTTCAGTCATCGCACTCTTACCGATACGATTGCTGATGGTGGCGCCACAAGCTAAGGGTAATGGCTGCGCTAAGGGTGAGGTCATGTTACTCCCTGAGATGTTCTTGTTATCTTTTGCTTAGTTGTTATCGACATTACCACTGATCCAATCGGTTAATACGGTGTAAAATTCATCGCTATGGCTGATAAAGGGGGCGTGCGAGGCACGATGAAAGGTATAACTGTCGCTGCCTGGTAGCAGTTTATCCATTTGCTCGATCATCGCTTTTGGTACTAATGCATCGAGTCGACCGTACATTCTTAGCATCGGCTGTTTTAATGCCAAAATCTTGGCGCGCAAATCCACCGTTTCTAACAATGATAACGATTGATCTAAGGTTTTTGTGGTCGGTTCAGGATACTGTTTTATTAACGCTTTAATTTGCTTGATATCTTGGCGGATATGCTCAGATCCCATGGCTTGAATTTTCAGAAATGCTTCAATGGTTTTATGCGCATCTATGCTCAATTGCTGGTGAAAGGACTGTAATAGTTCGGCTTTTATGCCCGGCCAGTTACTTTGCTCAACAAAGCATGGTGAGCTGGTAATGGTGACCAAACCTGTGATGTTTTCAGGGTAGTGCAGGGCGATATTACTCGCCACCAAGCCGCCCAGCGACCAACCAATAATAATGCTTGGTTGGTTAATCGCAGCAATGCATTGCGCCACCATGGCACTGATATTTTCCAATGAGTAATCATCTACCGGTAACTGACTGTTTTGACCAAAGCCGGGTAAATCTATAGTCGTCACTTGATAATGCTTGGATAGTTTTTCGGCGAGCGGACTGAAAATGGCACTGTTCAGGCCCCAGCCATGAAGAAATACCAATGAAAAACCGCTACCTTGGGTGTGAAATTGTAATTGTTTTGCCATGCTTACTTATGATTGTGATTATTGAACTACATATTCATTGATTTTAAGCAAAGGAAGGCGTGAATGGAAATTATCAATTCAACTATTCGTAGTTTTTTTCAACATTTTGGCTCGTTGTTGGTGAAATATCTGTCAAAGCCGAGAAAGTTTATCCAAATTTGCGATTTGTGCTTACAACCCTCAGATAATCACTCGCTGTTATGCCGCACTTGCCAGCAAGATCTGACCACCTTTAATTTAACTCAGGTGCAGGGTAATTTATTGAATCATCCTAAAATTGCCCTACATTTGCCACAAATTCGCTTTCAGCAGTTAATTTGTTTAGCCCCTTATCAGTGGCCCTTTGCCAATTGGGTGCAACAACTCAAATACCAACAGCGTTTTGAAATCGGGCAATTATTGGCAAGACTGTTGGTTGAGCAAGTAAGCCGTCATCAATTAGAAAATCAATTGCCGACATTATTATTGCCGGTGCCTATTCACCCGCAAAGGTTAAGAGAGCGACAGTACAATCAGGCAGCATTGATCGCTAAGGAACTCTCAAAATGCTTGCCGTGTGCATACGATGAAAACTTGGTGATCAGGCAAAGCAAAACTGAGCAACAAGTCGGACAAAGTGGCGCACAACGACGGCGAAATTTGCAAGGTGCGTTTTGCTTAGTGAAACCGTGCAATTTACCCGTTCACGTTGGCATTGTTGACGATGTGTTAACTACGGGAGCTACGGTGAGTGAGATGGCAAAAGTGTTAACTCAACACGGGGTGAAAAAAATTACCGTGTTGAGTGTGTGTTTGACCATGCCCAAATAAACCGTTGCAAAAATGAACTGCAAAGATCAAAAGACTCTAATCTTCGGTGCTAACGCTAAATGCTTTTGAGAAGAATAACGCATTGGCGACAATTTTCGATGTGCCTTGCCAGTAACCCCGAAACACTAAATTATTGGTACTGGCTATCACTCTACCGTTAGCCACATTATGGGCAATGATGGCGGCATTACCGGCAACCTTATCCGTCATTGCTGGTGCCGCATAGCCACTTAATAGCGGTTCACTTTCATATCTGGCAACGGTAACAAACGGTTTTGAAGGTTGCTCAATAATTACCGTACTGTTTTTAAATACTGGCAGTTTCTTGTGGTGATAGCCATACGTTAACGGATGGCTTAAATCGATATCGGTGGAAAATATAGTGCCGGCAATGCGCTTTTGTGCCGCCAAGTCGGCTTTATCCCCATACGCTAAATTGGCGCTATTAAATAAGCGATTAATTTCATTTTCTGTGGTGAAACTGGCATTCAGTAAATTTTTTGCCGCTAAATAACGTGTCGCTCTTTTTTGCGCATAAATGGTGCCACCGGCTTCTATCCAGGTTTTTAGCTTTTTACTGGTGCCTTCGGGCATGTTTTTATACTCACCATCCACCATGATGATATGTGTGTATGCGGAAAAATCCACTGCGCTTAAGCGGAACGTATCAATGACGGATACTGGAATACCCAGAGTGTCATCAAGGTAATACAACATATGGCCAGCTTCGTATTGCGATACCCCGTGACCACCAATCATCATCACTTTTATTGGCGTTAATGATTTTAAAGATGGGCTGCCGATATCGACACCTTTCATCGATAAACCGGTGTTGATAGCGACCAGCTCAATGGCGGTGTTTTTTTGGCTGTTGGTAAGCGTTTCTAACCAGTTATCTGTGGTTTGTAAACCCTGTGGAATGACGATACTGCCGGCGGCAAAATCTTGCTGCTGTTCATCAAGGTTCACCGAAAAATCTTTTGTAGCGACCTTTGCCACTATGCCTTGGTTTAACAGTGCATTGAGCATTTTTGGGGCGTAATAGTTATCCCAGGAAAAGGCATAGGCGTATGCCGCTGTCGTTGGACTTGCCACTGCCGTCTCGGTGGGTTGCCAAGGCGAAATCGACACACTTAAACCACGGCTGGTTTCAACCCGTACCGATTTAATGTTGTAGGCAAGGGGTAAGGTCCAGCCAGAGACGTCATAAAAGGTATTGTCTTTAAACGTGGTGACTGGCTCAAAAATGGTTTTTACCAAACGGTATTGATGTTGTTTTAATGGAATAAAATAACTACTGCCCTGATCATAGTTTTGATGGTCGCCACGATAGGTTTTGGTTAATGGATAACTTTTAATTTGATGACGATTGAGTAAGGTTAAAAAATCGCTCAGGCGCTGGCTGTCATGATTTTCATTGATCAAATAACCGGCATAATCTTCTTTGCCAGCCAACTTGTTGATGCGGACGTAGAAGTCATTTCTAAATTGATGCAATTTTTGTTTGTTTTCCAGCGCTGCCGTTAGCGTAGAAAATGAGGTTAATAGATGATTTTTCACGCCAAAAGCGAAGGTGACATCGCCATTATTACTCTGTTGAACGTAGCCACGTGAGCTTGCCTGTTCAAATAAAATACCAACGCTGCCATTAATATCAGGATAAGTAGAGCCTTTGCCGTAGTAAAAATCATCAAAGCCTTCTTTTGAATAGTACAGGCGATTATCACTATCTAGCGCTTCGGCATGGTAGTTGGCAAATAATTCGGTTAACTCAATGTTTTTTGCTGGTGTTAGTGGGTTATTGCGCGAAGGTACGCCAGGCTGGAAAAAGTAACTGCGATCTTTGCCCATTTCATGGAAATCGGCTAACACATTAGGCTTATAGTGATGAAAATTACGCACCCGGTTTATACTTTCTATTTGAGTGAGTGGTAACCAGTCACGATTCAAATCAAACATGTAATGATTGGTACGCCCAGACGGCCATTGAAATTGATGCTCGCGGTGATTCGTATCATTGTTGTAACTTTTATTACGGTTGCCATTGGCGTAAGTGGTAAACCTGTCCATACCATCTGGGTTCATGCTCGGTTCAATCACAATGATCAAGTTGTCTAATAAACGGTTAATGTCGTTATTAATCGCTGCCGCCAGTTGGTAGGCCACCAAAATGGAGGCATTTGCGCCAGAGATTTCATTGCCATGAATACTGTACCCCAACCAGATCACCGCCGGTGCATCTTCATCTTGCTTGGTGTTGGTGCGTCGGTCGGCGAGAATTTGCTCTAAGTTTTTTAAGTTCTTCGCACTACTGATGGTGGCGATAACTTGCTTGCGGTGTTCATTACTCAAACCTATTTCTTTCAGTACAACATTATCGCTTGCCGCCGCCAATTGTTGAAAATAACTGATTAACTGATCATGTCGCACATGTCGGTCGCCTACGTTAAAGCCTAATACTGACTGAGGAGTTGGGATGCTAGATCGATAAGGGCCATTATCTGGGAAAAAGTACGCAAGTGGTTCCGCTTGTACAAAGGCACTGCTAACTAACCAGGTTAGCAATAAGGCTTTTATCAGGTTCAACAACACAGACTCCTTAAAGTGGGTAAAATTTTTTGTTGAAATAAAATTATAGCCTTTTTAACAGCTTAACAACTAATTACCTAGTATATTTGGCAACTTTTATTCGCTTGTTGGGGTTTGTTATCAATTTAACCTTAACAAAACTGGCTCTTAGCCTTGGAGAATAGTATTATAGTCTCATACTTGAGTAAATTAGTCGGGTATGTAGAATGAATAGGTACAAGATACAAGGTAGCAAGTTGCTATCCGGCAAAGTCGTTAGTGTGAAGTGAGACAAACATGATCAAAATTTCTGAAACTGCCCAAGAGCATTTCGTAAAGTTATTATCGCAACAATCAGAAGGCACGGCCATTCGGGTGTTCGTGGTAAATCCGGGTACTGCACAAGCAGAATGTGGCGTTTCGTACTGCCCATTAGAAGCGGTAGAATCTGACGACATTCGTATTGAATTTAATGGTTTTGCGGCCTTGGTTGATAAAGACAGTGAACGCTTTTTAGTGGACGCCGAAGTTGATTTTGTTACCGACCAAATGGGTTCACAATTGACCTTGAAAGCGCCAAATGCCAAATTGAGCAAAGTAAACGATGATGCACCGTTATATGAACGAGTGAACTACTTCATTCAATCGGAAGTAAACCCAAGCCTTGCCAGTCACGGTGGCGAATGTCAATTAATGGAAATCACCGAAGACGGTTATGCGGTTTTACAATTCGGTGGTGGTTGTAATGGTTGTAGCCAAATAGACTTAACTGTGAAAGATGGTGTTGAAAAACAACTTATCGAGATCATGGGCGGTGAAATTAAAGGTGTTCGCGATGCTACAGAACATCAACGTGGTGAGCATTCTTACTACTAAAATAAGCGTTTCAAATTAAAGAAAAAAGACATCCAAGTGATGTCTTTTTTAATTCAGAGATGAATTAACTTAGAATTGCCATATATGGTTTAAATTCTGTTTTGCACCGGGAAGTGCTTATCGTCCCGGGCCATGGACCACTCCATCACATCGTCGGCAATTGCTCCCTGCATTGCCCTAATATACGACATCCATGTCGAAATGTGATCGTGGCATTCATTACTTCCTTGTAAATCATGGTGGATAGGGAGGGTTTTCAAGGATGAAGGAATGCAAACTGCCACTTAATGGCATTAAGTTTGTAACTTCAAGGATTAACCCGAGAAATTAGCTTTTACCGGCGAGTCTTTGTCAGGCTTTAAATTGAATTGTTTGGCATCGCTAAAGGCTTTGATAAAAGCCGGACGTTTTGTCACCTTTGATAAATATCGGCTAAACACGTCATGCTGACAAAGGCCGTACATTTTCGCCCACATAATATTGTGGGTAATGATAATATCGGCGGCAGAAAATTCATTGGAGCAAATATAATCATGCTTGCTCAATCTGGCGATCAGCTGTGGCTCTACTTCGCTGACAAATTTTTCACGATAGCGCTCACAGGTTTTCTCATCGCGCTCGGCTTTCGGTAAGATATCTTGATGAATACGAATTTGCCAAAGCATCATATCCATCCATGAGCTGGCAAAATACAACATCTGTAAATAATCGGCACGCGCGATACCCCCGTTTTCAGCTTTCGGCGCCAGGTTTGCATCAATAAAGCTGTCGGCGAATAGCGTAACCATGGCACCACTTTCTAACATGGTGGTTGTTTCACCATTCTCTAGGGTGATTTCCAGCATGGGGACGTTGTGGTTTGGATTCATTTCCAAATATTCTGCAGTGTATTGCTTGCCTTCATATAAAGGCACAATTTCAACCTCAAAATTATCACCAATAGTTTCGTGCAACACCCATTTCACTCGCGCACTGCGGGTAGCTGGGTAATGATATAATTTAATTTTACGAAACTGCATGTTCATTCCTATTTTTGATTTAGTTAACCTGAACTCGGGATAATGAGTACTGCTTATCCCGAGCTCAGGTTAGTTGAGTTTAATGATTTTGGCGACGATTACGATAATGCCAAATACAGACGATAAGCATGATGCCAATAAAAGGCATGCTGCTATACATCAATACGTTCCAGCTACTCTTGAATAAAATCCAGCCGGCCAACAATGAGGCAAAACCTTGCACCACAAAAATGGCAAAATCATTGATCGCTTGTACTTTAAAGCGTTCTCCAGAGTGATAACTTTCAGGCAATAACACGGTGCCAGTAATGAACAGAAAATTCCAGCCAATACCCAGCAACACTAATGCCCACCAGTAATGCACCACTTGCTGACCATTTAAGGCAATGACGGAAACAACAGCAAACATTAAAGTACCCACCAATAATACATTGGCACTATGAAAGCGCTTGATCAATATGCCAGTAAATAATGACGGTAAAAACATGGCGGCAATGTGACTTTGGATCACCCATTTGGTGTCTGCTAATGAATGACCATTCATTTGGTGCATACTCAATGGTGTCGCCGTCATGATAAAACTCATTAACCCATAACCAATGGCTGCCGATAATAAGGCGATGATAAAAATAGGCTGTTTGATGATGACAGATAAGGGCCTTACTTCAGCTTCACCGACATTGTCTTCACTAATTTGTGGGTTGCTAAACAGTTGGAACACTAACCAAGATATAATAACCACTATCGCCAGGCCGAGAAATGAACCGGCATAGCCATGCGGCGAATCAATCCAGTCTTTGCCTAAGAAGGCGATTTCTGGGCCAATCATGGCAGCAAAAATGCCGGATAACATCAGCGCGGATATGACTTTTGCCGCTTGCTCTTTATTGACGCTTTCAATCGCGGCAAAGCGCATTTGTTGAGCAAACGCTAAACTGCCACCAAGCAAGAAGGTGGCAATTAATAATAAGTAAAAGTGGCCAATAATCGCCGCATACATGGCTAACAATGTGCCGGTTAACGCTAGTGCGTAACCTAAGTTGGTTGCCCTCTTACGGCCATATTTCCTCGACAATCCGGCCACTAAAAAGGTGGAGGTGGCAATACCGATTATCAATATAGTTAATGGCAAGGTTGCTAAACTTGGATCTGGGGCAATTTTACTGGCGAGCAAGCCGCCAACAAAAGTAATGGTCGGTGAAATGCAGATCAGCAATGGCATACAAAAAAATAACACCGCAATATTGCGATGAAATTTCAATACTTTGATGAGGATGAATAGCGCAAAAATCATGGCTGCTATTACAACAAATAAGGTGGTTAGCACTAAGTTTCCTTCGTTAATCAGTTTGTTTAATTTAGCATAAGCTATGTTTGTTGCTATGGTAATGTAGATACAAGGTTAAGCCGCGGGCAACCATGAACAGGCTAAATGCCGCCCATAAGCCGTGATTGCCAAAACTTTGTAACGCCAGCCAACTCGGGAAAAAACAGCCAAAGGTAGCAATCAGCATCGAGTTTCGCATAGTTGCACCTTGCGTTAACCCTATATATACACCATCAAATAAATAACACCAACAGGCAAGTACAGGTAGAACGATGATCCAGGGTAAAAATTCTCTGGCAAAGGCGATAACTTCTGGTATGTCGGTAAGCACCATGATCAATTGCAAGCCGAACAAATAGAAAAACAGGCTGTAGATCAGCGCAAATAGTACGTTGTATTTTAACGCAATGGCGACGGCAAGTTGTAGGGCAGGTTTGTCATTGGCACCTTTTGCCCGACCCACCCGAGCTTCGGCTCCATAGGCAATACCATCGAGACCAAAGGATATCAGTAACAGAAAATTCAACAAAATTGCATTGGCAGCAACCACAGTGTCCCCCAATCTTGCCCCTTGAAAAGTGATAAAGACGAAGCAAACTTCTAAACACAGTGTTCTGATCACTATGTCTCGATTGAGCTTTAAATAGGGAGTTAAGTCGGCTTTATCGAGTAACGACTGCTTGACTGATGCCAGAGTATTGAGCAATTGTTTATGGTGTATGTTTAGGGTTTTGGCAATTAAATATAAGCCCAATACGCAGCTGGAATATTCGGCGATTAGGGTGCCCAAGGCAACGCCCATCACCTGCCAATTAAACACCAACACAAACAATAGATCTAACGTGACATTAACCAGGTTGGTGACAATTAACAGCCACATTGCATATTTGGCTTTGTGCATACCTAACAGCCAGCCCAAGATCACCAAGTTGGCTAATGCGGCGGGAATACCCCACACCCTGATGCTACTGTATTGCTTGGCAAATAATTGTACTTGTTCACTGCCTCCCGATAACCACAGGGCAGAGTTAATATAGGGGACTTGCAAGATGATAATGATAATGCCAATTAGCAGTGCTACCAGTAAGCCACGTACTAACACCAGCAGAATCTGCTGCTGACTATTACTGCCATAGGCTTGCGCCGACAAGCCGGAAGTAGACATGCGTAAAAAGCCACAAAACCAGGTGATAAAGGTAATGAGCATCGCACCAACCGCAGTGGCACCGAGATAATATGCCTCAGGCAAATGACCAATAACTCCGGTATCCACCAAACCCAGCAATGGCACAGTGATATTGGAGAGGATCATTGGAATGGCTAACGCAAATAGCGCTTTGCGTTCGGTTAATGCACGTTGCGACAAAAAAACACCCTATACCAAGTTGATTAAATATCTGCTCATTTTTAATGGTGAAAACGTAGACCACATACTTAATCAAATTGGTATTATTAATTAGCATGATAATTGGCATAAGCTATCATACACTATAACGTTTATATTCCTTTAATTCTGTTTGGCTTTCCCATGACGTTAAAATTACTCGCCTTTTTCTTACTCATCTTTGCAAGTGTCGCCAAGGCAACTGTGGTTCTGGTGTATCATCATGTCAGTGATAACACCCCAAAAAGTACCTCAATAACCCCAGAACAATTTAAATTGCACCTGAAATACTTTAAAGACAATGGCTTTAAAGTGATTCCGTTAAATGCGATGGTGGAGGCATTAAAGGCTAAACAACCATTAGAAGATAAAACCATTGTTATCACCTTTGATGATGGCTATAGCGATATTCTTTATAACGGCCATCCGTTATTAACCGAGTACGGTTACCCCTATACCCTATTTATCAATCCGGAAACGGTGCCGAAGAACAGCGGAACTTATTTAGACTGGGCGCAAATTAAGCACATGGCCGACAGAGGCGTATTAATTGCCAATCATGGCCTACGTCACGATTCTTTAATAAAAACACCAAAGGGGTTCGATGCCGCCATCTGGCTTGAGCAAAAACTTGACGAGTTAGTGCTAGCAGAGCAGATCATTGCCGATAAAGTTGGCCAGAGCTGGCAATACTTTGCCCTGCCATACGGCGAATATACCCCGCAGGCGCAACAAAAGTTGGAACAGCTGGGGTTTGCGGTTTTCACTCAGCAATCGGGCCCCGTTGGCGCGAGTACCGACTTAACGGCAATACCAAGATTTCCAGCGTCTATGCCCTATGACAGGCTTGGGCCGTTAAAAGATAAACTTAATTCTGTCGCGTTTAATGTGTCAAAAAAAAGCCAGCGAGCGAAGACTATTGTACCACTTGGTGAACAGCCGAATAAAACCGTAGAAATTGAACTAAACGATTTTTATCCGAACATGCTTTCGTGCTTTATTGCCGGCTTTGGTAAAACCGAAATAAGCTGGCAAGGCAAAGAACGTTTTACTATGAATTTTGATGCCAAATTTAAGCCGGGTCGAAACCGCAGTAATTGTACAGCCCCGAGTATTTCAAAACCGGGCCGCTTCTACTGGTACTCGAAACCTTGGTTTGTGCCGAAAGAAGATGGCACTTGGTATACTGACTAAGCTACATCTATACTGAATAAGCGATATAGAAAGAGAATCACTTTGAAACACTTAAATGAGGAAAATAACATGGCAAAGTTAACATTGTACGGCGTTGAGCTTTCTCCTTATGTGCGCAAAGTGCGTTTGGCGCTGGCGTTTAAGGGCTTGGATTATCAGCAGATCGCCGTTTTTCCATTCATGGAAGATAAACCGGTAGAATTTGTCGAACACAGCCCGCTCGGTAAAATTCCTTTATTTGCCAGTGATGATAATTTCATTACCGATTCCGATGTGATCATCGCCTACCTTGAGCGTGCATATCCGCAACCGGCACTCTTGCCAACTGATGATATTGCCGCGGCACGGGCATTATGGTTTGCCGAATATGCCAGCAGCAAAATGGTGGAAGTGATAGGTGGGCATTTATTTGCCGAAGTCATTTTGGCGAAACAATTTTTCAATCGAGAGCCAATTCAAACCGATATCGATAAAGCCATCACTACGGAAATCCCGGAAATCTGCACATACCTGGAAAACCAGCTGAGCAGCGATTACCTGGTAGGGGACAGTTTCACTTTGGCGGATTTATGCGTGGGCGCCATGTTCTTGATGATGCATCATTGTCAGCAACGATGTGATGCCAGTAAATGGCCAAAAGTTGCTGCCTATATAGAACGCGTTCATGGCAGTAAATTGTTCACAGACCTGCAAGCGGAAGAAAAAGAGTTGTTCGTCAAATATGGCATGACAGCTTAATAGCAGAGCGTATTTACCGAGTTTTAGCCGACGCTAAAATAAACATTGGCATTGCTCTTATATACAACTTCCATGTTGAAGATGTATAACAGATTTTATTCCATCCATGGAAAACCTAAGTTAATTCATCCCTGAATTAATCACCCTCAAAAGGCCCCTGCCTGTCGGGTATAAGCACCTATATGTATAAAAAACCGGTAACAAGTACCGGCTTATGTGTTTAGCTTTTCGAGAAAAATTAATTTTCGATTTCGGCATTGTGATAAATGTTTTGTACATCATCACTGTCGTTTAACATGCCCATGAATTTTTCAAAAGCGGCAATGTCGTCTTCATCGGTAATGGTTTTGTAATCTTGTGGTACCCAAGTGATCTCTTCCATTTCGAAGCTAATGTCTGGCAGTTCTTCGGTTAATGCGGTTTTCACTTTGAAGAACTCGGTATGCGGGGCAAACACGGTGATGATACCGTCTTCTAGCTCTACATCGGTTACATCAACATCGGCCATCATTAGCAGCTCCAAAATGGCGTCTTCATCGTCGCCTTTGAAACAAAATAAAGCCTGGTGATCAAACATAAAAGATGCCGAACCTGGGCCACCAATTTTGGAATTGGTTTTGGTGAACGCCTGACGCACATCTTTGATGGTACGGTTGGTGTTGTCGGTTAAACAATCGACTATCACCATGCAGCCGCCTGGGCCAAAACCTTCATACCGTGCCGGCTCGTAGTTTTCACCACCGGCGCCACTGGCTTTATCAATCGCCTTGTCAATAACGTGCGTTGGCACTTGATCTTTTTTGGCTTTTTCAATTAAGCGACGTAATGCCAGGTTGCCGTCCGGGTCAAGGCCACCATTTTTCGCCACTACGTAAATCTCTTTACCGTACTTAGAATAAACCTTGGTTTTTTGTCCCGCAGTTTTTGCCATATCGGCTTTACGGTTTTGGTAAGCTCTGCCCATCTTAATTCGCTCTTTGACTAAATTTATATTGTTACTGATTTTATCAATAATACGGTAACGGTTTCCAGTGCCTTTTGTGATAGCTCAAAGAAAATACGTTATTTTATCAAGAAAAATACTATTTCTGATGATTTACTGATGTTCCAGGCTAATGCCCAATGAGGATATTAATTCATAATAGCCAAAAATCACCACTAAGAAGAAGGCGAATAAAATCATCTCATGCTTAAAATGATGGCTGTGGTAAAAATTGCGGTCTTTATGGTGAATAACATCCATTAATTCATCGCCAAAGCGAATCGATAAAAATGTGCCTATGCCCGATAACACCACAACCGCCCAAAATGGATAAGGAGTGGTGATAATGGCTTCCATTAAACGTGTCAACAGGGTGGTTTGGTAATATTCTTTAAAGTAGATGAAAGCGATAACATTGATCAAAATGGCGATGGCCCAAACCGCGATTTCGGAAACAACCATGCGAATACCAAACAGTAATCGCAACGGCAAGTCGAGCAGAAAACCGGCATCGGCAACCGGTGTACATAACACAAAAAAACTCCAGGTGACCAAAGCGGCAACCCAACCGGTTAATAAATCATACTCATATGTTAAGTAACCAAAATAACTGGCCAGTAATAAACCCAGTAAGGCAAATTTTATCAATACCTGGTGGTGTGGTTGTTTCATTGTTCAGCCTTAAGTCGCCTTTGGCGATGAAATTAATGTCTTTAGTTTTTAAGTTGATAAATTTTTTTAAAATCACTGAGCATGATTTCCGAATCGATACTGGGTATGCCAATACCATCTTGTGGTGTGGGTTTAAAAATTGCCTGTATTTGCCCTTTTGGGTTGGTTAATACAATGGAAGCGCTGTGATTCACCAGGTACTCTTCTTTGTTGGTATCTTCGGTTAAGGCATACATTAGACCGAGGTTGCGGGCAAAGGGAAATAACACTTCGTGGCCGGCGCGCAGGGCAAAGAATTCTTCATTGAAATAGCGAATATAGCTATTCAGCTTTTGTTGTGTATCACGTTTTGGATCGACGGTTACTAATGCCACTTGCATCTTGTTGCCGGTGATTTGTTTTAGTTCAGGGTAGATGTAGTTAAGCTCTTGTAACGTCACCGGGCAAACATCTGGGCAGGACGTATAGCCAAAGAAAAATAACGTCCATTTGCCGAATAGCTGCTCATTGCCAAAACGGTTGCCGTTATGATCGGTTAGCTCAAAGTTTTTTATTGCTCGGGTTTGTTGATACAACAGCGCATGCTCGGGTTGCTGATTTGCCAGTTGATGCTGGTAAATAAACACGCCTAAGGCTGAAGAAACTACAGCCAATATGAGAATAAATATTTTGTTCATTGTCTACCTTGTTCTCTTAGAATGGGCTGGGAAGAATATAGTGATCGGCCAATAGTACGACAAACAATACCATTAAATGGACAATGGAAAAACGGAAGGTTTTCATCGCCGTATCTTTTTCCGGGTTAAACTTAAGCTTCCACGCGTACGCAAAAAATGCCAGATTTAAGGCGCAGGCGCCGACTAAGTAAATCCAGCCACTCATGCCAACTAAGTAAGGCAATAAGCCGACCACAAACAGTAAGATGGTATAGAGCAATATTTGGGTTTTAGTAAAGGTAATACCGTGGGTTACCGGCAACATTGGAATGTTCACTTTTGCATAGTCATCGCGACGATGAATGGCCAACGCCCAAAAATGTGGAGGGGTCCAGACAAAGACCAATAACACTAACAGTAAGGCATGGGGATGCACTTCATTGGTCATTGCCGTCCAACCCAATAATGGCGGAATGGCACCGGCTAGCCCGCCAATGGTAATGTTTTGTGGGGTCGCTCGTTTTAGATACATGGTATAGACAACCGAGTAACCGACAAGGCCTGCAAACGTTAACCAGGCGGTAAGCGGATTCACCAAGGCGTAAAGCATTATAAAGCCAATAACAGACAGCATCGCGGCAAAGGTAATGGCTTTAGCATTACTTAGGCGGCCATTGGGCAATGGTCGGTTGTGGGTGCGGGCCATTACCGCATCTATGCGTTGATCGACAATATGATTAATCGCCGCCGCTGCAGCAGATAGCATGCCAATGCCGAGCATTGCCGGCAGTAAAATTTGCCAGGGTATGGCACCAGGTACCGATAAACTCATGCCTACTAAGGCCGTTAACACCAGTAGCGCAACAACTCGCGGTTTGGTGATTTCATAATACTCTTTCCAGGAAACCACTGTATCTTGCTCGGTAATAGGTAATGATTGTGCAGATATTTTACTCATAATATTTCCTAAATTTTGCGCTTCAAACTGTAGGTAAGGGTAATAAGGCTAAGCATTAATAACGCCGCTACTACGTTATGGCTTACCGCCACCGGTAAAGGTAAAACGAATACGATATTGCTCACCCCAAGGGCGACCTGACAGCTAAGGATGAAAGCTATCACCATGGCATTGCGTTTGAAAAAGCCTGATTGCGCATTGATAAAGACACTTAGCGCTAACCAGGCTAAATATAGCGTCGTAATGATAGCGCCGATGCGATGCATTGAATGAATGGTGATGCGCTCGGCTTGATTTAAGAAACCAAATTCATAGGTGTCACGTACTGGTGGAATTAAATCAAACGAATTGGCAAAGGTAAGTTGCTCAAGCCAGCCATCTTGGCAAATCGGTAATTGCGTACATACCAGGGCCGCATAGTTGCTGGAGGTCCAGCCACCAAGGGCAATTTGTAGCGCTAAAATCACCACCCCAAGCCATGCCAGTTTTTGGTATTTTCGCAGGTTAAAATCGCCGCCAGGCACCCGATAAGGGGTTAAACGCAAGAACAGTAAATACAACAGGCATAAGGTAACAAAACCACCCAGCAGATGGCCCATGACCACAATCGGCATCAGCTTCATCGTTACCGTCCACATCCCCAGTGCGGCCTGAAATACCACGGTGGCCACTAACAAAGCGGGTAAAAATAACGGGTTGCCCTGTTCTCGATGTTTGAATGAGAGAATGAAAATTAAGACAATAAGCAAGCCTAAGCTACCGGCAAAGTAGCGGTGGATCATTTCATTCCAGGCTTTTTCGGGTTCTACCGGACGTTCTGGAAAGGCGGCTTCGGCTTGCTCGATTTTGGCTACCGTTTCTGGTACATCGAGAAAACCGTAACAGCCAGGCCAGTCTGGACACCCCAGGCCAGCATGGGTTAAACGAGTGTATGCGCCTAACGTTATCACCACAATGGCGAGCAATATAGCAACCAAAACCAGCTTGCGGGTGCTAAAGTTATTGTTGAAACTAGTATTGGAACTACGCATTAACCAATCCTAGAATATTTAAGCAGCTTTTTCAGATCGCTTAACATCGATTTACCAAACGCCGGGATGGCGTCGCTATTGGTCGGCTGTTGATAGGTTAAGACAATATTGCCGAGTGGGTCGGCAATGTATATTTGCATCTTTGCTAACTGCTTTTTCGCATTCATCGGCGTGTCGATGATACGCCAATGATTTTTATTTAGGTGTTGCAATTGTTCGGCATTAAATGGTGATGCGCTAATTGCAATGGGGGTTACTCTCGGGGTTTCACGGCCAAGTGCTAAATAGGTATGCTCAATACCAACCAGCGTTTGCTGGCATTGCTGATCGCAATTTTCTGGCAAGGTGTATATCACTAACCATTGTTTCTCTTGCTCCGTCCGTATCCCGGTTTCGCTCAGGGTCATCGGTTGTGCTAACAGCTCCCCCTGGTTGGTTACGCCATAATTAAACCATTGAAAGTGTAATGCCAGTTTTGCCATTACGATGGGGATAATGAATGCGGCCAGCACTAGTATTAAACTGCGTCTAGATTTTTGCTGTTTGGTTGTCATATTTTGCCTATTATTGTTTTGATTTACTGGTTTTCATCAGTACTATTGCGATGCATTTTAACACTTGCCCAGAGCATTAAGCTTAACCAGGCGATGGCTAATGTCAGCCATTGAAATGCGTAACCCTGATGTTTTTCTGGTGGCATCACTACCGGTCGCCAGTTTTTTTTGTAACCCAACTTATCTTTTTTATCTAAGAAAACCACAAAGGGCAATAGCTTAGTGTTAATTAGTTGTGATATTTTTTTGATGTCGATTTGTTGAACGCGTACCGGCGATGATTGTGACGATAATTGTTCTTCCGCTAAAACAATACCTTGCTCGATTATTCTGACATTGCCATTGAGGGTTTGTAGCCCATTTATGTCATCAACCGTCGGAATAAAATTTCGGTCGATGCTGCCAAGGATCCAACCCATATTGACTAATAGCTGCTGATCACTGTCGGTGTCATGAAACACTTGCAGCACTCGATAACCTAACTGACCATTATGGGCTTGGTTATCGAGTAAAAATTTAAATTGGTTGTTAAAGGTGCCACTTAGTTGCACCGGTACATCATTAATATCATCAATGTTATTGGATTTTTCCGATGTTAATAGCTCGCTTAATGGCATTGCCTGTTGCTGACTTAATTGCGCGATGTTATCGAGTCGAATTTGTTTTTCTATGCCGCGATCATATTGCCACATAGAGAGCTTGATTAATCCGCAAAATACAAGCAAGGTAAAGATAACCCAGGGTAGGCGCCATGAAGCTATATAAGATTTAACCAAATCGGTTTTTGAGTTTTTATGATGCACAGTGCCAACCATTACAACGACTACTAAAAATAAATGGGAGTAAAACAGTGGAGTATAAAATTATCATTGTCGCGTTATTAGCGATTATGATTTACAACTTGTTTCGAGCGATGGTGTTAATGAATAAAAACGACCCAGAAAAACCACCCATGTCTAAATATATCGGTCGCCGGGTGATGTTTTCCGGCTTAATAGTACTTATTCTAATTATTGGTCTGCTGACCGGGTACATCACCCCCAACCCAAGACCTTACTAGAAACTAGCCGCAGATAGAGTAAATTTCCTGCTTGTACCATGTACCATGTACCTAATATCTAAAAGACTGTGCACCAATCAAGGCACAGTCTTTGCGACCGATTTATATTATATAGACAAACAAAAACAACACTACCCATACTACATCAACAAAGTGCCAGTACCAACTAGCCGCCTGAAAGGCGAAGTGATTGTCAGGGGTGAAATGTCCTTTAAATACCCGGCAGAACATCACGATTAACATGATGGTACCCAGCGTGACATGCATGCCATGGAAGCCGGTAAGTAAGAAGAAGGTGTTACCATAAATGCCACTCGCAAGCGTTAAGCCCATTGACGAGTAGGCATGTATGTATTCTTCCACTTGTAACACTAAAAACGCCAAGCCGAATAAAACCGTGATACCTAACCAAATCTTTAATGCACCACGTCTATTTTGCTCTAAGGCTACGTGGGCAAAATGGGCGGTAAACGATGAGCTCATTAACAATATGGTGTTATAAAGCGGTAAACCATTCCAACCCATGGCTTCAGTGGTGGTGCCATCAGGTGTTTTGGTTAACGGCCAGGTTGCTAAAAACTCAGGCCAGAGTACTTGCATGGTTTCCAGATTGTTACCGGCACCACCTAACCAAGGCACAGAATACACTCGGGCATAGAGCAAAGCACCGAAGAAGGCGGCAAAGAACATTACTTCCGAGAAAATAAACCAGCTCATCCCCTGGCGGAATGAATTGTCCATTTGCGCGCTGTATTTACCCGCCATCGATTCGTCAATAACATTGCTGAACCAACCAAAGACCATGTATATCAGTATGGCGATACCGGCCAATAACAGCCAGCCGCCGATGCCTTCACCGGTATCTAAGTTAGCAACATAATTACCCGCGCCAATGGCAATTAAAAATAAAGCGACTGCGCCGACAATCGGCCAGTGGCTTTGGTCTGGAACATAATAGCTTTCGTACTTTTCTGTTGTCATTATTATTTCCCCTACGCTTAATGTTGAACCCGAGTTACGATTTTGCGCTGTCGGTTATGTCATACAAAGTATATGACAAGGTTAGCTCATTAATATCTTCTGGTAAGTCGATATCCACATAAAATTGCAGTGGCATCCACACCTCTTCTGTACTTTTTAATGGTTGCTGGTTAAAACAAAAACATTCTATTTTTTGAAAGTAACTCGCCGCCAAGCCAGGAGACACCGAAGGTACCGCTTGCGCTATACCATCTCTGCCGGATTCATTTTTCGCGTAAAATTTTACAAATTTCATTTCGCCCGGGTGTACTTCAATCGAATTCACCTCAGGTGCAAATTGCCACGCTGCGCCTTGCGCAGTACGGCTAATAAATTGCACCTTGATGGTTCTTGAAGTATCAATGCCATCGGCATTTACGGTTGCCGCAGTGGTTGCGGTTTTGCCATTTAACCCGGTAATGTCACAAAACACATCGTATAAAGGTACCAGAGCAAAACCAAAGGCGAACATCGCAAAAACGGTGAGTAATAATTTAGTCACCCCTTTTTTGACTCGTTCATCCACAGGCTTAACGCTGTCTTTATCCATAGTGTTTCCCTAGTCTTACTTTATTTCTGGTGGTGTTGAGAAGGTGTGGTACGGCGCCGGTGATGGCACTTCCCATTCTAATCCTTCCGCACCATCCCAAGGTTTCGCTGGTGCTTTCTCGCCTCCTTTAATGCATTTGATCACTACCACTAAGAAGATCAGTTGTGATAAACCAAAGGCGAAACCACCAATACTCACCCACTTGTTAAAGTCGGCAAACTGTAGCGCGTAATCCGGAATACGACGTGGCATACCAGCAAGCCCTAAGAAATGCATTGGGAAGAACAATAAGTTAACGGAAATCAGTGAACACCAAAAATGTAGCTTACCTAATTTTTCGCTGTACATGTGGCCGGTCCATTTTGGCAGCCAATAATAGGCACCGGCAAAAATGGAGAACAACGAACCGGTAACCAATACATAATGGAAATGGGCAACGACAAAGTAGGTATCATGATATTGGAAATCTACCGGAGTCATCGCCAGCATCAAGCCAGAGAATCCGCCAATGGTAAATAAAATCACAAAGGCGATAGAGAACAACATCGGTGTTTCAAACGTCATCGACCCTTGCCACATAGTTGCTACCCAGTTAAACACTTTCACCCCGGTAGGCACGGCAATGAGCATGGTGCAGTACATAAAGAACAACTCACCGGCTAATGGCATGCCTGTGGTAAACATGTGATGTGCCCAGACGATAAATGATAAGAACGCAATGGATGACGTGGCATATACCATCGAACTGTAACCAAATAATGGTTTGCGGGCAAAGGCCGGAATAATGGTCGATACAATACCAAACGCCGGTAAGATCATGATGTACACTTCCGGATGACCGAAGAACCAGAAAATATGCTGGAACATGACCGGGTCACCGCCACCTGCGGCATTAAAGAATGAGGTACCAAAGTAAGTGTCGGTTAATACCATAGTTACCGTACCGGCAAGTACCGGCATTACCGCAATCAGTAAGTACGCTGTGATGAAGAACGTCCATACAAACAATGGCATCTTCATGTAGGTCATGCCTGGCGCTCGTAAATTCATGATGGTGACCACGATATTAATGGCGCCCATAATGGATGAAATACCCATGATGTGTACGGCAAACACGAAGAACGCGGTACTACCATTGGAATAGGTCGTGGACAATGGTGCGTAGAAGGTCCAACCAAAGTTAGGGCCTCCACTTTCCATAAACAACGATGAGAGCAAGATGGCAAAAGCAAATGGTAAAATCCAGAACGACCAGTTGTTTAATCGTGGCAATGCCATGTCTGGCGCACCAATCATCATTGGCAGCATCCAGTTAGCCAAGCCGGTAAAGGCGGGCATGATGGCACCGAATACCATGATCAACCCATGTACTGTGGTCATTTGGTTAAAGAAGTCGGGTTCTATAATTTGCAATCCCGGCTGAAATAATTCGGCCCGAATGACCATCGCCATTGCGCCACCGGTAAGGAACATAATGAACGAGAACCAAAGATACAGAGAACCAATATCTTTATGGTTGGTAGTATATAACCAGCGCTTTATGCCAGTCATTTTATGATCATGATGATCGTCGTCATGGTGTTCGAGTGTTTCTGTTGCTGTTGTCATAATCATTCCCCCTTATTTGGCAACGCTACTTGCTTGCACGGTATCGCCGGTGTTGTTACCCCAGGCGTTACGTTCGTATGTAATTACTGCGGCCATCTCCTGTGGAGATAACTGTGCAGCAAAGCCCATCATCGCAGAACCTGGCTTGCCGTTGGCAACAATGTCAATGTGAGCATTAACATCGCCGATAGCTACAGGACTGCCTTTTAGAGCAGGGAATGCTGGTGGCATACCAGCGCCGTTAGCTTGATGACAAGCGGCACATTTTGCGCCATAAACCTGTTCACCTTTTGCCATTAACTCATCCATAGATAAATCACTCATGTCAATTTCTGCAGCCGCTACAGGAGCAGCATCTATCGTGACTGACTCGCTAACTTCTATAGCTGGTTGAAGTGTAGCACCTGCGGCAGTTGCATTTACATCAGCCGCTTGAACCGCTTGACCAGTATTGTTACCCCAAGCGTTACGCTCGTAGGTAATAACGGCGGCAATTTCTTTTAGCGTTAACTGTTTGCCATAGCCTTGCATACCCGTGCCTGAACGGCCGTGGAATACCACATTGATGTGCTCGTCAAGTCGGTCTGCAGTTGTTGCTACCGGGCTGCCTTTTAAGGCAGGGAATGCTGGCGGTAAGCCCTGACCCGTTGCCTGGTGACACGCGGCACAATGAGCTGTGTAGATGTTTTCACCTAAGCCCATTAACTCATCCATCGACATTTTCGCGGTTAATGATTGCGCTTGGGCTTCGGCGGCTTTGGTTTTGGCAATTTTCTGCTGGTTAAGCCAAAGCTCATAATCGACTTCACTACGGACATCAACCACAATCGGCATGTAGCCGTGATCTTTACCACATAGCTCCGCACATTGGCCGCGGTAAATACCGGGCTCGTTGACTTTGGTCCAAGCTTCATTAATAAAGCCCGGGTTTGCATCTTGTTTTACTGCAAATGCCGGTACCCACCAAGAATGAATGACATCATCAGACGTAATTAAGAAACGCACTTTGCGATTTACCGGGATGACTAACGGTTTATCCACTTCTAGTAAATAGTTTGGGTTTGACCATTTGTCTTCTTTTATACCGTCACGGTTATCAAATTGCGAACTCGGTGTTGCCAGTACACTGTAAAATTCAATGCCCTGATCGAAGTATTTATAATGCCATTTCCACTGCGAACCAGTGACCTGAATGGTGATATCGGAATTAGCGTTATCTTCCATATTGATCAAGGTAGTGGTAGCAGGCCAGGCCATACCGATAAGAATTAAGATTGGAATTGCAGTCCAAAGTATTTCTACTTTGGTGCTTTCATGGAAGGTCGCAGCTTTTGCGCCTCTTGATTTGCGATGGAATATCATCGACCAGAACATAGCACCAAACACTACGATGCCAATTATCGTACATATCCACATTACCAACATATGCAAATCGTAAACACTCTGGCTGACATCTGTCACCCCTTGTGTCATGTTCAATGGCATGTCTTTTGCCCAAGCTGAACTGGAAAGCAAGCTTCCCAACAACAGCCAACCCAGGTTACGTCTTTTCACCCGACATCTCCTCTGCTTTATAGCCTAGAAAATACAGAAATAGTGACAAGGTACATCTGAACTCCGAAGGAACTCACTCGATGTCTCTAATTTCCGTACATTATTATTTTTATGCCATCACTTTGATAGTGATTGGCATCATACGATCACAAATCTACATCGAAGGAAGTGGTAGATTTAGCGTTTTTATTATTATTAATTTGCTTACTTCCTATCCTAGAATTACTTAATTTTTAATCAAGGTCTAGTGCTTTGTTATAAAAACGTTAATTTATTTTTTTGACGTTGCGATAGAGCAAATGCTCTTAAATTGAATGGGTTATAGAAGGGGTAAGGTGTTTAGGGAATTAAAAAAGCCAGATTATGAAACATAATCCAGCTTTTCAAGTGATGTTTTTTCGTACAGTCTTATTAGGCCGCAGGCCCGTTTATTTTAGCACAGGGTTACATCCAGTCGGCATTGCGGATCACCCCGACGGCGACGCCTTCAATATTAAAATTCTGGCTGGCCAAATCCACTACAATTGGTGAAAAATCTTCGTTTTCAGCATGCAGATACACTACATTGCCTTCACGCTTATAACGCTTAACCGTAACGTCTTCTTCCACTCTGGCAACAACAACCTGGCCATTTTGAACATCGCTAGTTTGATGAACGGCGAGTAAATCGCCATCTAAAATACCAATATCTTTCATACTTTCACCATTAACACGCAATAAGTAATCGGCGGCAGGGTGGAACAGACTGCCATCAATTTTATAATGCTCTTCGACGTGTTCTTGCGCCAGTATCGGCTCGCCGGCGGCCACACGACCAATTAATGGTAGGCCTTCTTCTTCAATATGTGCTTCTGCTAAACGGATACCACGCGAGGTGCCTGGCAGCATCACAATAAAGCCTTTTTTCGCTAACGCTTTTAAATGCTCTTCGGCGGCATTAGCGGATTTAAAACCGAAGAAACTGGCAATTTCAGCACGTGTTGGTGGCATGCCGGTTTCGTAAATTTTTTCTTTTATTAAATCAAATATTTGTTGTTGTCTATTGGTAAGCGGGCGCATAACATTCCTGTGTATCTGTACAGTACCTATGTACTGTTAGTATATACAGCTAAAAGGGAAACGCAACTGTAAATGCTTAAAATTCTTAATTTTGCTGATATCAATATCACCTATTTGCAAATCTAAATGTCGCTATTTAAGGTAGCTCTTAAGCACAGAAATCACTTGCTCTACTTCGATTTCACGCTCTGCCTGAGTAATATTATCGGCACCTAAATGCACACGCATATGTCCTTCCAACACTTCCTTCATCAAGCCATTGATTGCGCCTTTGATCGCGGCTATTTGTTGTAACACCGCCAGGCACTCAGTTTCATTTTCTAATGATTTTTCAAGGGCGGCCGATTGCCCCTGGATGCGACGAACACGTGCCAATAGCTTTTTCTTTGCTGCAATGGTGTGGCCCATTTTCACTTCTCCTACTTGAATTTTATATACTAGGGGGTAGTATATAGCATCAACTCGTTAAGACGATACTTTTTACCACAGACTCTAGCAAGAAGCATAGGAGCTATGATGCAAACCGAACCGGATATTCAATGGAGCCACGCCCATGATTTTGGCATAGATAACCAGCAGAAAAAAAAGAAAATTTGGGTTGTTTTTTGGTTAACAACTATAGTTATGGTATTAGAGATTGGTGCGGGAACCTGGTCTGGTTCAATGGCGTTACTGGCCGACGGGTGGCATATGGGAACCCATTCGGCGGCATTCGCTATCACCATTTTTGCCTATGCCTATGCAAAGAAACATGCCAATAACAAAGCGTTTAGTTTTGGCACCGGTAAAGTGAATTCTCTTGGCGGCTTTGCCAGTGCCGTCGCCTTAGCTATTGTTGCCTTGATGATGGCTATCGAATCAGTTCAGCGCTTAATTGAACCGCAAGCGATTCATTTTAATGAAGCAATAATGGTTGCCATTTTAGGTCTTATTGTCAATATTGTCTCTGTTTTTGTATTACATGATGACCATCATCACCATGACCAACACGAACATCATCATGATCATAATATGAAAGCGGCATATTTCCATGTTCTGGCTGACACCTTAACCTCGGTGTTAGCTATCGTGGCATTACTTGCAGGCAAGTTCTATGGCTTGATTTGGATGGATGCGCTGATGGGGATCGTTGGCGCGGCTGTTATTACTCGCTGGTCTTACGGCTTAATTAAACAGTCAAGTGATATCCTGCTGGATAAGTCTGCCCCACAGTCGTCTGTGACCATGATAGCGGATGCGATTACCACAGAACGCGAGACCGTCATTAATGATATACACGTTTGGAAAATAGCCGCATCAGATTATGCGGTTATCATCTCGATCACGGCAAAGTGTCCACTTGCGCCTGAGCAATACCGAGCAATGATGCAAAACTGTTTACCGCAATTGTCACACTTTTCAATTGAGGTTAACACGCTATAGCCTATAGATATTTCCCCTAGAAGTAGCCGTTACAGATAAAACCGATTGCCTGTCGGTTTTATCTGTGGCATTATCTGTGGCATTAACGTTTCCCATTGAACTCAAGAAAATAGCTAGCATGCAACTTGGCGAATTAGAAAAACTGGTTTTACAGTATTTATGGCAACACCAAACAGGTGATGCCAAGCAAGTGTATGCCCATTTTGAGAAAACTCGTGGTGGTACGTTAAATACCATTCAAAGCACGCTCGATCGACTATTCAAAAAAGACTTGTTAGCTCGCAGAAAACAAGGACACGCCTACATCTATAGTGCAAAGATTGGCCGCGAAGCCCTTATTGCCCAACTTATTGAAAATGTCACCAGCGATTTTGTTGAACATAGCGAGCATAGCTTAGTCGCCGCATTTTCGTCAGTTTCGGCGAAGATGACCGAGCAACAGTTAGACCAACTTGAGGCGATAATCAACCAGCAACGCGCGCAACGTAATAACCAGGAAAGCGAATGATCGTCGGCCAGTGGGGGATCATTTTAAATCTTCTAAGCATTGCGATGATCACTATCATGGTGACTGTCGGCGCCATTTCTTTGCTGTCTATCATTTTCCAGGAGCGCTTAAGCCTGATTAGCCCGACAACCAGAAAAAGTATTCTCTGGTTATTCGTGTCTTCTCCCTGGTGGATGGCTATCGTCACCACTCTGCTTTTTTACAGCACCTTTGCAACGGCATTGGGCAGTGAAGCATTGATTTCAGTAGCACACTGGCATCACCCGGATATATTCGAAATAGCAAGTTGGCATGGCGTGAGTATTGCGCTATTTTTAATTTGGGTCACCGTTATCCTAGTTAGAAAACTTAACTTGTTGATTAACAGCAAACAAACACAATCGTCGTTAATAGGCTTTAGTAAAGAGCAGGTGCAAGGCTCATCTGTTATTGATTCCGCAGTGCCGAATGCGTTCACGTGTGGCTTTTTCTTTCCTAAAAGCTATGTAACGACTGGCTTAAAAGCACATTTAAATAAAGAAGAATTAGCCATTGTATTGGCACATGAAGCCGCCCACGTAAAAAACTTTGATCCGTTGAAGAAATGGGTTTTCATGTTATTCGCCGCTTTCTTTCCTGCTAGAGCCAGTGGAAAATTGAAAATTGCCATGTCTCAGGCAATGGAACAACTGGCGGATAGTTCAGTGGTTGACCTGGGCTATCGCAACGATACTGTTGCCAGTACATTGGTGAAAGTCACACGGATAAGTATGCGTTTTAAGCCGGAGAGCGTTTCTATAGTCGCCAATTCTTTTCATGCAGAAGCGCTTGAAGAACGGGTGAAATGGCTACTAAACAGCCATTCATCAACCGTTCACTTTCACTATTTAATTTTGCTGCTGCCATGCTTACTGCTGTTGCTTTCGATGTTCTCGGTAGACCGTTTACATCACCTAATTGAAACCATTTTAAATCACTAGAGTTAAATAATGATCAGAATATTACCCACAACTGCGAATAAAAAACCGATAGACAATCGGTTTTTTGTGAAGGAATTGCTGATATTCATTGTCGTATCAGCCATACCCCTAATCAGTAGTGCTCAGGACCGTAGTGCTCAGCAGAGCCGCTCTCAAGTACCGATAACCCTCAAACAAGCCATAGGCCTGAGCTTGCAACAGCACCCAGATCTGAACGCCTTTACTCATGACAAATTGGCGATGGCGGCCTATGTCGAACAAGCGACAATGGGTACGGTTCCGACGATTGAGTTAACCATAGAAGATGGGGCAGGAACCGATAGTCATTCTGGACTTAAAAGTGCGCAATCCACCATGAGTATTGCCTGGATACTCGATAATGAGGTGATTGAGAAAAACGTCAATCTGGCAAAAAATAAAAGTGTGCTGGTCGATATTGAGCAAGAATTAACAGCATTAGACATTGCCGCCGATACGGCAAGATTGTTTGTATCAACCCTGATTTATGAACAAAGATTAAAGCTGGCAAAGCAAGCGGTTAATCAGGCAAACGAGGTTTATCAACAAATAGCGAAACGGGTGAAAGCAGGAAAAACCAAGAATGTAGATTTGTTGCTGGCCAAACATGAGCTGATTGCACGAGAGCTTGACCTTGAAGAGCTCAGCTATGAGCTTGATGCCAACCGTTACTTACTGTTTTCCCAGTGGAACGCCAGTGAACAAGGTGCCATTAGCGGAGCACTACAACCGCTGCCGAAAATACCAGGGTTCAATGAGCTGACCGCGAAAATAACCGCAAACCCCAGGTTTAAGCTTTTTGCCAGCAACGCCCGCATTGCTGAATCAGAAATTGCCGCCGCCCGGGTGCAAGTACAACCTTTGTGGCAATTTAATGCCGGTGTCAGACGCTATGAGGCGACGGATGATTATGCTTTAGTCGCTGGCGTTTCTATTCCTTTTGGTGATCAGAACCGAAATAGCGGCACCATCAGCGCCTTAAATGCAAAAATAAGTGCTTATGATGCGCAAGCTCAGGCCCTGGAAAAGACGCTGCTTAAACAAGTCTATAAATTGCATCAGCAGCTAAATCATAGCCGTCATGTGATCAGCACCCTTGCCAAAAAAAGTATTCCGACGCTGGAACAAGCGTTAATCGAAGCAGAAAAAGCCTACCAGATAGGCAGTTACAGCTATAGGGAATGGCAGGTTATTCAAAACGAATTGCTGAACACCCAAGAAAAATTATTAGCAGCCTATTTAAGCCTGCACTTAAACCATATTGAAATTGAACGCCTAACGGGTGGAACTTTGTAATGCTCATCTTATCAACCAAAACAACTAGCACCAAAAAAACTAGCACCGAAACAGCTGGCACCAATACCACAACATCAACATTGTTAAGCCTTGCCTTATGTTCATTTTTGGCAATCAGTGCTTCTTTTTTGTTGTCGTCAGCCACTTTCGCGGCGTCAACAGCACAAGCAGAACAAGTTGAACCAGAGAAAGGCGTACACAATGGCCGAATGCTGAGAGCAGGTGACTTTGCCATCGAACTGGCCATTTTTGAAACTGGGGTGCCGCCTGAATTCCGCGTATGGGCAACAGCGCAAGGCCAGGCTGTGCAACCTGAGCAGGTTAACGTTCAGGTAAAATTGATCCGCTTGGGTAACCAAATAGATGACATTAACTTTTACAGCCAAAGTGACTTTTTACGTGGGGATATGGAAATCTATGAACCGCACTCATTCGTCGTATCGATCACCGCCAAACACGAGGGAAAACAGTACCAGTGGCAATACGATAACTTTGAAGGCCGTACCCAAATTGCCGATGATATCGCCAGTGCGATGGCCATCCGCACTGCATTTGTTGGTGGCGAAACCCTGACACAAACGATGAAAGTATACGGAAAACTGGTGCTCCCCAATGCAGCCATCAGGCAGGTCAGCGCCCGTTTTGACGGTGAAATCAAGGCGGTGCATGTTTCCTTGGGCGATATTGTAGTGAAAGGTCAAAAGCTACTCACCATTGAAAGTAATGCAAGCTTGCTGTCATACGTGGTGAAATCACCGGCAAATGGCACTATCACCCAGCGTCACGCCCACGCGGGAGAACAAAGCAGAGCCAGAACCCTGCTAGAAATCACTAATCAAGACACGTTGATAGCGGAACTTGCTATCTTCCCTAAACAGTTAAACCGCTTAGCGGTTAATGCCAAAGTTATGCTCAGGGTCAACGAGGTAGAAGGCGTAATAGCCAGTCAAATTTTTCAAACTGTGCCTGAAGTTCGCCCTGATCAGGCCAAAATAGTCAGAGCAAAAATCAATAATAGCGAGCATAAGTACAGTATCGGCGCATTTGTCAGCGCTGAAGTCGAAGTGGCAACATTTGACGTTCCTTTAGCGGTAAAACGTAGTGGCTTGCAAGGCTTCAGAAACTTTACTGTGGTCTACGCCAAGGTTGGCGATGATTACGAAGTTCGGATGTTAGAACTCGGTCGTATCGCCGGTGACTGGGTTGAGGTGCTAGGCGGTATTTCAGCCGGCACCGAGTATGTCGTTGACAATAGCTACATCATTAAAGCTGACATCGAGAAATCTGGCGCGTCGCACGATCACTAAGGGAACAACATGTTAGAAAGACTTTTACGATTTTCGATACAGAGCCGCAGTATCATCATGGTGACGATACTGCTTATCGCCGCCCTTGGGGCGTGGAATTTTACCAAACTGCCCATTGATGCGGTGCCCGACATCACCAACGTGCAGATGATGATCAACACCGAGGCACCCGGTTACACGCCACTGGAAATTGAGCAACGGGTCAGTTACCCGATTGAAACGGCCTTATCCGGTATCCCTAATTTGCAACATACTCGCTCAGTTTCCCGATATGGTTTATCGCAGGTTACCGCGATATTTTCCGATGACACCGATGTTTATTTCGCTCGCCAATTGGTTAACGAGCGGTTAAATGCGGTTAAAGCTGAGCTGCCTAAGAACCTTGAACCACAACTAGGCCCTATCGCCACGGGTCTGGGTGAGATCTTCATGTTCACCGTTGATGTTAAGCCAGGGGCTAGGCACGAAGATGGTAGTGAGATAACACCAATGGATCTGCGCACGGTTCACGATTGGGTCATACGCCCGCAATTAATGCGCGTGCCCGGTGTGGTTGAGGTGAACCCTATCGGGGGTTATGAGCAAGAGGTCTTAGTCGCGTTTTACCCGGAAAAATTATTGGCGTTTGGTTTAACCCAGGCTGATTTGGTGCGGGCGATTGAAGAGAACAATGACAATATGGGGGCTGGCTTTATTGAGCACAACGGTGCCCAATGGTTGCTGCGCATTCCAGGACAGGTGCAGGCCATTGATGATTTAGGCAATATTGCGATTAGCACTAACGATGGCGCCTCAATCCAAATTAAAGATGTCGCCAGCATCTCTTTAGGTAAAGGCTTGCGCACCGGCGCCGCCACCCAAAATGGTCGAGAAGTGGTAATGAGTACGGTATTCATGCTCATTGGTAAAAACAGCCGTACCGTCGCCAAAGCGGTTGGTGAAAAGCTTGAACAAGTAAAAGCAAGCTTGCCGGCAGGCATTACCGTAACCGCCGTTTATGACCGAACCAAATTGGTGGATAAAACCCTGGAAACGGTTAAAACCAACCTGTTAGAGGGGGCATTACTGGTTATTGTTATTTTATTTGTGCTGCTAGGTAATGTTCGTGCGGCATTATTAACCGCCGCCGTCATTCCTATTGCGATGTTAATGACGGTCACCGGCATGGTGCAAACACGGGTTAGTGCCAATCTAATGAGTCTTGGCGCCCTGGATTTTGGTTTATTGGTTGATGGTGCCATCATTATCGTCGAAAACTGCTTGCGAAAGTTAGGCATGGCGACGCAAACCAATGGTGATTTATCGGTAAAGGAGCGGTTGGAGCTGGTATTTGAGGCAACCCGAGAAGTGATCCGTCCGGCATTATTTGGTGTCTTTATTATTACCGCCGTGTATTTACCTATCTTTGCCTTAACCGGGGTAGAGGGTAAGATGTTCCACCCTATGGCTATCACCGTGGTGATTGCGCTACTGAGTGCGTTGGTATTGTCGATAACCTTTGTGCCGGCAGCTATCGCCTTACTGTTTAAGGGCAAGGTTATCGAAAAGAAAAATCCGGTCATGGCTGGCGCCGCGTTTCTTTATAAACCCGCACTAAAAAGTGCTTTGAAAGCTCGCTGGTTTGTGGTGGTTTTGGCCACATCTCTGGTTATCTTCAGCGGTTATTATGCATCGAAATTAGGCAGTGAGTTTGTGCCCAACCTCGATGAGGGCGATATTGCCATGCACGCCTTGCGGATCCCTGGCACCTCGTTATCGCAGGCGGTGGCGTTACAGGAGTCGCTAGAGGAAAAAATTAAACAAATGCCGGAAGTTGAGCGGGTATTTGCCAAAATTGGTACTGCAGACGTTGCCACCGATGCAGTACCGCCAAGTGTTGCCGATAACTTTATTATTTTAAAGCCAAGAGAGCTGTGGCCTGATCCGGAAAAACCGAAAGCACAAATCGTCGAAGAACTGGCCGCGATAGTCGAACCTATTCCGGGCAACCGCTATGAATTTTTACAACCGATCCAAATGCGTTTCAATGAACTGTTGGCAGGTGTCAGGGCGGAATTGGCCATTAAAGTCTTTGGTGATGATTTTGACACCTTAACGACTCTGGGCGATGACATAGAGCAAGCCATTGCCAATGTTGAAGGTATTGCCGATGTACAAGTCGAGCAGAGTACGGGCTTACCCATGCTAAGCATCAACCCTGACCGGCAAAAACTTGCCCAGTATGGTTTGAGCATGGCGTCTCTGCAGGCTCAGCTTTCAACCGCCTTGGGTGGTCAGGTTGCCGGAAAATTTTATCAGGGCGACAGGCGCTCTGATATCGTGGTGCGCTTACCTGAAGACATTCGGCAAGACACCGATGGCCTGTCTTCTCTTCCTATCCATATTAATCAGACCAGCTATGTGCCGCTTGAAGAAGTCGCAGAGCTGCGGCTAGTGCAAGGGGTTAACCAGGTAAATAGAGAAAATGGCAAGCGCCGTATGGTGGTGACGGCGAACGTGCGAGGGCGAGATTTGGGCAGCTTTGTTGCCGATATTAAAACCGCCATTAACGCCTCGGTGGCGATCCCTTCTGGCTACTGGCTCGAATATGGTGGCACCTATCAGAAACTGGAGTCTGCGGCGAAACGCCTTGCCATCGTGGTGCCTCTTACCTTAGTGATGATTATTGGTTTGTTGTTCCTGGCGCTGGGATCGTTCAAAGATTCAATGATTATATTCACTGGTGTGCCGTTAGCGTTAACGGGAGGTGTCTTTGCCTTAATTGTGCGAGATATTCCTTTTTCCATTTCTGCGGCCGTTGGTTTTATCGCCTTGTCAGGTATCGCGATACTAAATGGACTGGTCATGGTATCGTTTATTCGCGAGCTACGCCGAGAAGGTAAGCTAATCGACATTGCCATTGTCGAAGGGGCACTCACTCGATTAAGACCGGTGATCACTACCGCGTTAGTCGCGTCATTAGGTTTTGTTCCGATGGCATTAAATACCGGTATCGGCTCTGAAGTACAGCGCCCGCTCGCCACTGTCGTTATTGGCGGGATTATATCATCAACTATTTTAACCTTATTTGTCTTGCCGGCGTTATACCGCTTGTTGCACAGAGACCAAGAGCAAGATAAACATATCCTTAAACCAGTGGAGTAATGAATGAACCGCAGTATATATCGCCTGGCCTTAATCGCAATCGCGCTGTGCATAGCCGGGCTAATGCCGTTTGAGTTAATGGCGCATGGCGTCGATGAAAACACCCGGTATTTTTTACAAAATAATAGCGGAGTGCAATTTATCGCTTTTATGTACATTGGCGCTAAACATATGGTCACCGGTTATGATCACCTGTTCTTTTTGGCGGGGGTGATCTTCTTTTTATACAAAAGCAGAGACATCTTGCTTTACGTCAGCATGTTTACTTTAGGCCACAGTGTAACGCTGTTGTTAGGTGTGCTGTGGGATATACAGGTGAATGCGTATCTCATCGATGCCATTATCGGTTTGTCTGTGGTTTATAAGGGCTTTGATAATTTGGGTGGCTTTAACCGAACCTTAGGCTACACTCCCAACCCAAAAGCTGCAGTATTAATTTTCGGATTATTTCATGGTTTTGGTCTGGCAACTAAGCTACAAGAATTCCAGCTGCCGCAAGAGGGTCTGCTTACTAATCTTATCGCGTTCAACCTGGGGGTTGAAGTAGGGCAGCTTATCGCACTGGCATTTATATTGCTGATCATCAGTTTTTGGCGAAAACATCCCACTTTCAAGCAATTCTCGACCACCACCAATACGCTATTGATGAGTGCCGGCTTTATGCTGATGGGTTTTCAATTAACCGGCTACTTTATTAATTAAATTCATTTACAGGACGAATACCAAGTTGGTATAAGAGATAACATTATGCAACAGACATTATCCACAGCGGCACTGATCAAATCGACCATTATCGCCTTCATTTTCGCAGTACTTGCCTTAATAAGCTTTATACTGCCAGCAGAATACAATGTCGACCCAACCGGTGTCGGCGCAAAACTTGGGTTGACTGCATTGGCCAACATCCCTGCTGAAACGATCGCTAAACCGAGCGAAAACACAGAAACCAGACAAGCGTCTGATACCATTGAGGTTACTGTACCCGCGGGTCGAGGTGTTGAATTTAAGTTTTCGATGCAGCAGTTTGAGAAAATGGAATATGAATGGCAGACCGATGGTGAACCTTTATATTTTGACTTGCATGGCGAGCCTGAAGGCGATACCACAGGTTACTTTGAAAGCTACGCTATCGCGACATTAACTCAAATGAAAGGCAGTTTTACCGCGCCATTTGCCGGCGCTCATGGTTGGTACTGGAAAAATAAATCTGACCAAGCTGTCGTTGTTCAACTGATGATCAAAGGCGAATATGCCATTATCGGCTTGAAATAATAAATTATAGAAAAAAGGGCAGAGTCCTTCTCAACTCTTGGGTAATGCCAAACCGAGCAAGTTTTATAAAATGTTTTTCGGCACGATACGTCGCAGCTTTACCCTAAGTTGTTTTAACAGACTCTCTTCATTATCTGGGTTCCAGTCAAGGGTGATCTGCCAGGCATTTTCCGGTTGCATCTCTTCGAGCATGCCTTGCTTAACTTGCTTGGCGATTTTCTCAGACGGGATAATGGTGATACTTTCGGTATTGAGGTTGGCACTTCTTGGATCTAAATTAAAGGTGCCGATCATGGTGGTTTTATCATCGATGACCATGGATTTTGCATGCAAACCAAAGATCGGCTGTTGTGCTAATTGCTTGTGCATCACCTCAGCCATGACCTTTTGTCGTATTTGTGCATCGGGCTTAAATTCATAGATTTTTACCCCAGTTTTTAACAAGGCTTTGCGATCACGCTGATAGCCACTAAACGCTTCTAGATTGTCATTGGAGGCTAAACTATTGGTCAGTATTTTCACCTCAACGCCTTTATCTACCAAAGCTTTGAAAATGTTTTTACTCAAATCGGTGGTGATCAAATACGGGGTTTGAATAATCACTGACTTTTCGGCGTGTTGAACTAAATCAATTAGCCGTTCGGTGGTTAATCCACTTCCCCCTAAAAACACCTCGCCACTGTTTTTACCCGGCTGATCAGAGATGTATTCCACCCCGGTAAGCCAATGTATTTCATCTTGTTCTGCTAGCTGCTTAAAGGCATTGGGAATATCATGAATTTTTGCTCTCACTTCGGGGACAAAATTCATTGGGTTGCAGGCGTATTGGTGGAGGACTTCAAAATTGGTATTAGTGCTAGTTTGTTTACTGGCTTTCACCAGTTTATCTACGGAAACACTCAATTCACTCTGCCAAAATTGCTCAAATGAGCTATCCAGGGTTTTCGTCGCCCCGCCAATTAACAAAACGTCTCGGTCCCTAAAATTATATTGATGGTCATAACCAAAGTATTCATCGGCGATGTTTCTGCCGCCAGTGATCGAGACTTGCTTATCGACGATGAAGGTTTTGTTATGCATGCGTTGATTCACACCATGGAAATCTGTGGTCAAGTTAATCACTTTATCGACGATATTCTTGCCGATATTTGCGTTCGGATTATAAATCTTAATCGAGAAGTTCTCGTGCGATGCAAGTGTTAGCAGCTCTTCTCCTTTGGCTTCAACCATAATATCATCCACCAACACTCGTACTTTCACCCCCCTTTCTGCCGCCCTTACCAGATAGTCTATCGCTATCAGGCCGATGTTATCGGTTGAAAAAATAAAGTACTGCACGTCAATCGTATGTTGCGCATGCTCACTTAACCACGCTCGCGAAAGCATGGCTTCAGTACCTTGCTCTAATACATATACCCCGGTGCTACCTTTCATCCTTTGGGCAAAGGGGGATAGGTAGTCGGCTAAGGAACTCTGCTGGCTTTGATCAATATCAGCACAAAAGTCTTGTTCTGTGTTATTAAATCTAGGCTCTGCAGATGAACAAGCGCTCAGCAAGAATATTAGTAGTAGAATCATCACTTTAGGTAAGTAATTCACTAGCGTTGAATGATGGAAATGAATCATAAGCAATTACCCTATTGTCGACATAAACGCCGACAAATATCCTTTATTATTTCTTCGGCATCAAATCTATTAACGCATGCACCGTGGCTTCTACACCCGACTTTACCGCAGGTTCCGGGCTGATTTTAAATTGTGGACTGTGATGGCTGGCAACCGCAGGACCGCCAGCTTGTGCGCGTTCAAAGTCAGCTTTTGGTGTGCCGCCAACCGAGAAATAGACACTGGGAATGTATGGTGCAGTAGTGAAAAAACCAAAATCTTCTGCGCCCATGCCGGACTCAGACGGTGGAATTAACGCATCAGCGCCCATTTGTGTTGTTAATATACGCTTTAACCGTTGTGCCAGGTTTTTATCGTTAAACGTTGGCGGATAAGCTTCTGCGCTGACGATCACTTCCGGCAATTTGTCATCGGGCACTCCCGCCGTTTTTGCTGTGCCAATGGCAATGCGTTTGATTGCCGATAACAATTGCTCTCTAACTCTTGGATTTAGGCTTCGCACGGTTAACTGTAATCGTGCCTGCTCGGAAATAATATTGTGCTTGGTGCCTGAATGAAACGCACCAACCGTGATCACCCCAGCGTCTCTGGGTGACAATTCCCGGCTAATAATGGTTTGTAAATTGGTGACAATTTGCGCACCTATTACGATTGGATCTTTACCTTGGTGAGGGTAGGCGCCATGGGCACCAATACCGTGAACAATAATATCGACGGTATCTGCGCCGGCATAAGGCGAGCCTTCATCGACGGTAACTTTGCCGGCAATGGAGTCGGCATCAACATGAAGGGCCAAAGCGTAGTCCGGCTTACCGAATTTTTTCCAGATATTATCCTTCATCATTGCCGAAGCTCCGGGGCCTCGCTCTTCGGCAGGCTGGCCAATAAGCATGAGGGTACCAGACCATTTATCTTTATTTGCCGCCATGTACCTGGCCGTACCGACTAACGATGTGATGTGTACGTCATGACCACAAGCGTGCATTACGCCGACGTCATTACCGTCCCAGTCGATCATTTTTGCTTTTGAGGCATTGGCTAAACCCGATAATTCAACCACAGGTAAACCGTCCATATCGGCACGGACCATTACCATAGGGCCAGCACCATTTTTCATGATTGCTACGATGCCGGTGCCGCCTATGCCTTGTGTTACTTTAAAGCCGACCGATTCAATTTCTTTGGCAAGGCGTTTTGCGGTTTTGTGTTCCATTAATGATAATTCTGGATTGCGATGAAAATGATCCCAAAGTGGCGCCAGGTGCTGCTGGTAATCCTGGTCGATGTCGCTGGATATTTCTGAGGCCGATGTTGGTGCTATAGTGAAAACTAATGAACTTAATAATAAAACGGCAGATAAGTTTTTCATTTATTTGTCCTTGTTGCTCTGTTTTTATTTATAGCTTGCTGATTTTATGTACTAATCTTATACTTGAAATTATGAAAAGTCTTGCTTGTTCAATACATTAACACATTGCAGCGAATATTTTATTCCAGCAGGCTGGCTTATTATCTGGCTATAGAACAACTTGCGGTAATAGTGTTATTATTGCGCCAATTTAATCCATTAACCCTTGAGTTTTAACAAAAATGAGAGCTTTGTTTTATTTTTTACTGTCTTGGCCACTGCGTGTGTTGGTGCGTTGTAAAATCATTCCTGAAAGCGTTGATGCCGTAGGGCTTAGCGATAACAAAAATGTGTTTTACATTGTGCGTCATCAATCGGCTAGTGATTTACTTGCGCTGCAAATGGCCTGTAAAAAATTGAGCTTGCCAGATCCGCTTGCCACTGTCGAAATTAATGGCAATTTAATGAATCGCTGTATTTGTTTAGACAAGCCTAGTTCTATCTTTCCCTGGGTTAAACAAGGTCAAACGAAAGTGATGTCACAAGGCTTAGATCTGTTAAAACATTTTGAAAAGCACGATGAGCAAGACGCCAAGTTAATTCCGGTAAACCTGCTTTGGGGGCGAAAACCCGCCAAAGAAAAAGCCAATATGGGCGATGTATTAGCCGATCAAGTGTCGCCTAATTTTTTGCGTAAATTCTGGATTGTATTGTTTTTAGGGCGTGATACTTTAGCGCGCTTTTCTCCGGCGGTATCGTTTCGAGAAATGGTGCAAACCCAAGGCAGTGATGAAGTCGCGGCACACAAGATGATCCGCATGACCCGATTTCATTTTCATCGTCAAACGATTGCTGCCACCGGTCCGCGCTTATTGGATCGTCAGCAAATGTTCACCGCACTTTTTGCCAGTCCAGCGATAAAGCGGTTAATCAAAGACGAAGCGAAATCAAAAAACATTAGCGAAGTCGAAGTTAAGAAAAAAGCGCTTTTGATGATGAAAGAAATAGCTGCCGATTACCGACAAACGGTGATCCGTTTGGGCGCACGAGTGTTAACTTGGTTGTGGAATCGCTTATACGATGGCATTGAAGTGAAAAATGTCGACCGCTTACATCAGTTATCACAAGAAGGGCACGAGATCATTTATGTGCCTTGTCATCGCTCACATATGGATTATTTGTTATTGACCCATGTGATTTATCAGCAAGGCCTGGTCACGCCACGAATTGCCGCCGGCATTAATTTAAATTTCTGGCCTGCCGGGCCTTTCTTCAGAAAAGCCGGAGCATTTTTCATTCGACGCAGTTTTCGTGGTAATCGTTTGTATTCCACCATATTCCGCGAATATTTAGGCTTGTTGTTCAATAAAGGCTATGCCGTTAAATATTATACTGAAGGTGGGCGGAGCCGGACCGGGCGTTTATTGCAGCCAAAAACGGGTATGTTGTCGATGACCATCCAAAGCATGTTAAAAGGCATCGACAGGCCGCTAACCTTAGTGCCGGTTTATATTGGTTACGAGCACGTAATGGAAGTGGCCAGTTACCACAAAGAGCTAAAAGGCAGTTCGAAACAAAAAGAATCTGCTTTTGGCATTATTAAAGCCATTCGTAAACTGCGTAACTACGGCAAAGGCTATGTCAGTTTTGGTCAGCCAATTAATATCAATGAGTATTTAAATAATGAAGTACCCGAGTGGTGTGACAGTATCGACCCAGTTGAACCGCCAAAAGCAAAATGGTTAAGTCCGGTGGTAAACAGCATTTCGAATAAGGTAATGTGTGAGATTAACAAAGCGGTAGCGTTAAACTCAGTGACCCTTACGGCATTAATTTTACTCTCCGCTGAAAACAATGCACTCACCCGTAAAGAGCTGGAAGAGCAATTGGATTTCTTCTTGAATTTACAACGAGCCGCGCCATTTAGTGATGAAATGTTTATTCCTGAAGAGTCAGGCAAAGAACTTGTAGATTCAGTGATACGATTAAATAAAGTCGATGCAACAGATGATAAGTTGGGACAAATTATCTCGCTTTCGAAACAGGCGACGTTAGAAATGAGTTATTATCGCAATAACATTATTCATGCCTATATGTTGCCATCGATAATTTGTCGCATATTGAAAACTTATGACAAGTTAAACACTGAAGAAATTAACCAAAAAGTGTTACAGCTAGTGCAGTTAATTAAAGCCGAATTGTTCTTATGGCAGGACGATACAACGGTAGTTGAGCAAAGCCAAAGAATATTAGCCGCATTACAGCAACAAGGCATGGTAAAGCATAGTAAAGCAGGCTACTGGTCGATTAATGACGATAGTGACATAGCTTTCATGCTGAATTTCATGTCTTCGTGTATCAGTGAAACGGTACAAAGGTACGCGATAGTGATAAACATCATGAAGCAAGCTGCGCCCATTAACCGTTCAACGCTTGAGTCCGATGCCACCACATTAGCCAAACGCATGTCTAAATTGCATAACATCAATGCGCCGGAATTTATTGATAGAAAAGCGCAATCTGCAGTAGTGAATGCTTTACGTGACTATGGTTATATAGAAAGCAATGATGATGGCTGTTTTGTTGCCAGGGGGTCGATGCAAGAGCTAGATGAAACCTTAGTGCACTTAATTAAAGCGGACGTATTGCAAAGCATTTTGCATTCATAATCCACTTCTAGTGAACAGGGCGAGAGCCCTGTTTTTTACTTTCGTCAAACTTTAGTTTTATTTTACCTCCACGATTCGTTGCAGCTGCCTGTGAAATTCATTCTAAAGTTATCATCATTTGCCGGCCTGTATTTATGCTTTACTGTTGGTTGGGCAAATACTGCGAAATTTCCATCATTACCCGAACCAGTAACTATGCTGACTATTGGTGGCATGGATAACGACCAGCAAGTAATCAGCCGCATTCATGCTCGGCTTGTGAATTAAGAAAAATTACACTTTCAACACCTCATATGACCTACTAATTACCTAAGTTAATGCTTTGTTGATCTAGATCATGGTTGACTAACTCTAGCTCTTTTATGATATAGAAAATCTCGAAAAGGACAGAGTTATGAACAATTTACAATTTTTGTTAGCCGACCCTATTGTGTTATTTTCTGCTGGCGGCTTAGCCATCTTACTGGCTATTGGTGGCTTTTATGTGCACTTGTTTTTGACAAAAATGAATAACCACGAATAGCTCATAACCGACTTTTTAGTTTTTGTTTTTGTTTTAACTGTTTCACCCTTAGCGATGTTACCAATGGATTCTCTGTGTGCCGGTATCATCGCTTTTTTTGTTGTTTTTTTGCTGCTTTTTCCTCATCCATCACTCATTTTTCACCTAAATTGATATTTTAATTAACTGTATTTCTTTCAAACTTGCATTTGTATTTATCAGGGTTAAGCTTGTTACTAATACCTAATTTATAAAAATAACAAAACCCTTGATATGGTTAGGAATTTTACATGGAAAAAGTGAAAGTTTTTTTGGTACTAAGCTGCGTATTGTTTTTCAGTGTTTATACTCAAGCCGCTGTTGTAGAGCAGAAAGTACTAAGTAAAACTGCATTTACTATCAAAGACATGAAACTGGAAGCGATCTCAGGTGAGTTCATTTTCCACTTTGATCCTAACAGTGTAAGCAATCTACAAATTGTTGATATCGATATCGCCCCTACCAATAGTGCTGGTTTGGTGGAAGCCAAGGCCAATTTTTTTATTATTCAACACCAAGATCATAAAAAGCGTAAAGGCGCGTTGGTTGAAGTCAGCAATCGAGGCTCGAAAGCATCGTTGAGGTATTTTAACCATGCACAGCGTTCAAATACCCCCAATAAAGCGTCAGTACTAGGAGATGGCTTAATTCAAGATTTAGGTTTATCTCTGGTGTGGGTAGGTTGGCAAGGTGATGTGCCAGTGAGTAAAAATACTATGTATGCATCGCTGCCACGAATTATCGGTCTGGACGGCTGGGCACGAAGCGATTGGACCGTAGATCGTCGTAAATCATTATTATCTTTGGCCCATCATGATAATGTGGAAACGGTTTACCCGGTAGATTTTATCAAGCAGAAAGAAGCCTGGTTAACCAAAAGAATGGGCCGAGACAATCTACGCTCAGTGGTACCAAGAACTGACTGGAAATTTAGTGCTGATGGGAAACAAATATCGGGAAATTTTGTCTCTGGAATTTATGAGCTTGTCTACCCAACGAAAGATCCTATGGTAAGCGGTCTTGGTTTGGCGATATTACGAGATACGGCCGAGTATATTAAAACCGATGGCAAAGATTATCTTGTACCGAAGACCATTGCTTTTGGCGTTTCACAAACGGGACGTTTCTTACGGCAATTTCTCCACCAAGGGTTTAATGAAACTGAAAATGGCGAAATTGCCTTCGATGGCATGCTGATTCATTCTGCTGGTGCGGGCCGTGGTAGCTTTAATCACAGGTTTGCCCAGCCATCTCGCGATGCCCATCGAATGTCATCGTTTTTATACCCAACCGATATCTTTCCGTTTACCAGCGCCAGAGTGCGATCTAAATATACCAATAAAAAAGTAGGCTTACTCAAGCGTAAGCACGAAGTTTTTTACCCTAAAACCTTTTATACCAATACCGGTTATGAGTATTGGGGCAGAGCGGCTGGGCTTATTCATACCCATGATGTATTTGATATAGCACCACTGGAAAATGAGCGCATTTTTCATTTTTCCTCAACCCAACATTTTGTCGAGACCCCGAACAACTTAGTGTTGATTGATAAAAAATCTGGCATGTACCGTGGTAATCCGTTGGATTTTAAATTGCATTTACGGGCATTGTTAGCACATTTAGCAGGCTGGGTTTTAGATGAAAAACAGCCACCCAAAAGCGTGTATCCACGTTTTGCCAATCAAACATTAACCAACTTCGCTCATTTCCAATTGCCCTCCTGGCTGGACATGGAAAAGCCATTCAAGCCTCATACCGCGTATGAAGTAGATTACGGTGAACACTGGCAACAAGGCATTATTGATAATCAGCCTCCGATAATTGTGGCCGAAATAATGCCGCCGGTACCCAAGATGGATACTAATGGTCATGAATTAGGCGGCATAAAACATCCACTGATTAAAGCGCCAATTGCCACTTTTTTACCTTGGGTGTTTCGCTATGACTTGTTTGCCAGTAATGAAATACAAGATTTTCGTGGCGCGCTGAAAAAGTGGCGAAAAAATCGAATATTAGACCGCTACGCGGACAAAAAATCGTATCTGAATCATCTCAATAAAATGACGTTGAAAAGCCTCGCCAATGGCTGGATTTTGGCTCGCGACGTAACCCGGGTTCGACAACAGGGCAGTTGGTTATGGGACTGGAGTATGGATCAGCCAGATTATTTTCATGAACTCGAAGCGGATGACATTGAATAACATCTACGCCGATATACCAACCGATTTAAGCGCTGAAGTTTTTGAAACCCTGGCCGGTAGCAAGAAGGTGACAATTGAAAGGATAATTTCTAAAGGACATTGCTCACCAGCACAAGGCTGGCATCAACAAGAATGCCATGAATGGGTGATAGTACTACAGGGCGCAGCAATATTAACATTCGAAGATGATAGCCAAGTGACTCTAAATACTGGTGATTATCTCAACATTAAACCTCTACAGAAACACAAGGTAAGCTGGACTCGTCCCGAGCAAAAAACTATTTGGCTGGCAATTCATTATTAACCAGTTAGCTATTCTATTAAAGCTGAAATCATCATCCTGTGTTCAGGTTATTCACTTAGTTTTTGCTGATACTCAGTCAAATACTGGTTATTCTTTTACTAGCATGAACCAGGTATTGGCGTAATCCGGTAAGTGTTTATTGGCTAGGTGGTAATCGCTCCAACCGTAGTAACTGTCGACTAAAAAATCCAATTGGAAGCGGTTATTGTCAAAGGCACCACCGGTGTCGGCTAAAATGCCCATTTGGCTAGTCGATTGCCCGTTTAATGGGTAATTAATCATGATAAGTTTACCAACACCCAATTCTTTGATATTACCGGCAAAGGTGACATGCGGCTTAACCGCGATTTTGCTTGCCAGGGTTTTACCGTAACCCATCACCGAAGGCACTTCGGCAAAATACCAATAACGTGCCTGTTCAGCTTTGCCAATGCTGTAGTCGTAATTGATGCCGTTATTACGATGCACATTAAAGTAGCGGGTAATGCCGTCTACATCTAACACTCCGGTGCCTTGTAATAGCACATCGTGTAAACCGTCTTGTGTTATCCACACTAAAGGTTTCGCCAAACGTTGCTGTGCCAATACCCCTGCTATTACGTCTTGGCGGCTGTATTTAAAGCGGGTTAAGCTGGCTTTTTTCAATTCAGCCTGCGCAAGGCTTAAGCCCGTTTCATCAAATGGCAAGGCATACAACGCCTGGTTAAATTCAGCAGTTTTAACCGGGCTGGCAGTTAGCAACTTGGTGTAATATTTGGTGATGAATAATTTATCGGCAGGAATGTTAGTGAGTAAACGATTTTTAGCGGCATTGCTGCTTTTTTGGCTGATGGCATTTGCCGTTTGTGTGTCTGGATACCAGCGGTAAAAATCAAAGTTTTGCTTTAAAAATGTCGTATCTTGTAATCTGCTTTGCTGCTTTGCCCGTACATCTTCGGTGTAAGTTTGACAGATAAAAGCTAACGTTTTTTTAACTCGTGTGAAGGTTATCGCAGGGCTAATTAACTTGCCTGGATGTAGCGCTTCAATGTCAATATCGCTACTATTCTGACTGTCTGCTATGTAACGCGTGGTGTTTTTGGCGACATGACATAAATCACTGGTTTTAAACAGTTGCATCTGGCCAATGTCGGGATCGTTTTCTAAGACAAACCTGGCATTGCCGGCATAGGCGGGTAAAGCAATGCACAGCAAGGTGAGTGCCATTAAAGATTGAGTAAATACTGTCATGTTAAATGGAAATCAATAGTCCATGTTTGCTGTTATGCATTCAACAACTCTTGGTACACCCGATTTGCCTGTTGATGTTCACCCATGTTTTCCAATAAATTTGCATAACCTAGTAAATCATCGGGTAGTTGTTTAATTTTCAGCAACGCGGTAAAGGCTTTATGGGCTTTATCGTATTCTTTATTGGCGGCACACAAATGTGCCAATGCGCTTAGCCATAAGGTATTGTCGGGTTGCTTTATTAACACCTTTTGAATGGCGGCAATAACATGTTGGCTATGTTGAATGGGTAACTTTTTAACGGCGTTAATAAAGCTTGGTGAGGCATCTTTTTTCAATAGCGGCAGGATCAATTCTTCTAAATTGGTCACTAAGCCATTGGCAATTAAACAATCGGCATACGCTAAAACTGTGCCTTCACTATGGCGCTCTTTGCGGCTTAAGCTTTTATAGTATTTGGCCACAGCATCGATACTTTGCTTTAGGGTGAGCTGTTGAAAGTAGCCACTGAAGGAGCGCTTCTCCCAATCGGTGACTGTGTCTTTGTCCAGGTGTTTGTTTTTTCGTAGCGGTTTTAATTGTTCAATGGCTTTATCAAAACGATTTTCATGCAGACACACTTCAATTTCCAGGCCCAACAATCTGCCATCGTGACCGATTAATTTATGATTTTCATCCAATAAGGCTCGCGCTTTGGAAAATTGTTTGTCGTCTAAATTTATTCGGCCAGCGACCAGTAAAGTTTCAAAACTAAAGTTTTCCTGGGCATCAGGATGCTCAGCGATAAGCTGTAAATAATTGGCCGTTTGGGCGGTGTTATCTTGTTTTTTCGCCGAAGCTGCCGCAATTAACCAGGCACTATTGGCAAGTTCAGAGCGCTCTGCACATTTGGCCATCAATGCCTCTGCCTGTTGATAATCGCCAAGCAAATACGCCGCTAAGCCTTTTTGAAATTCAAGTTTCGCTTTGGCTTTGTTGCTAAACGCCATTTTACGCCAGGTTTTCGAACTGAATTTCCAGCCGATGCGAGTACCCCATAAGACAAAAGCAAAGATAAACGAAGCGATAACCAGTAACATAATGGCACTCACTACGGTTAACTCGTAGGTTAAGTCGCCCATGGCAATTAAGATATAGCCTTTTTCGTCAATTAAAAATGGCGCAATCGCAATCAGAGCCAAGAGTAAGAATATTTTTATCATAGAGCGGATCATACGTTGCCCTCCGCCTCATTTTCTAGGATCAAACCTTTCTTACTTTCTTCGGGGGCCGCTATATTTTCTGATGGTACAGGTTGTTTAGGCGCTTGCTGGATCGGTCTCTGCGGTTTTGGCGTAGATAACCTTTTCTTTGGTTTATTATCTAAAATTGTTCGTAATGCTTGCTGTGACGCCAATGATTCTGGGTAGTCCACGTTTACTGGCAGGCTTTTAATGTCGCTTAAACGGGCGTTAAATTGTTGTGTGGCGATAACCGTCATATCAAAGTGCTGGCCAAGCCATAGCTGTATATCGCTGATACTTGCTTGATACAAATCAGTGTTGCCCTGGCTAACGGCCCATTGTGTTTGCTGAAATTTTAATGCCAAATTGTGATACAAGTTTTGTTCCAATCTGGGTGCCATTAACGGCTCAACGTTACCGGTTCTACGGCGGATGGTGATGAATTCTTCTTTAAATTTGTGCCATGACCTGGCCAGGTTTTGTTGCCAGTCACTGACATCTTCAGTTAACGCCGTACTTTTGGTTAATTCCGCTTCTTCTGGCAGTTGTACCGTGGCTAAAGGCAGTTGATCGATTTGTTTACTTAATCCCATCAGGCTTAAAATAATGTCGTCACGTTGCAGCTTAGGAAGTACTTTTAATTTTTCAATATCTTGGTGCAGCACTTCACGTATTTGTAGCATGCGGGGATCTTTTAAATCTTTAATGCGCGCATCCGCATCTTCAATCAGTTGAATGGCGGTATCCGTGTCTTTTTCCAGCCATAACACTCGTCCTGCCATACGTGTCAGGTATTCGGCTTCGGTGATTTGCCAGTTATGTGGTTGGCTATCTAATAGTTGTTCGATTTCTTGCTCTAACTGACGAATGCGACTGCCACTTCGCCTCTCCACTGCGCCGATCAATTGGCTTATGCGCTGCTGTTGTTGGCTTTGCAAGGTGCTAATTTGTTGCTGCAAATGTTTATCTAATTGCTCAATACCCGCTTTCGTACTAGTGTTTATCCGCTGCTCAAGGGCTGTGCTTTGTTGCTGCTGCCACCAGTAATGGCCAGCCACACCCGCGCCGGCACTGATGGCCATCAATAACGCCAACACTGCGGTTTTTGAAAGTTGTTGTTTGCCAGCAGGTGGCATGGCAGGTTTTGCTGACTTGCTCGCTACTTTGGTTTTTACTGCTGCTTGTGCAGGTGTTTTCGGTTTTTTTTCTGCGGATGTCTTGGCTTGTGCGTTAGCTTGAACTTTGGCTTGTGCGGCAATTTTTGTGGCATTGGCTGCGCTTACTTTTTCAGTTTTTGCCTCCGCTTTGGCTGCAGGTTTGCTATTGTAGGTTTTGTTGTTATCTTTATCGGTCATCTTTACATCCATTGGCCGCGTTGCCGAAGTTGTGATTAAGGGCTTGTGTTAAGGATAGCTTACTTAATGCCTGATATATGTGTTGATGGCTTGCACCACCTGCATCGATTACAGTCGTTACACCATGTGCGCTGGCTTGTGCTGCAATACGAGAACTTGCCACTAGCCAAATACAGTCATTGGCCCAGTCTTTATCATCGATGTAACTTAATGTATGTTGCAACAATTCACTAGAAGTTACTACAATACAATTAATTTTATCTTTTCGCCATTTATCAATAGTTTGCTCGTTATTTAAAGTAAGCCACTGGCGTTTGTATACTTCATTATAGGCAACTTTTGCGCCGCGTTGTTCAAGTTGCTGTTTAATTAACTCGCGACCACCATTTCCGCGAACGATTAATATTTGTTTATTCTCTACTGCTAGCAATTGCTCTAACGCTAATAATCCCTCGCTATTTTGCTGCTCAGGAGTGATCACATTTTCGATACCATGCGCCTTTAGGACATCGGCCGTCGCAGTTCCTACCGCGATAAATAGAGTGCGTGCCAAATTGGACTGAACATGGTTTTGCGAAAATGCGAAATCCACCGCCGCCGGGCTGACAAAGATAATGATGTCTGGCGCGAATTCGATCAGCTGCTGTGGTAAGTACGATTGCTGTTCGCCTGCTTGATAGTCAAACAATGGGGTGATCTCAATATGGCTGGCTAACGGTGAAATTACCTTAGCCAGCTGTTGAGATTTTTTTAAAGGTCGAGTTAATAGTATGCGTAGCTTTTTATTTTTCATCTGCCGAGTTACACTCTGTGTTGCGATTAGGTTGCTTCTCTGTATACCTGCTCTAAAATCACATCGGCACCATCGGCTAACAAAGTTTCGGCCAAACGACCACCCATGGCTTCGCCATCGGTTAAAGGACCACGAATTTCGCTACGCAAAATTTGGCTGCCATCGGTTGCACCGACTAAACCACGTAAGTAAATCTCTTCATTTTCAATGATTGCGTAACTGCCAATAGGCACCTGACAGCCGCCTTGTAAGGCACGATTCATTGCTCGTTCTGCTAACACTCGAAGACGAGTCTCATGGTGTTCAAGTGGTGCCAGTAATGCCTTAACGCGCTCATCGTCAATTCTGCACTCAATACCTACAGCACCTTGTCCATTGGCTGGCAGCATGACTTCTGGTTCAATAAATTCGGCTATGCGCTCTGGCATCTCAAGACGAATCAAACCTGCAGCCGCTAAGATAATGGCATCGTATTGACCATCATCAAGCTTGGCTAAACGAGTATTGACATTACCGCGTAAATCACGAATGTCGAGATCTGGGCGTAGGGCTTTTATTTGACACTGGCGACGTAAACTTGAAGTACCGACAATAGCGCCTTGTGGCAAATCGGCAAAGCCGGCAATGGTATTAGAGACGAACGCATCGCGAGGATCTTCGCGCTCACAAATGATCTCAAGATCTAACCCTTCAGGGAATTCAACCGGAACATCCTTCATCGAGTGTACGGCAATATCGGCACGACCTTGTAACATGGCAACTTCCAGTTCTTTGACAAACAAACCTTTGCCACCCACTTTTGACAGCGGAGAGTCCAAGATGATGTCACCTTTGGTCACCATTGGCACTAATTCAACCGTTAAATTTGAATGGAAATGTTCAAGGCGTGCTTTCACAAATTCTGCCTGCCAAAGGGCTAGGGCACTCTTACGGGTTGCAATTTTCAGTGTTTGTTGAGTCATATTGTTCTCGGTATCTTTTATGTTTGGCTAATTTACTCGGCTGCTAAAATAATTTTTGTGTCAGCTTGTCGGCTTACCGCCGCAGATAAAAATTGCCAAAACTCGTCACCACCGCGTTTATCAATCCATTGTTGGTTTTGATATTCAAAATGGTGACCATTAAATTTAGTCGCTACCCATATTTCATGCAATGGGGCTTGTTTATTGATGATGATTTTTGTGCCATTAACAAAAGTTAATGTTAACAGGCCACCAACACCTTCATAATCTATGTCGACCCCACAATCTTCAATGGCTTCTTCCACCGCTAAAAGTAGGTCATCGGCAATTAGATTATACTGGCTATCGTTCATTATTAACCCTTAATTTTTATCATTTCTTTCACAAATGTGAGGTATATCAATATTTCTTGGCCATATTGGCCGCAACAACTTGGTATTTGTTGTATCGCATGCGATTATAATGCGAATAAACAATCAATGCGATCAATAAAATGCTTAATAAAAAACTGTTATTTGTTGTATTATCAGCACTTCTTTGCACAATATCGGCTTGTGGTCAGAAAGGGCCACTTTATCAGAGCGAGTCAAGCGAGCCGAATAAACCGCAAGAGCAAGAACAAACGGAAACTGCAGAGCAATAACAACAACTGTATTTTACATTTTAACCCTTCAACTCGATAATTTCAGGATCAAAGCCAGTGGACTTTTTTAACCGTCAAAACGACTCTTTATTTGCTGAAGACTGTTCAGTAACTGAATTAGCAAATACTTATGGTACACCACTTTACGTTTATTCGCGTGCCACCATTGAGCGCCATTGGCATGCTTTTGACCAAGCCGCGAAAGAGATGAAACATCTTATTTGTTATGCGGTAAAAGCCAGTTCAAATATTGCCATTTTAAATGTGATGGCGCGCCTTGGTAGCGGTTTTGATATCGTCTCTAAAGGTGAGCTTGCGCGAGTGATACAAGCGGGTGGCTGCCCATCGAAAGTGGTATTTTCCGGCGTGGGTAAAAAAGCCGATGAAATTGAATATGCATTGGATAAAGGTATTTACTGCTTTAACGTCGAGTCGGAAGCTGAATTGAGCCGGATTAATGAAGTCGCCTGTAGCATGAATAAAAAGGCGACGATTTCTTTACGAGTCAATCCAGATGTAGATGCTGGTACTCATCCATATATCTCTACCGGTTTAAAAGATAATAAATTTGGCATTCCCATTGAACATGCCGTTGCGGTTTATCAAAAGGCCGCGGCAATGTCACACCTGGAAGTCAAAGGGGTAGATTGTCATATTGGTTCACAGTTAACCGAAGTTAAGCCATTTTTAGATGCACTGGATCGAGTGTTAGTCTTGGTCGATAACTTAAGCGACGTTGGTATTCAGTTAAAACATTTAGATGTTGGTGGTGGCTTAGGGGTTCCGTATCAAGGTGAAAACCCACCGCACCCCAGTGAGTACGCCAAAGCTATCGCCGATAAAGTACAAGGCTACGACTTAGAACTGATTTACGAGCCAGGCCGAGCGATAATGGCCAATGCCGGTGTTTTGGTGACCGAAGTTGAGTTTTTAAAAACCAATGAAGATAAACACTTTGCCATCGTTGATGGCGCGATGAATGATTTAATCCGTCCAGCATTGTACCAGGCATGGCAAGAAATAGTGCCGGTAGAAATTAATCATGATGCGACTACCCATAACTACGATGTGGTTGGCCCGATATGTGAAACCGGAGACTTTTTAGGTAAAAACCGTGATCTGGCCATTGCTGCGGGTGATTTATTAGTCGTGCGCAGTGCCGGTGCTTATGGCTTTACCATGAGCTCAAATTATAACTCACGTCCGCGTGTGGCTGAAGTGATGGTTGATGGCGCTAACTCGCATGTGATCCGCCAACGTGAAACCATCGAATCGCTATGGCAGGGCGAAGCCCTTTTACCTTAGGTTATACTCACGTCACTATTTAAGGTGCAGGTTTGAGAACGCTTAATTTTTCAGGAAAGTAAAGACAACTATGTTAATGAATTTTGCCAAAATGCACGGCCTGGGCAATGACTTTTTAGTCTTGGATAACGTTACCCAAAACATTTATTTGTCGAATGAACAAATTCGTAAATTGGCCGATCGTAACTTTGGTGTCGGTTTTGACCAATTACTGGTGGTTGAGCCACCGTATGATCCCGATTTAGATTTTCACTATCGCATTTATAATGCCGACGGCAGTGAAGTAAATCAGTGTGGTAACGGTGCCCGTTGTTTTGCCCGCTTTGTCAAAATGAAAGGCTTAACCAACAAAAATAAAGTTAAGGTGTCAACGGCTTCTGGCAAAATGACGTTGCACATTGAGCGCGATGGTTTAATTACCGTGGCGATGCCCATTCCGGAATTTGAACCCGCCAAAATTCCATTTACCGCACAAAAAATGGAAGGCACCTATATATTACGTGCTGCCGAGCAAACGGTGCTTTGTGGTACCGTATCTATGGGCAATCCGCATTGTGTTGTTACCGTGGATTCGGTACTTGATGCTCCGGTTGAAACGCTAGGAAAGGAATTAGCCGAGCACGAAAGGTTTCCAGAAGGCGCCAATGTTGGCTTCATGGAAGTGGTATCGGCAAAATTTATTAAACTTCGGGTTTATGAACGAGGTGCAGCTGAAACTCTGGCATGCGGCAGTGGCGCTTGTGGCGCTGTTGTGGTTGGTATTACTCAAAAGAAACTGGCCAATAATGTGACCGTTGAGCTGCCTGGTGGTAAATTAAAAATTTATTGGAAAGGTCCTGGTCACCCAGTGAAAATGACCGGACCAGCAGAACATGTATTTGATGGACAATTACACCTATGAGCGACAGTAAAGTGTTAGATAACAAAAATAAAATAAACCAAACACAAGTGTTAGATAACAGTACCACTGATGTTGACACGCATCTGTTTAATGATGAGTTGGTTAGTACTTACTTGCTTGATAACCCAGGATATTTTTCCAGAAACCCGCAAGTTATGGCCAATCTTAAGTTTTCTGATAACAAGCGTGGTGTGGTTTCTCTGGTGGAACGTCAGCAACAAATTCAGCGTCAAAAAATTCATTTGCTCGAAGAAGAAATCACTCAGTTATTAACGGTTGCCAATTACAATGAACGTTTGTTCACCGTTTATAACGACTTATATTTAACGTTGATCGACAGCAAAAATTTATCCACATTTTTAGATGCGTTAGAGCAAACCACGACGCAATTACTAAATTTAGCCTCGTTTAAGTTGTATTTAACCAATAGCGATATTGCCATTGGTCATGGCACTATTGTCAAAGAAGACTGCGCTGCAATAATTGCCAAGCGCTTTGATCATCAAGATTATTATTTTGGTCGATTACGGTTTAATGAACAGCAGGCGATTTTTGCCGATCAACCCGCAGGCTCTGTGGTATTAATAAAACTTAGCGATGCTGAAGATTGTTTAGGCTTCATCGCGATTAGCTCAAACGATGCGGAACACTTTAGCCCATCGATGGATACCTTATTGTTAAACCAATTTCGTACACTTGTTGCTAAACTATTAGTACAGCAATTGAAGAAAGTAGGATTCTAACGTGCGTTTTTATCGAAAATTGTCAGCGTTTAAAGCCATTAGCTTTGATTTGGATGACACCTTATACGATAACCATCCGGTGATCGCCAGGGCCGAGCAAGAACTGCAAAGCCACTTAATTGCGGCGGCACCAGAGTGTGCGAATTTAGGCCGAGATTTTTGGTGGCAACATCGCAATGTTTGCTTAACCAATCAACCCGAGCTTTGTCATGACGTAACGGCGTTACGTATTGCTTGTCTACAATCGGGTATTCAACAATTAGGCTATTCTGCGCCGGAGGCCAAGGTGAAAGCAGAACAAGCGCTAGCCCATTTCCTCAGTCATCGTAATAATTTACAAGTGCCGGCAAGTGTTACCCAACTATTGGCCAAGCTTAAGCTAAAGTATCCGTTAGTGGCGATTTCTAACGGTAACGTCGGTATTGATGAAATTGGCATTGCTGAGTATTTTCAACACAGTTATTTTGCCGGCGCGGGTAATTTGCAAAAGCCTGAAAACGATATGTTTGATCAGGCCTGCCAGCAACTTAATATTCAACCCCATGAACTACTGCATATAGGCGATTGTACTCACGCCGATATCTATGGCGCACTTTCTGCTGGTTGCCAAACGATTTGGGTAAACAACAATGAATTTGGCATTAAAAAGAAACCATTAAAAGTGTTGCCACATGCCGAGTTTGATTCGGTAGAGCAATTACAGGTTTTCTGTTAACCGCTATCGCATTGCCTTAATAGACATGCTCATGCGGCTCACTAATCACTTCCAGTAAGTTAATCGCCACATTGACAAAATCACTATCAGTTACCAGACCCAGTAGTTTGTTGTCTTTGACAACCGGCAAGCAGCCGATTTTATGCTTTTGCAGATAAAGTGCGGCTTGATGCACAGTAGCTTGTGGTGGAATAGTCACCAGGTTTTTATGATAAAAATCGGAGATTTTTATTTGTTGCTCACGCTCTAAACGTAAATCGGTTTTTATCCCATAGATGCTCGACTCTTCTGCGCCAAGCACATCTCTTTGGCTAATAATGCCAACCAATAACTGTTGTTGATCAACAATTGGAATGTGACGAATTCGGTTTTCCATCATCATCAGCCGAGCGTCACTAAGGTTATGCTCCGGGGTTAGAGTGAAAACATCCGTGGTCATAATTTTGCTAATATCAGTCATCTTAGACTCCTATTAAATTCTTATCTTGTTATGCTATAAGTATGCGGCAAAATGCGAAAAACACTTATAATTTATGCGATTTTTATTTGCGATTAATCAAATAGGTTGCAGATTGTGGTGCATATACCCGTTCCACTTCAAGATACGGGATTTCAGTGGGAGTTAAAAGCAATTTAGGCAAGGCATTAAATTGAGAGAATGGTTGTTCCATTGTTCAATTTGATAACGCGGCATAAATTGCTTTTAAACCCATCGAAGAAGCGC
>MAAC01018255.1_pt1 | contig 61860 bp, 54 predicted proteins | sample 1115981 | NCBI WGS metagenome assembly MAAC01 (sample SAMN04961126, study PRJNA320927) | seawater metagenome | isolation source: sample BD02T64 sea water enriched with oil for 64 days | place: USA:Gulf of Mexico | collected 2013-07-27 | reverse complement strand
ATATTTGGAATGGTATAAATTGAATGCTTTACACTACCTTTAGACATAACTTCTCTTAATTAATGAACGACACTCAAGCGCAGAGCACTGCAATATACGGCTGAATTTAGCATGGTTGGATGCATTTAACACGCTTTCTACTTGCCACCCTCTGTCATTGACTAGTCATTGTGGAGTGCCGCGTAAACATCAGCCGCCATTTTAGCACTAATACCCTTCACTTTTGTTAACTCTCCTTGGCTTGCGCGTGCTATTTCCTGAAATCCGCCGAAATGTAACAATAATTCTCTACGCCTCTTGGGCCCTATCCCTTCTATTCCTTCCAGCGGGGAAACTCTTCTTGTCTTAGCTCTCTTTTGACGATGCCCCGCAATAGCAAACCGGTGTGACTCGTCGCGTATATGTTGAATCAAATGCAACCCTGGATCATCTGCCTTAGGAGAAAATCCTAGACTGTCACCCTCAAGAAACAAAGTTTCTAAACCGGCTTTACGCGTCGTACCTTTTGCCACACCCAAAAGCATCACCCCTTGGATTTGCAGTGACTGTAATACTTCACGCGCCTGCGTTAACTGACCCTTACCCCCATCCACAACTAAAATATCGGGAAACTTGCCTTCACCTTTTTTAAGGCGCGTATAGCGACGCTCCAATACTTGCTTCATTGCGGCATAATCATCACCAGGAGTAATACCTTCAATATTAAATCGCCTGTAGTCAGATTTTATCGGCCCGGACTGATTAAAAACAACACAGGATGCAACCGTACTCTCCCCCTGCGTGTGACTTATATCAAAGCACTCCAACCGCTGAGGTAGCTCGTCCACTCCCAATAATTCTTGCAACGAAATAAACCGCTGGCGTATATTTTCTTTATTTGCGACATGGCTCAATAGATTCTGTTCGGCATTCGCCTGTGCAATTTTGATCCACCCAGCCTTAACACTTCTCACTGCGGTTTTGATTTCCACTTTACGCCCGTCGCTTTCTAGCAGCGCAGCTTCCAACACATCAAGCGCCAACACTCTTTCGGGAATGACTATTTCTTTTGGAAGGTCTCTTCCGTTGCGAGTGCCCAAATAATACTGAGGCAAAAAACCTTCTAATATTAGAGAAACATCAAGCTCACCTAAGGTTTTGGGGAAATAGTTTTTATTCCCGATAACCCTTCCTGCACGAACAAAAACCACGTGAACACAGGCAATCGTTCCGGAGACGGCGACACCAAAAATATCCACATCGCCCTCCTGCTGAGTTACAAACTGCTGCTCTTGAACGTGGCGGATTGCAATAATTTGATCTCTAAAAAAAGCGGCCTGCTCGAACTCCATCGCAGCGGACGCAAGCTCCATCCGACTCGTAATTTCATCGGCAACCTGACGATCCTTCCCCTCCAAAAACAATACCGTATGTTTTACATCAACACTATATTCGTCGGCATCAACGTGATCCACACAAGGCCCTTTGCAGCGGCCTATTTGATATTGCAAACATGCCCTTGAGCGATTCCGATAGAAACTTTCATCACATTGGCGCAGCTTGAATAGCTTTTGCAATAACGCCATTGACTCCCTTACCGCCCCAGCACTAGGGTAAGGGCCAAAATAACGCCCTTTGGCTTTTTTGGCGCCACGATGATAAGACAATCTCGGAAACTCACCCATAGAAAGGTAGATATATGGGTAAGATTTATCGTCACGTAAAAGAATGTTATAGGGAGGTTTATGCTTTTTAATTAAGGTGTGCTCTAACAGTAGCGCCTCTGTTTCACTGAGCGTTACTGTTACCTCAATTTTTCGTATTTTTTCTACTAATGCTTTTGTTTTTGGGCTATCGACATTTTTTCGAAAATACGAGGAAACACGTTTTTTAAGATTTTTCGCTTTCCCCACGTACAGCAAAGCATCACCATCCCCCAGCATCCGATAAACCCCAGGATGCTGAGTGAGTGACTTTAAAAAGGACGGTATATTAAACGAACTGGCTTCCACAAAAAACCGTATTATTCGTTAGGAATCGACTCAACATCAAGCATGCCATGACGCACAGCGAGCAGCGTCAATTCAACATCACTATTAATGCCGAGCTTATCAAACACCCTGTAACGATAACTGTTAACTGTTTTCGGACTCAAAAACAACTTATCAGAGATTTCTTGAACCTTTTGGCAGCTCACTATCATCAGTACAATCTGCAATTCTCTCTCAGACAACTGATCAAAAGGAGATCCATCGCCATCAGCAATAAAGGGTTTTAACGCCAACTGCTGCGCAACGTCCGGGCTTATATATCGCTGTCCAGAGTGCACCAAACGAATGGCTTTTACCATTTCATCAAGGGCAGCACCTTTAGTAAGATAACCCGAGGCCCCCGCCTGCAAAAAACGAGTAGGAAAAGGCTCATCGCCACAAACAGTTACCGCAATCACTCTAACATCGGCATTTTGACGAAGCAGCTTTCTTGTGGCTTCGAGACCTCCGATTCCGGGCATCTTGGCGTCCATTAAAACCACATCAGGATTAAACTCTCTAACATCCCTAAGCGCTTCCTCGCCACTGCATGCTTCGCCCACGACGTCGATACCATCAACATCCGCTAGCATTCTCGTTATACCCATCCTTACTAGGTCGTGATCATCAACAACAAAAACTTTTATCACAAACAAACCTCTAAAATCGTTAACCGCAGCATCAGCCCTAATCTCATTAGTTTAGCGCGTTTATTCCAACCTTAATAGTAAACTGTTTTACCATTTTCAGATAGCACGAGAACACGCCTTTACTTTACTTTTTTATTGCAAATTAATCCCGCACTAAATCACAACCCCGTGAAACACCCCTCTTTATATGCACTAGTGGGCCTCAGTCTGGAAAAATGGGCGTAGGGATTAGTATTCTTAGTTATGATGGGAAGGTAACGCTGGGAGTTTCTGCGGACGAGAATATGATCCCAAACCCTGGGTTATTGGTAAATTATTTCACCCAGGAGATAAAAGAATGGCCCGAATAATCGGGCCATTCTAATTTACTAATCTTCTTTCTTTATTCGGCTTTCCGCTTGCGGGGTTTTCGACTTATACGGCGCTTTTTTCTTCTTATCAAGCTTAGAAATATCCAATGCCTGACCACACACACGTATACGCCTTAGCGTCTCAAATACTTCCTTAGGCATGCCAGAGGGCAAATCAACCGTTGTTGTATCCTCACCAATTCCAATATGGCCGATAAACTCACTTTCCAAGCCACACTCATTAGCGATGGCGCCAACGATATTACCAGGCTTTACGCCGTGTGTTTTACCAACCATGATGGTAAAACGATCCATACCTTCTTCAACCTGCGGCGTTTTTCTTGGGCCACGAGCAGGCCTATCGCCTCGCTCACCCCTTTCGCCACGCTCCCTACCTTTACCACGAGAATCTCTTCCAGCACGATCACCGCGGTCGCCTCGATCATCACGATCTCTTGAAGGACGCTCTTTTCTTGGTGGCTTATCTTTTACCAAGAAAGGCTCTTTACCTTGAAACATTTGAGCAAGTGCAGCAGCAATTTCCGTTGCACTAACCTCATGCTCAGCTTGATATTGCTCAATTAACTGGTTAAAAAACTGCAAATCATCACGACCAAGCGTTTCAGTGATCTTGTTCTTGAAATCCTGAACACGCTTTACATTAATATCATCTGCAGATGGCAGTGACATTTCCTCAATGCGCTGCTTTGTTGCACGCTCAATAGCTTTCAACATGCGACGTTCACGAGGCGCAACAAAAAGGATTGCATCCCCTTCTCGTCCTGCCCGTCCAGTACGGCCTATTCGATGAACATAAGACTCAGTATCATAAGGGATGTCATAGTTTATAACATGGCTTATGCGCTCCACATCCAAACCACGAGCAACAACATCAGTAGCTACCAGAATATCTAATTTTTTAGTCTTTAAGCGATCAACGGTTCTTTCCCGTTGCGCCTGAGGGATATCACCATTGAGAGCAGACGCAGCATAACCTCGCGCCTCAAGTTTCTCGGCTAATTCTATCGTCGCATTTTTTGTTCGGACAAAAATAATCATGCCATCAAACGCTTCAAACTCTAACATGCGAGTTAGCGCATCCAGCTTGTGTGTACCAGAAACAACCCAGTATCGCTGACGTATTGTTGAAGCAGTTGCCGTTTTATCTTTAATCGTAACCTGTTCGGGATTATTCAGATATTTAGTGGCAATACGTCGGATCGCGTCAGGCATCGTTGCAGAAAACAGTGCAATTTGTCGCGTTTTTGGTGTCTGTTCCAGTATCCATTCAACGTCATCAATGAAGCCCATTCGCAACATTTCATCCGCCTCATCAAGAACCAGCACCTTCAAAGCATCAAGCTTTAACGTCCCTTTTCTCATGTGATCCATTACACGACCAGGTGTCCCAACAATGACCTGAGGACCTCGCTTAAGGCTGCGTAACTGAATCCCGTAATCCTGACCACCATAGATTGGCAGTACCTGAAAACCTTTTAGTTTTGATGCGTACGTCTGAAATGCCTCTGCCACTTGAATAGCAAGCTCTCGCGTAGGCGCTAGAATCATCGCCTGGGGCTTTTTCAAGTTAACATCAATATTTGATATAGTTGGCAGTGCAAAGGCAGCAGTTTTACCGGTTCCTGTTTGCGCCTGTCCTAAAACATCCCGCCCCTCAAGCAACAAAGGAATAGTCCTTGCTTGGATTGGAGAGGGTTTCTCATAGCCTACCGCATCAATAGCGGCTATAAGTTGATCATTAAGAGCTAGATCACGGAAAGTTACGTTCGTTTCATCAGACATGGGCAATCACGACACCAGATTTTTGAGGGGCGCAAATTATACACTAATAAGCGACAAGATCCCATTAGTTAACACTTCACATACAATTAAAGGCCAACCACTCCCATAACAATAGACGCAAGTAGAAGCATTTGCGGCATTAAACTGTATAATGCGCGATTTTTGCCTATACCAATTTCTATTGGTTTTTCACTCATAATTTGCCCAGGAGGCAACATGCTAACAAGCAACGAGTATTTCGAAGGAAAAGTTAAGTCTATCGCACTTAAAAACAATGAGTTACCAGCAACCGTTGGGGTCATGGATGTCGGAGAGTACACATTTGGAACATCTGAAAAAGAAACAATGAGCGTTGTTTCAGGTGAGCTTGTAGTTAAGCTACCCGAAGAAAATGACTGGAAAAGCTACAAAGATGGCGACTCTTTTATTGTGGACGCAAACAAAAGCTTTGATCTGAAGGTGCCTGTTCAAACTGCTTATTTTTGCATTTATGGGTAAAGAGCTGGTTAAGAGAGTCTATTTAAAGAGCCGGCTAAAGGGCCGAACAAAAAGCCGGCCAAACCAGAACAAGCGACAATAAAAAAAGCCCTAGAGGTTACCCTCTAAGGCTTTTTTTATAATATGGAGCTGATGAGAGGAGTCGAACCCCCGACCAGCTGATTACAAGTCAGCTGCTCTACCAACTGAGCTACATCAGCATACTTACGTTTTAAGAGAAAATCGCAGCCCCTAATTAAGAAGCTGCGATTTATCTAATATGGTGGAGGGGCAGGGATTTGAACCCTGGGTGGGCGCAAACCCACGCCGGTTTTCAAAACCGGTACATTCGGCCACTCTGTCACCCCTCCTGTAAGAGATCCAGATAATACAGCAACTTATTGAAATTGGAAGTTTTTATTGGAAATTAATCGCATTTTTAGCAAAATTTTAAGCAGGCTCCAATCCTATCGGGTTTTTACGTTAAGTTAATGTAGTAAGTCTTCAAAAGAATGGAATTTATTTGCTATTTTCGCTGTCCAAACACTTGATATTGCCCAGCCCGCCTTTATTATTATAGCTAGGGCTATACTGACTGATCAGAAAGCCAAAACGGACACTCTAATGCGTTCGTTAACGTTATTACACAAGGAATTCAGAGGATTACCATGCAAAACAACCCGTACGCTGCCCCACAAACGGCATCTATTCAAAATAGCGTAGAAGTCAACAAAGTACTTCGTAACACTTATATGCTGCTATCCATGACGCTAGCATTCAGTGCCGTTACTGCATCCATTGCTATGGCGATGAATTTGGGTCACGGTATGGGCTTAGTGTTTACCCTTATCTCATTTGGTCTATTATTCGTTGTTCACAAAACGGCAGACTCTTCTAAAGGTATTATCGCGATCTTTGCATTTACAGGATTGCTTGGAGCCAGCATTGGGCCATTGCTAAACCACTACCTGTCACTTCCTGGTGGCTCAATGATTGTTATGCAATCACTCGGTATGACCGCAGTCGCGTTTATCAGCTTATCTGCTTACGCAATATCATCTAAAAAAGACTTCTCGTATATGGGTGGTTTTTTAATGGTAGGACTGATTGTTGCTATTGTTGCATCCGTCGCCAATATCTTTCTAGCCATTCCGGTACTATCACTTGCGATTTCTGGCGCCGTAGTCATGATCATGTGCGGGCTCATTTTATTCGATACAAGCAGAATCATTAATGGTGGCGAAACCAACTACATCAGAGCAACCGTTTCTTTGTACTTGAATATCTACAACCTATTTATTAGCCTGCTTCACATAACAGGTGCACTTTCTGGCGACGATTAATCTCATCACCATAAAAAGCCCCGGATCACCATTGTGATCCGGGGCTTTTTTTTAGAACAAGCGAAATACACTAATGAAATTTGCACTACACATCACTTGCGCCCCCTATAGCAAACAAGGCAATTTATCGGGCCTAAACTTTGCTAAAGCGGTTATTGAAGAAGGCCACACACTCACTCGAGTATTTTTCTCCAGCGACGGAGTTCATACAGGTAGCCAGTTAAGCGTGGCTCCGCAAGATGATATAGATATCGCCGCCGCCTGGTCGGAGCTTGCAAGCAATAACAATATCGAACTCATACTCTGCATCTCAGCCTGCCTTAAACGAGGGTTACTTGATCAAGACGAAGCAGAACGATATGAAAAACAAGCCGCTAACATTCGCCAACCTTTTATTATTTCAGGGCTTGGGCAACTTGCAGAAGCAGCCATCACAAACGATCGCTTAGTTACCTTTGGGGTTTAATATGAGTGCAAACAAAACCAAAAATCTATTATTTGTTTTTGACAAGCCACCCCACTCGTCTCTTGCTGCAAAAGAAGGTTTAGACGCAATACTTACTGCCAGCGCTTTCGGCCAGAACGTAACATTACTACTCATTGGGGATGGGGTCTATCAGTTACTGAACGATCAGGATCCATCACATCTACCAACAAAAAACACAGCTTCAATATTTCAAGCACTCGAAATGTACGGCATTGAGAACATAGCAACCCCCAGCGAAAACCTTAAAAACAAGGGGCTTTCTATCTCCGACCTCTCTATTCCGTGCAACGCTATTGACAACACGCAACTCGCAAAGCTGTATCAAACACAAGACCAAATACTTTCATTTTAGCGGCATTCAATAATGACTCTACATATTATCACCCGCTCAGACTCGCAATCTCAAAGCATTAACCATTGCCTGTCTTTTGTCAGTGAAAATGACACCCTTCTTTTTATCGAAGATGGTACTTATTGCATTTTAAATAACGCCTTGAGCAAGAAGATACGTAGCAAAGGTATTCAATGTTATTACCTAGAAGCAGACATGGCGGCAAGAGGGTTGCCTTCAGGTGATGATATACAGACTATTGATTACAACGGCTTCGTGACGCTCACCGAAAACTGCCACCCCAGCCAAACATGGGGTTAAAAGTGAATACAATAGAATGTAAAGGCCATTCAGTCTTATTGGACAAAGAAGGTTACCTTGCGTCACTTTCTGATTGGAACCAAGACATTGCCCATGCCTTGGCCCTGAATGAAGGCATTACCCTGACAGACGCTCACTGGGAAATTATTTTTTTACTACGAGATTTTCATGGTGTGTTCGAACATGCTCCAGCCATGCGAATTTTAGTGAAAGCCGTAAAAAAACAACTTGGCGTAGAAAAAGGCAATAGCATATACCTATTGAAGCTTTTTCCTGATAGCCCCGCAAAACGAGCGGCAAAGATAGCAGGCCTACCAAGACCTACCAACTGTTTATAATAAGAGAACACAATGAAAACGAGTATACCACCTAGCCACGAACACCCGTTCGCCCAATTTGTTCGCATACTTGGCAAAGGAAAAAAAGGCAGTCGCTCTCTCTCGCAGGACGAAGCTTTTGAGGCAATGAGCATGATAATGAACGGTGAAGCTGAAGATGTTCAGCTTGGCGCTTTTCTTATGCTACTTCGTGTAAAAGAAGAAAGCCCAGAAGAATTAGTCGGCTTCGTGAACGCTGTAAAAAAATACTGCACACCCAACATAGAAGGTGTTGATTTCACACTCGACTGGTCATCATACGCAGGAAAACGTCGTCATTTGCCATGGTACCTACTAGCAATATTTGCGTTAGCAGGAAAAGGCATCGATATATTTATGCACGGTGCAGCGGGCCATACCATTGATCGCGTTTACACTGAAGAAGTTCTGCGTACTCTTGGTTTTTCTATATCTGACACCTGGCAAGATGTTATCGCCAGCAAAGAAAACCAAGGATTCGCCTATTATCCACTTCAAAACATGTGTCCAAAATTAAGCAATATCATTAATTTACGGAACACCCTTGGGTTACGCTCTCCAGTACACACATTGGCACGCCTTATCAATCCAACCGATGCCCCCTTTATCATCCAAGGCATATTCCACCCCGCTTACCAACCTTCACACCAATCCGCCTCACTAGAGCTAGGCTACAAAAATGCCCTGGTAATAAAAGGCGAGGCTGGAGAAATAGAACGGAACCCAGACACGTTATGCCACGCGTTATCCATTTCAAATGGGGACTTTATCGACGAGACATGGCCAAAAATGTTTGATAAAAGGCATCTAAAAGAAAGCAGTCTAGATGTCAGCCATTTGGCAAGTGTATGGAATGGCACTTCCGATCACGAATACGGCATAGCTGCCGCAAAGGGTACTATTGCATTAGCACTCAAATTAACTCAGAAGGCATCGACACAGGACGAAGCGCTAGCAATGGCAAGCGCGTTATGGGAAGAGAGAGATAAAACCCTGATCTAACTACAGCTAACTACAGCTAACTATAGCTATTTACACTTTAAATTGCGATGCAATCGACCCCAACTTAGAAGACACACTCACCAGCTGCTGTGTTACATCTGCTAGGTGAGCCAAACCTTCGGCTGTATTTTCAGCCGAACCACGTATTTCATCAACCGAGTGCTGTATAGCTGATGATGTTTGTTGCTGCTCCTCAGTCGCAGAGGCTATATGCATGTTCATTTGCATAATGGTTTCGACTCCTTCCGTGATATTTCGCAGCGACTCTCCCGTTTCAGCAGCTTTAGCCACACTTTCTTTCGCTTTAACTTGCCCCTGATCCATTACCACGGTTATCGTTCTCGCCGTTTTCTGTAGCTGCTCAATAACAGATTGAATTTCCTCTGTAGACTCCTGAGTTCGAGACGCAAGCGAACGCACTTCATCAGCAACAACCGCGAAACCTCTACCCTGCTCACCGGCTCGCGCCGCCTCTATCGCAGCGTTTAATGCCAATAAATTAGTTTGTGCTGCGATCCCCTGTATTACACCAAGAATGCTGCCGACATTTTCCGTATCCGCCTCAAGTTGCTTTATGGTGTTTCCGGCTCGCTCCACCTCTGCGGCCAGCTCATCAATAGTACTTACCGTTTCAGCAACAATCTTTTGCCCCATCTTGGCATTATCATCAGCTTTAGACGCACTATCGGCGGCGCTTGATGCATTGGTAGCATTTTCTGACAAGCTATCAAACATTTCACGTATTGACCTAGACATCCCAAGGGTAGACTCCAACTGAACGGATGACGCCTTGCCGTTATCTGCAGACAACCGCTCCAATTCTCTAGACATATCCTTCAAAGGTACGACGGAACTGACAACTTCCCCTATTGTTTCTTGTAGCTTCTCGATGAATTGATTAAACCAATGAACCAACTTACCCATCTCATCTCTTGAATTGTGCTCAATTCGGCGCGTTAAATCTCCTTCCCCAGACGCAATCTCTTTCAGAGAAACAACGACTTTCTCAATACTGCCCGTAACGAGGTATGTTACATAACCAGAAGCAATAACCAGTATAACGATAGTGGCAAGAGAGATAGCAACACCCAACATTAAGGCTCTATCTGCGCCATCCGTCGATGCCTGAATGTTGTCATTAAATGATTGGAAGTTTTTAGCTCTAAATTCAGTAAGTAACCCCTGCAAGGCTTTAAGCTGACCACTCATATCAGCCATTTTTGCACTTAACTGACTGAAATCAGCAGTGCCTTCTATCATGCTAACCGACAATCCTTTTGCCGAGCTAAAATACCCCTCAAACCCTGTACTAATATCATGAATAGTCGAGCTATCATCTGACTCGATTTTCTGTATTTCTTTTATCAATGTCCTAATTTCATCTGCCACACTATCTGCTGCACTGACCATATCCCCTTCACCAGCACTGACAGCGGAGTTCAATATCTCCGGGATGCTAGCTACCTTAACAATAACGGCGTCAGACTTTTCGAGCATCGGGTAATACACCTGCTGCACGTTCCCTAAACGAACACTGGAATCTGCATTAGAGCTATAGTTATAAGCAAGATTTAACGCAAACCCCAAGATACTAACCAGTGGAATCAGTGAGATTTTGTATTTTATTGATATATTGTTAAACCAGTCCATATCCGCCTCTATTGAGCTACACCTATCTATAAGCGTAGCTCAAAAAGCTGAGGCGGTAAGAGTTTTTAGGTATGACGCACCTATATGACGTACCTAAAGGAGCACCCGGCTAGCTGTCACTCGCCCGGCGTAAACCATTGTAATTTTTCCTGAAGCGTGACAACTTCACCAACAATGATCAATGTAGGCGGTACCACTGGATTGGCTTTAACGATACCGGGCATTGTCGCTAACGTGCCCGTTAGTACCTTTTGATTACGAGTAGTCCCTTGCTGAATTAATGCTATCGGCATGTCAGGGCTCTGTCCATGATCGATCAATGAAGCACAAATATGAGGCAAACCAACAAGCCCCATGTAAAAAACAACCGTCTGACGCCCCCGGGCTAACATCTCCCAATCAAGGTCACAGCTACCATCCTTTAGATGGCCGGTTACGAACCGCACAGATTGAGAGTAATCACGGTGAGTTAAAGGAATACCTGCATATGAGGAGCATCCTGATGCTGCCGTTATCCCTGGAACCACCTGAAAATCAATCTGTTGTTCAGCGAGCATATCGATCTCTTCCCCGCCTCTACCAAAAATAAAAGGGTCGCCGCCCTTTAGCCTGCAAACTCGACGACCTTCTAAAGCTAGGTCAACAAGGTATTGGTTAATTTGATCTTGTGGAACCGAGTGATCATCTCGCGCTTTACCCACATATATCCGCTCTGCATCTCGCCGAACAAGATCCAATACCTCCGGGCTTACCAGGCGGTCGTATAACACGACGTCGGCTTGTTGCATCAATCTAAGTGCGCGAAAAGTCAGGAGGTCAGGGTCTCCGGGGCCAGCACCAACCAAATACACCTCACCTTTTACGCTAGGTTCTATTGAAAGATCAGCTAACTGTTCCTCTAGCATTTTTTGCGCTTCTTCTTCCTTACCCGCAAAAACATACTCAGCAACAGGCCCTGTTAACGTTTGCTCCCAAAATTCTCGACGCTGATTGATCGTCTCGAACCTTGCCTTAACTTTGTCACGAACCGAGCCAACCAGCTTCGCCAATCGGCCATAGCTAGCGGGTATTGTCGTTTCCAACTTAGCTCGAATAAGCCTAGCCAATACCGGCGACTGCCCACCACTAGAGACCGCTACCACAACAGGAGAACGATCAATAATCGCGGGTAAGATAAAGCTACATAATTTAGGGTTATCTACCACATTAACAGGCAAACTGCGTTCTTTTGCTTCTTCAGAGACCTGACGATTAACCTGCTCATCATTAGTAGCAGCTATCACGATTTTTGCGCCATCCAGGTCACTGGTTTGATATCGCCGTTCAAATACTTGCCCTTCGCCTGAAGCCAACGTAGCACGTAAACCAGAAGAAACCTCTTCCGCTACAACATCAATTTTTCCGCCTGCTTTTACTAGCAAACTGGCCTTTCTTGCGGCAATTTCACCACCACCAACAACAAGGCAACGTTGACCTCGAATATCAATGTAAACCGGTAGAAAATCCATTATTTACTCCAATATCTCGCAAAGATTAACAAGAAGTGATTTCAGTTACTCCGCCCATATAAGGCTGCAACGCATCAGGCACAGTGATACTGCCGTCTTCATTCTGATAATTTTCTAAAACAGCGACTAGCGTCCTTCCGACTGCTAATCCTGAGCCATTAAGTGTATGCAACAACTCTGGTTTCTTAGCTCCTACGGGGCGATAACGCGCCTGCATACGTCTCGCCTGAAAGTCTTCAAAGTTACTGCAGGAAGAGATCTCTCTAAATTTATCCTGGCCTGGCAGCCATACTTCGATATCAAAGGTTTTGGTCGCAGAGAATCCGAGGTCGCCACCGCATAACGTAACGACTCGATAAGGCAGCTCAAGCTTTTGTAGAATCGTCTCGGCACATTGCAAAAGTCCATCGAGTGCAGCGTAAGAATCTTCTGGCTTCACAAACTGAACCAACTCTACTTTTTCAAACTGATGCTGACGAATCATACCGCGCACGTCACGACCATATGCACCCGCCTCACTTCGAAAACAAGGCGTATGACAAGTGAACTTATAAGGCAATTCTTGCTCTGGAATGATCTCGTCACGGTACATATTCGTAACGGGCACTTCAGCAGTGGGTATCAAGTACAAATCCCTGTCCCCTCGCAACTTATACAAATCTTCCTCAAACTTAGGGAGCTGCCCGGTACCACGTAAAGAGTCTGCATTCACAATATAAGGGACGTACACTTCGCTGTACCCATGATCATTGATATGGGTATCCAACATAAACTGAATAAGCGCCCTATGTAACCGAGCCATAGAGCCTTTCATTATCGCAAATCGAGAGCCTGAGATTTTTGCTGCGGTTTCAAAATCAAGCAAGCCAACATCCGTCCCCAAATCAACGTGATCTTTTGGTTCAAAATCAAATGCCTTAGGTGTTCCCCAGGTGCGCAATTCAATATTGTCATCTTCTGTTTGACCACTAGGAACTGAGCTATGAGGTACATTGGGAATAGCCATTAATGCATCGCTAAGCTGCTCTTGTAACGCTCTAAGCTGCTCCTCACACTCCGTTAACTTACTACCAAACACTTCAACTTCTTTTAACAAAGGCGCAATGTCTTCACCAGCTGCTTTGGCTTTGCCAATCGACTTGGAACGAGTATTTCTCAGCCCCTGTAGTTCTTGCGTTTCCACCTGAAGGGCTTTGCGCTTATCTTCCAGCTCACTGAGCGTATTAGTGTCCAATGTAAACCCACGAATAGTGAGCTTTTTGGCAATTTCTTCTAGCTGGTTACGAATAAGTTTGGGGTCTAACATGGAAACGTAATCTCTTAATGTTGTTTATAGGTATGTTGGCTAACACTGGGATCGGCGATTATACCCCATTTCAATGAAATCGTTTACAACACTCACTTTATCCTACAAGAATTGTTTTGCCAGCAAACTTCCCCCCCAATACGCCAAGAGGCAAACAATTACGTTAGACGTTACATTAAACAAACTCATTAAAAATTGACCTTCTTCAAGAAGGCGTATGGTTTCGAACGAAAACGTCGAAAATGTAGTAAAAGCACCCATAAAACCAACAAGCACCAGCAGCCGCATATGCTCACGAAGTTCAGTCATTGAGAATATAACAACAAAAAATATGCCAAATAGAAAGGAACCTAGGACGTTAACCGTGAAGGTACCGTACGGAAAGCCCGAATGGGTGTATTTGATAAGCCAGGAAGACACAAAAAAACGCAAACTGGCTCCCAACGCTCCACCTATGGCAACTAAGACAAACTGTAATAGTACGTGCGGGCCTGACATAAAGGTTCCTCAATGTATTAAATAATAAGTTCAGTCTTTTGCGTTAGGGTAACGAGACCAATCATTTTGTTGATCTAACTGTCTCAAATACCGCATCTTTTCAGATATTTTTATCTCCAAACCACGAGAAACCGGCTCATACCATTGAGTGTCATGTATCTCTTCAGGCAAATACGACTCACCGGCAGCGTAGGCATCAGCGTGATCATGCGCATATCTATATTCACCGCCATAGCCTTGTTCTTTCATTAATTTGGTAGGGGCATTCCGCAAATGCAAGGGGACGTCATAACTCGGGGATTGCTGTATATCTGCTTTAACTTGATTGAAAGCAACATAAACGGCATTACTTTTCGGTGCGCAAGCCATATACACAACGGCCTGCGCTATCGCTAGCTGCCCCTCCGGGTGCCCCAATCGCTCCTGAACATCCCAAGCATTTAGCGCTATTTCCAATGCTTTTGGATCCGCATTACCAATATCCTCACTCGCCATACGCACTACCCGTCGAGCGACATATAGTGGATCACACCCTCCATCGATCATCCTAACAAACCAATATAATGCGCCATCGGGTGACGAACCTCGAACCGCTTTATGCAATGCAGAAATCTGCTCATAAAAAGCATCACCGCCTTTATCGAACTGGCGAACGTTACCACTTAGCGCCTGATCCAAAACCTGTCTATCTAAGGTTATAGGGGGATTTGCGTCGACGGTAGTATCACCTACAGCAACATTACTGGATGCCACGTCACTGGATGCAAGGTCACAAGACACCTCCAGCAAATTCAGTGCCTTTCGCGCATCACCGTCAGCGGCTCGAGCGATAATGTTAAGCGTCTCATCATCTGCAACAACATTTAGATCACCAAGCCCCTTTTCTCTATCAGAGATCGCACTACGTAGTAACGTTACCAAAACATCTTGCGAGATTGACTTAAGTACATAAACACGCGCCCTGGATAGTAAGGCGTTGTTTAGCTCAAAGGACGGGTTCTCGGTTGTTGCTCCGACAAAAATAACGGTACCGTCTTCAACGTAAGGTAAAAATGCATCTTGCTGTGACTTGTTGAAACGATGAACTTCATCAACAAAAAGAATTGTTTTTTGGCCTTGTGCCTTTACTTGCCGGGCCTCATCAATCGCGGCTCGAATGTCCTTAACACCACTCAATACCGCAGACAACGTAATAAATCTTGCTGATATATAGTTTGCCAACAAGCGTGCTAGCGTTGTCTTGCCAACGCCTGGTGGCCCCCACAATATCATCGAGTGCACCAGCCCACTTTCTATAGACTTACGTAGCGGTCGATCTTTTCCAAACAAATGATCTTGGCCAACATATTCATCCAAGTTAACGGGGCGTAACCGTGCAGCCAAAGGCTGCCATTGTTGATCGTCATCCCCAAACAGATCGTCCACTTAAAAGTCCTTAATAACATCCACATTTGCGGGAGGATTAAAAGTAAAAACATCCCGTTTTATTGGATTATTTAGTTCAACGTTACTGAATTCAATTTTGGTTGTTTGCCCCAACGCATCCTCTAAATACATATCCAACAATTTCCCCTCCTTGAAATTAACTCGTAGCAATTCAAACAACGAATCTTCACCTTTTGGCTTTAAGTCAAACCGCCACTCTTTCGTATCATCATAGAGATAAGCACTGATAGAAAAGCTATCAGCTAGCTTGGAAGGGTCTCCGCTTAACAAAAGTGCCGGAGTATTCCCAACATGCTTATCCAGTTTTTGCTGAGTAGCCTGCTCCAAATCCTCATCGTATATCCAAATAAATTCACCATTAGCGATGATACTTTGTGGGTAAGGATTATTGGTATCCCAGCGAAACTGTCCTGGTTTCTGTACCCACATAGAACCTGTCACATCTTGAAGCGACGCTTGCTTTGCATCTTGAACCCACTGCCTGAACGTGGAGTGAATACTTTTAATGGATTTGAGTTGTTTGATGAGCTCTTGTGCTGAAGCCATCTCACTCAGCTGCCCAGCATTAGATGCACCAGAAAAGCCACCAACAATCATTGCCGCTAGCAATATCAACGTCCGTTGCAAACATTTAATTTTAACCATTTAACATACTACCTATTTATTGTTTATTTAGGGGGCGGTGGGGCGAGTACTTCTCGAGATCCATTTGATTGCATCTCAGTGACAACACCGGCCTCCTCCATAGCTTCAATCATACGTGCTGCGCGGTTATAGCCGATTTTCAATCTTCGCTGTACCGACGAAATCGATGCTCGACGAGACTCTGTCACGATGGCAACGGCCTGATCATACAACGCATCCATTTCTGTATTGCCATCACCAGATGCTTCTCCTGAGCCACCTGTTCCTTCTGCAGGTGCTTGTAAGATCTCTTCCAAATAATTTGGTTCCCCTCGTCGACGCCAATCATCACAAACTCGATGAACTTCATCATCATCAACAAAAGCGCCGTGCACACGAATCGGTAAACTTGTACCTGGTGGCAGATACAACATGTCACCATGACCCAACAACTGTTCTGCACCACCTTGATCCAAAATAGTTCTTGAATCTATCTTCGATGAAACCTGAAAAGCGATGCGTGAAGGTACGTTGGCTTTAATCAGGCCCGTTATAACATCCACTGAAGGTCTTTGGGTTGCAAGAATAAGGTGAATCCCTGCAGCACGAGCCTTTTGAGCAATACGTGCAATAAGTTCTTCAACTTTTTTACCGACTATCATCATCATGTCTGCAAATTCATCCACGACAACAACTATAACGGGTAATTCTTCTAAATCTGGCGCTTCTGTTTCAAATTCTGAAGGCTGAAAAAGAGGGTCTTTCATTGGTTCCCCTTTTTTAATCGCTTCTCTGATTTTTTTGTTATGCCCTGCCAAGTTTCTAACACCGGTTGCAGCCATTAACCGGTAACGGTCATCCATCTCTGCAACAGACCAGCGTAACGCACTTGCCGCTTCTTTCATGTCAGTCACAACAGGCGTTAACAAATGAGGAATCCCATCATATACCGCTAGTTCCAGCATTTTAGGGTCAATCATGATAAGTCGTAGCTGAGCAGGGGTCGCTTTAAATAACATACTCAACAGCATTGCATTAAGCCCAACAGACTTACCAGAACCCGTTGTACCAGCAACCAGTAAATGTGGCATCTTGCCTAAGTCGGCAACAATTGATTCGCCGGAAATATCCTTGCCTAAAGCTAACGTTAACGCCGAATCATTACTGTCAAAAACTTCTGACGATAAAATCTCACTTAAACGAATGAGCTCGCGATTCTCATTGGGTATTTCTATTCCAACGGTTGTTTTCCCTGGAATAACTTCTACAACACGAACGGAAACAATCGCAAGTGAACGTGCTAAATCTTTTGCTAGATTCGTTATCCGGCTTACTTTGATGCCCGCTGCCAATTGAATTTCAAAACGAGTAACAACAGGGCCAGGTAGTACGTTTTCGACGACTACCTCGATTCCAAAATCGAGCAACTTGATTTCCAGCAGGCGTGACATGCCTTCCAACGTTTCCGCCGAGTACCCACTCTTCACCTTACCATCGACAGCATCCAACAGCGCAATAGCAGGCAGGTCTCCTGTAACGGGGTTGTCAAACAGGCTTTTTTGCCGCTCTTTCTCAACCCGCTTACTTTTTGTTTCTTTAGCTTTTGGTGGTGTAATCAGTGGTGGTTTACGTTTTTCTTGCTTGGCAATACCTTTCTTTAACACAACCTCCCGTGCCTTTTTGATTTTATTCAGCTCTGCGTTCTCGCTACGCTTTTCTTTCCATTGAGCTTGTGCTTTTTTTGCCCAAGCAAGAAAATGTAATGTAGATTTACCAATGGCATCCATAACCGCTATCCATGACACATCAATAAATATCGTAAGCCCTGTCAAGAAAAGCGCTAAGAATAACAAAGTGGCTCCGAGCGCATTAAATTGCTCCAACGCAAACCCACCTATCTCAATGCCGATAATTCCTCCGGCAGAATTACGACCAATGGAATCTATCGCGGGTAGTTCTCCAGGATCAACGTCAAAGTGCAAATAGGCAAGACCAGCAGCGGATAACATGGTAATCAGAAAACCCATAACCCGCAGAAGAGCCATAGGCCAATTCCATTGCTTTGAATTCTTGTCACGAAACACTAACCATGCTCGATAAGCCACAAGTACGGGAAACAAAAACGCAAGATATCCAAAGAGCGACATCAAGACATCGGCAAACCATGCCCCAGCAGGGCCGCCAGCATTTCCTACCTTCTGAGTGGTGCCAATATTTGTCCAACCCGGATCGGACACATGAAAGGTCGCGAGCGCCAGCATCATGTATAAGGATAAAAAGAACAGTAATATCATTGCCCCTTCACGCACTCCTCGAGCAACATGATCCGACCAAATGGGGGTAGATTGTTCTACGACTTGCTTTTTCTTCAATGAAGTACCTATTGTCTTAATAAAAATGTCTTAATAAAAAAATCTATCTAACGTCCTGTATTTTCGCAAATTTAGCCGATAACGCAAAGGATGAACATTACTCAATACGCATAATTATGCGTTTTTTATCGTTTAGTTTAGTGCAGACCCTATTACCTCACTCAATATGGCCATTTTTTATACAGACCGCTCCACTCAACCCCTCTATTTTCTTAACAGCAGCCACATCAAAACCGTCACATGCCTTATGACAGTTAACAATGGATCTAACATAAGGCAGAATCGCGCCAGACAGACTTTGCGTCGCAGTTTTAGGTACCGCACCTGGTAAATTTGTCACTGCCAACATCTGAACACCATTTCTTTGATAACAAGGGTTATGGTACGTTGTTGCTTCAATACCTTCCACGCACCCTCCCTGATCAATTGCAATGTCGATAACAACAGCGCCTTGCTTCATCTGGCTAAGCAAGGACTCTGGCAATACTATCGGGGGACTTTTCCCAGGCACCAATACCGCCCCGACAACAAGGTCCGCATTTTTAACGTACTCTGCTACAACTTGGGATTGAGAATACAGCCCTGTCACATTTGCGCCCAAGTCATTTGCTCGTTTCAAAACACTCGTCTTAATATCAAATACCGTGACATTTGCACCAATAGACGCGGCACGACTCGCTGCGCTGAACCCCGCAACGCCACCCCCGAGAACAACAACGTTCGCACGCTCGGCTCCGTACCCTCCTTCCAAAAGAATCCCCAAACCACCGTTAACACTCATTAAGTAATGCATTCCAAGCTGTATCGCAACCTTCCCTGCGATATCACTCATTGGAGCTAATAGGGGGAAACTTCCTGCCGATTCAACCAATTCAAACGCTATTGCACTATTTCCAATGCCACTAAAAGCTTTTACAAGATGGCCGTTAGCAGCCAAGTGTAGATAACAAAATAACGCATGCTTGCGTGTTAGGTAGGGTAATTCCTCTAGTAGTGGTTCTTTCACCTTAACAATAAGCTGAGATGTTTCGTACAAGGCTGCTTGATCGTTGACAACAGTGGCTCCAGCACAGAGGTACTGCTCATCCAAGTAACCACTTTTCACGCCTGCCTGAGATTCAACAAAAACCGTTGCTCCTGCAAGGATCAAATCAGAAACAGCAGACGGCGTTAAAGACACCCTACCTTCCCCTTGTTTGAGCTCTACAGGAATTCCAACATTCATAACACGCCCCTCCTCGCACTTGCTCACCATAACTTTCTATCCATACCTTCCTTTAAGTATAGATTACCCTCTCAAAGTAAGTGAGCAGCATAGTTTCTAGCTATGACGCTAATGACAAGCTTCTATTTGAAAAACGGTGAATTTACGCGTATAAGTTTCTGTTAAATATAATCTACAAAACTCAACTTTCACCCTACTCTCAATCCAGGTTTCATAATGAGCGACACAAAGCACTGCAAACTCTTAATTCTCGGTTCTGGCCCAGCGGGTTACACTGCTGCTGTTTACGCGGCTCGCGCCAACCTAAGTCCTGTAATGGTTACAGGCATACAGCCTGGTGGCCAATTAACGACCACAACAGACGTTGACAACTGGCCCGGTGATGTTGAAGGCCTTCAAGGCCCAGAACTGATGGAGCGAATGAAGTCTCATGCGGAGCGTTTCGATACCGAAATCATTTTTGACCATATAAACAGCGTAGATTTATCAAACCGCCCCTTCACCCTTACAGGGGATTCCGGTGTATATACCTGTGATGCATTAATTATCACAACAGGTGCATCCGCTATGTATCTCGGCCTTGACTCAGAAGAGGCGTTTAAGGGAAAAGGGGTTTCTGCCTGTGCTACCTGTGATGGCTTTTTCTACAGAAAGAAACGAGTAGCGGTAATTGGTGGCGGAAATACCGCAGTAGAAGAGGCATTATACCTCTCCAATATCGCAGATGAAGTGGTCGTGGTTCACCGAAGAGACAAGTTCCGATCCGAAAAAATCCTACAAGACCGAATTTTGGAAAAAGCCGCCAATGGCAACATCACCATCGAATGGGATCATGAACTCGATGAAGTTCTTGGTGATGATATGGGCGTTACTGGCATGCGCATCAAACATTCAAAAACAGGTGAAACTAAAGATATTGATCTTCATGGTGTATTTATCGCTATTGGACATTCTCCAAACACCGGTATATTTGATGGCCAACTGGATATGAATAATGGCTATATCAAAATCAATACAGGCCTAGACGGCAATGCCACTGCAACCAGCGTTGAAGGTGTTTTTGCCGCTGGCGACGTTGCTGACCACACGTACCGACAGGCAATCACTTCTGCTGGGTTTGGTTGTATGGCAGCGCTAGACGCCGAACGTTTTCTTGATGAACAATAACCGCCGGTAGATCTAAGATAAACGTTGCAATCTTGATGGTTAGGGTTGCGACGCTGCTTTAGAATGGCGTTACAATAGTTTTCCCCTCTATGACTCAAATCCCGTTTATTGGATACCATTGCGAAGGGTTTCCACCCGTTGAAAATGCGCTAACCGAACCTAATGGTTTGCTTGTTGCTGGTGGTGATTTAACGCCTGAACGACTCATTGAGGCCTACAGTAAAGGTATATTTCCATGGTTCGAGGATGACCAGCCTATTCTATGGTGGTCGCCTGCCCCTAGAGCAGTTCTCTACCCTGCGGAATTCACCCCATCAAGAAGCCTTAAAAAAACACTCCGCAAAAAAACGTTTACAATAACGTTCGATACAGCGTTTCAAGAAGTAATTTCTTCCTGCTCAAAACCAAGACCTAGTGGTGATGGAACATGGATTACCGCAGATATGATGGACGCCTACACCCAGTTACATCAGCTCGGATACGCTCACTCGGTTGAAGCCTGGGATGGAAAGGAGCTAGTCGGTGGATTATATGGTATTTGTTTAGGATCTATCTTTTTTGGTGAGTCCATGTTCTCGACTAAAAGCGATGCATCAAAAGTTGCATTTTGCTCGCTTGTTGAACATTGTAATCTCAAAAATATTGACCTAATCGACTGCCAAGTGGCAAACCCACACCTTGCCAGCTTAGGGGCTGTCGACATTTGTCGAACAACGTTCAAAAAACATTTACAAGCCTTAATCCCAGATAAGCTCGCTCTAGACCGCCACAAAGGGTTCTGGTCAACATATAGTAATTAGGTTAATCCTATAAACTTTGTGCGGGTTTATTAAACATCCAACTTATTCTATTTAATTTCTGGAACAAATGACCAAAAGAGCCAATAATTTAGTGACCAGTCAGATAAAGGCGTAATGAATGACAGATTTAGCCGCGGTAAAATTTTTCATTACCCCGCTACATAAATGTAGTTACCTTCCACGCCAAGATGCGATCACGCTATTTGCCGACCCAAAAGCAGAAGTAAACCAAAACCTCTATTCCGACCTTTCAGAAATGGGGTTTCGACGCAGCGGTAACTATTTATATCGGCCTCATTGCCGTCAATGCGCCGCATGCATTCCGGTACGAATACCGTGCAATGCCTTCTCTCCATCTCGAAAACAGAAACGCGTTATCAAAAAAAATGCTGACTTAAATATCACCGCTGTCGACCCTGTCTACAGTGATGAACACTACCAACTTTACCAAAACTATATTGAGCAGAAACATCGAGATGGCGATATGTATCCACCATCTCCCGAACAATACGCGTCTTTTTTATTAAGTGACTGGGGGAACACCGTATTCTTTGAGTTCCGGGATGGCAACAATCAGCTACTAGCAGTTTCTGTATGCGACATTCTCGAAAATGGCATTTCTGCTGTATACACTTTCTATGATATCAGTCAGCCCAAAAGGAGCTTGGGGGTAATGGCTGTCTTATGGCAAATAGAAGAAGCCAAAAACAGAGATCTACCTTCTGTTTACCTGGGTTATTGGATAAAAGAATGTCAGAAAATGAGTTACAAAACCGATTACCGTCCACTAGAGATGCTAATCGATGACCACTGGGTTCAAACCAACACTCGAGATTAGCCCTCCCTAAATCCATTTCCAACTCCCTATTTCAACTTTCCCCCTCAATTATGACCATCTCAGCTTAATTTTTGCTAAATTTACAATTTTTTAGCGATTATTTTTGATTATCGGCATGAATTGGTGCAGAATTCAGCCCTGATTTCGTGGAGCATGATTATCCATGCTTACATCCAAAGAAAAAAGCGACGTAAAACAAAGAGGTAGTGGCCGAATGGCAAAAGAAGAATCACTCGAAATGGAAGGCACTGTAGTAGAAACTCTGCCTAACACCATGTTTCGTGTAGAGCTAGAAAATGGCCATATACTCACTGCGCATATTTCTGGGAAAATGCGTAAAAACTATATCCGTATATTAACGGGTGACAAAGTTAAAGTTGAAATGACGCCTTACGATCTCAGTAAAGGCAGAATCACCTATCGCGTCAGATAATTTGTTCTTTATTTCTAACTAAGAACAAAAGTCAGGCATTAAAAAAGAGCGCAACGCGCTCTTTTTTAATGCCTGACTTTTAACAATTAACGACCCGAGCTTGCAAACACAACTTTATCAAGCTGGCTCAACATCAAATTCCAGCTCGTCTTCACTCGTAGAGACGTGGACAATCCCACCGGTCTCAGCCAGCTCACCAAACAGTATTTTTTCCGCCAATGGCCTCTTGAGCATATCTTGAATCAACCGATTCATTGGGCGGGCCCCCATACTCTTGTCGTACCCCTTCTTTGCGAACCAGGCTCTAGCATCGTCATCAACATCCAACTGAACCTTTTTGTCATCAAGCTGGGCTTGTAACTCAGTTAGGAACTTATCAACAACGCCCTTAATTACATCAGTATCTAGACTGTTAAACTGAATGATGGAATCAAGGCGATTCCGGAATTCCGGAGTGAACAAGCGACTGATAGCCTCTGACCCATCGGACGTATGATCCTGAACAGTGAAGCCAATTGAGGAGCGAGCCATCATCTCTGCCCCTGCATTAGTGGTCATCACAAGGATAACGTTTCTGAAGTCCGCTTTTCGGCCATTATTATCTGTTAGCGTCCCATGATCCATTACCTGCAACAGCAAGTTAAATACATCTGGGTGTGCTTTTTCCACCTCATCAAGTAACAAAACACAATGAGGCGTCTTGGTCACAGCTTCTGTTAGTAATCCACCCTGATCATAACCAACGTAACCAGGGGGAGCACCAATGAGTCTAGAAACCGTGTGGCGTTCCATATACTCAGACATATCAAACCGCACTAATTCCATGCCCATCGCTGTTGCAAGCTGTCGTGTAACCTCAGTTTTACCAACCCCAGTTGGCCCTGCAAACAAAAAGCTTCCGATAGGTCGGTCTGGAGATCCCAATCCCGCTCGACCTAACTTAACGGCATTCGACAAGGCACCAATAGCTTCATCTTGTCCAAACACTGTCAATTTAAGGTTACGCTCCAAATTCATGAGAGTATCCTTATCATCAGACGATACCGTTTTAGCCGGTACTCTGGCCATCTTTGCAACTATCGCTTCTATGTCCGGAACACCAATAATTTTTTTGCGTTTGCTTGGCGCAACAAGTCGTTGATACGCACCAACCTCATCAATAACATCAATAGCTTTATCAGGAAGCTGTCGGTCATTGATATATCGAGCAGCAAGCTCGGCAGCTGATCTCAAGGCCTTGTTGCTATATTTAAGTTCATGATGCTCTTCAAACTTAGACTTAAGCCCTTTGAGAATTTCGTATGTATCGTCAACACTTGGCTCAACAATATCAATTTTTTGAAAACGACGCGCTAAAGCGCGATCTTTTTCAAAAATCCCACGATATTCCTGAAATGTCGTCGACCCTATGCACATCACGTCGCCTGCAGCGAGCATTGGCTTGAGCAAATTAGACGCATCCATCACGCCACCTGAAGCGGCACCCGCTCCTATAATAGTGTGAATTTCGTCAATGAATAATATGGCATGATCTTCATTCTGCAGTTCATTCAGCAACGCTTTAAAACGCTTCTCGAAATCACCTCGATATTTTGTCCCTGCAAGCAATGCCCCAAGATCTAACGAATATACGGTTCCCTGCCCTATTGCGTCAGGAACCTCACCATCAACAATTCGTTTTGCCAGCCCTTCTGCAATAGCGGTTTTACCTACACCTGGCTCCCCTACCAACAACGGGTTGTTTTTACGGCGACGGCACAATACCTGAACCGTTCTTAACACCTCTTCACTACGCCCAATCAACGGGTCAATACGACCAGCTTTTGCCATTTCATTCAAATTGGTTGCGTAAGCCTCTAAAGGACGCTTTCCAGCTTCAGCCTGAACTTCTTCCTCGCCTTGCTCTTGACTAGGTTCAACCATGTCTTGATGGGACTCATCAGCAGACTTGGAAATACCATGAGCAATGTAATTCACGACATCGATTCTTGCTACATCCTGCTTTTTGAGGAAATAAACTGCCTGGCTTTCTTGCTCACTGAATATAGCCACCAGTACGTTAGCACCGGTTACTTCTTTTTTCCCTGAAGACTGAACATGGAAAACAGCTCTTTGCAAAACACGCTGAAAGCCTAATGTGGGCTGAGTTTCGCGATCCTCGTCAGAGCTTGGTATCAATGGCGTTGTCTCATCAACAAAAGCGGTGAGATCCGTTCTTAGCACCTCAACTGAACTACCACACGCAACCAAAACACTCGACGCTGAGTCATTATCAAGTAGTGCTAGCAGTAAATGCTCTACCGTCATGTATTCATGCCGTTTACTACGCGCATCGCGAAAGGCTAAATTTAAAGTGACTTCGAGATCTTTGCTTAACATTTTTCTACACCTACGTTAAAAACGCCAATACGTTAAACCGTTAACTCCACACGAAAAAGAACATTCATGGTTAGTTACACGGCTCAAGAAACCTTCTCAATCTCACACATCAAGGGATGTTGATTCTCTCGTGCGCATTGAGCTACTTGTGATGCTTTAGTCTCAGCCACGTCTTTCGTGAACTCGCCACACGCCGCTCTACCCTGCGTGTGAACCGTTAACATGATTTGGGTTGCATTTTCCCTCGTCATACTGAAATACGTTTCTAACACCTGAACAACAAACTCCATGGGAGTATAGTCGTCATCCAACATCATAATTCGATACTTAGGCGGTGGCGCCAAATCAGCTTTTGATTCCGCTACTGCCAAATCACCTTCGGGATCATCATAAGGTGTTGGTCCGCTCATATTACTTAATGTTAGTCGAAGATTTGAAATTTTACTCATAACCAGAAATCATAAACCACAAAGGTTAAAGACCAACTTTTCATAACATGAAAAGTTGTTGAAATTACGCCCCAAAACATTGAAAAACTGCTTGACTATTTCTCAGCGTTATCAGAGAGTGTGTTCAGCGCGTTTACAAAAGTTTACACGCAGTTGTGCGTAAATATAAGAAGTATTACGACACAGATAAAAAATAATAACAATCAATACTGGCTACCCTCCGATGCGACCGCCTCCCTCAAAAAGAGCTCCATTGATAAGGTAGTCCCAACAGAAGGACTTGAGTTATGGCAACCGGGAAAGTGAAATGGTTCAACAACGCTAAAGGTTACGGCTTCATCAGACCCGATGATGACGGTGACGACCTGTTTGTGCACTATTCCTATATCGTCATGGATGGTTACAAGAGTTTGAAAGCGGGACAGCTTATCACATTTGACACACGCGAAGCCCCCAAAGGCCTACACGCTGTTAATATCGACGTTATCGCAGAGGGTATACCTGCAGAAGATATGACAACTGAAGGTGCTGTGGAAGCATTTGGCGAGAAAAGCTCCTCACAAGAGCCTACACTTGCCTCAAATGTGGAACCAATAAGGCGCGCAGAAGCAATTTAATAAAAAGGTCGGCCCTTACTATTTTCGTGATGGCCGGCCTTTTTATTGCCTCGTTTTTAACAATCCAATTCGTAAGCAACACTTTATATCGCCTTTGGTGTATGTTTTTAATATACTTTCGTTTCACCCTATAGTTGACCCGCATAACTCGTACAAAGCCCTCAAATGCCAGCTGAACAAAAACACTGTCACGTCATTCTTTTTAACAAGCCTTTCCAGGTTCTTTGTCAATTTTCTGAACACCAAGACAAAGCCACGCTTGCAAAACACATAAACTTCCCCGACATCTACCCGGCAGGCCGTTTAGATTTCGATTCTGAAGGATTGCTAATTCTTACCAATGACGGTCAATTACAATCCTTAATAACCCACCCCAACAACAAATTACCAAAAACCTACTGGGCGCAGCTTGAAGGCAACATTGACGACGAAGCTATATCCAAACTTAACAATGGGGTAATGCTTAAAGACGGCATCACATTACCCGCAGCCATTCAGAAAATATCGGCCCCACAGATAAATGAACGCTCCCCCCCTATACGTCAAAGAGCAAACAAACCAACATCATGGATTGAATTAACCATTAAAGAAGGACGAAACCGGCAAGTACGAAGAATGACAGCGGCTGTCGGTTACCCCACGCTTCGACTTATCAGGGTCAGCATTGGCCCCTGGAACATAACAAATCTACAACCAGGCGAATGGAAAAAAACCTCCCTGCCAAACGAATTATCCAAAAAACTGGACCAATTAACGATTCAAAAAGCACAAAAGCGAAATCCACCCAAGCAAGCGCAGAATAAACGGGGCAGTAAAAAAACGACACCCTCTCCCTTCAAGTCAACGCAAAAAAAACGGGGCAAAAACAAATAACGCTACCAACGCGTTGATGCATCTTTGTCACTTTCTTTCGCAGCAACCCATGCAGCCTCATCGTTCTCATTCCATTCTTTCTTCCAAAAAGGTGCATCTTTCTTTAAGAAATCCATAATGAATTCACAGGCTTCAAAAGCCTCTTTGCGATGCTCACCAATAACAGCGACATAAACTATGGGTTCAGCAGGCCCTAAACGCCCAACTCGGTGCACAACAGTGACGCCAAAAACCTGCCAACGCTCTATCGCAGTTTTGGCAATTTTGTGAAGTGACTTTTCTGTCATTCCTGGGTAATGCTCAAGATACATTGCACTCACCTGGCTCCCTTCACTAACATCCCTTACAAATCCGGTGAACTCAACAAGAGCGCCTGTTAACGCTACGCCTGAACGCAATGTATTTGCCTCCGAGGCAGCGTCAAATATTTCAGTCTGTACTTTGATTGAAATACGCATACTACCCCCCAGTCACAGGCGGGAAAAATGCGACTTCATCCCCTTCAGAAATACCATCGTCTAAGCTGGCCATTTCTTGGTTTATCGCGATAAGCAACTTATTATCAGAAAGCACGGATTGCCATGGCTCTCCTTTGTCTGAAAGAAGATTGATTAGATCCTCACCCGTGACGTCTTTTCCAATCGCCACCGACTCTCCAGCGATGCCCATGCGTTCTTTGACGCTTGCAAAATACAAAATTTCAATCGTCATGGTTCCACTCCCCGCTCTTCCCACCCTTTTTTTCAAGCAACTTAACTGACTCTATCACCATTCCTTTTTCTACCGCTTTACACATATCATATATTGTTAATACGGCAGCAGATGCAGCAGTAAGCGCCTCCATTTCAACGCCTGTTTTTCCCGCCAATTTACAGGTCGCCAATGCAGTTACCCCACCTCTTTCTGGGTCTGGTAAAAGTTCTACTTTCACGGATGTAAGCATTAACGGATGGCAAAGCGGAATTATATCAGATGTTTTCTTCGCCGCCTGGATACCCGCAATACGGGCCACCGCAAGCACATCACCTTTGGCGTGTTTACCTTCAACAATTAGGGAAAGTGTCGACGGAGACATTCTAATAAACGCTTCTGCAACCGCTATACGCTGAGTAACCTCTTTTTGGGTCACATCAACCATATGGGCCTCACCTGCACTATTTAGGTGTGTAAGCTTCGCTTGGTGGGTGGGTTCTGTCATATTACTGTCCGTTTACGTTGTGCCTCTAGAATTTTCGCTAACACTGCAATACTATCGAACCTAACGCAAGTTTAATGCAATAGGTTCATATAATAACAAGTGTCTAGACGAAGGCAGGTCAAATAAAACGACTTTGAGGGGATATATCAATGAAGCAGCAACACTTTGGCTTTGAAATCAGCGAAGCTCTTTATAACCAATCATGCAATACGATAGAAGCCATTCAATCACAAGATTCTGGCACAGACCTTAATATCAAAATCTCCAATGCTTTGATGAATATTACGGAAGTCGGATTTGAGGCTTATTACTACAAGCCAAGTGACATGGTTCAGATTTCTTCCGTAGTCAGAAAAGCGGCTGATACGGGCATGGTAGCCGTTAAACGTGGCGTACACATGGTCATTCGGAAGCTATTCAAGAACATGCCTACCAAAGAACTGGAAAAACTTGCCGCGTATATGAGCACATTACTCACCCACGAAGAGAACAACGCTGCTCAGCGATATTTTGTCGCATTTACTCTATCACCAGAACTTTACAGCCTCGCCCAAGAACTACTTGCGAGAGTAAGCCAAGATCCAGAAATTGAGGGTTATCGTCATAACATTATTTCAGCACTCAACAAACTAATTCGTGCTGGTGTAGAGGCTTATTATGAAAAGCCGTCTAACATGATCAACTTAGGGCGAATCATGCGAAAAACGGCGGATGTAGGGATCTCAACGGCAGAAAAAGGATCCAACATCGTGGTCAAAAAACTGTTCAACGTCATGCCGTACGACGCGTTAATCCCGCTTTCAAGTGGGTTGGCTGTTTTTCTCTTTTTTATATAGAATGCACGGCAAAATAGCCGAAGAGCCAACCCCAACATGATCTGGACACCCCATGCCACCGTTGCAACGATTGTAGAGGAAGATGGCAAATTCCTGTTTGTAGAAGAGCGTTCTAACAATCGAGATGTCATCAACCAGCCCGCTGGGCACATTGAGCAAGGTGAAACCATTGCCGAAGCCGCAATCCGAGAAACACTAGAAGAGACAGGTTGGCTTGTAAAACCAGAATACTTAGTTGGCATCTACACATACACTGCCCCATACAACGATGTAACGTATTATCGCTTTTGTTTTGCTGCGTCCAAAATAAGATTTGTAGAGGAGCACCCCATTGACAGTGATATTCATGGTCAATGCTGGCTATCTAAAAGTGAATTTGAAGATAAGAAACACTACCATCGAGGCCCTCTTGTTGCGCAGTGCCTACAAGATTATATTGATGGTAAAAACTTCCCCTTATCTCTTATCTATGAACACCCGCTAGGAACGTAAATGCCAAACTCTAAAGCTGATTCAACACCAGAAACCACAACCTCAACGACAGCAAAACAAAAAGTCATCGTCGGAATGTCTGGCGGAGTAGATTCGTCTGTCAGTGCCTACCTGTTGCTTGAGCAAGGTTACCAGGTTGAAGGGTTGTTTATGAAAAACTGGGATGAAGACGACGGTACAGATTACTGCACAGCAATTACTGACTTAGCGGACGCTCAGTCGGTTGCAGATAAGCTAGGCATTCACTTACATACAGCAAACTTTGCCGCTGAGTATTGGGATAACGTTTTCGAGCTTTTTATAACCGAATACAAATCCGGCCGAACACCCAACCCAGACATTCTCTGCAATAAAGAAATCAAGTTTAAAGCATTTTTAGATTATGCCGAATCTTTAGGCGCAGACTACATTGCTACCGGCCATTACGCTCGTCGCGGCTCGACCTCAACGAACGATAATGGAACAACTGCCCCTTTATTAAAAGGCATTGATGGCAACAAAGATCAAAGTTATTTTTTGCACGCCGTGGCAGGCTCCAAGCTAGCAAAAACACTATTCCCGTTGGGTGAAATAGAAAAACCCGAAGTTAGGCGCATTGCTAACGAACAAGGTTTTGACAATCACGACAAAAAAGACAGTACAGGGATTTGTTTTATTGGTGAAAGGCGGTTTAAAGATTTCTTGCAACAGTACATTCCCGCTCAGCCTGGTGAAATAAAAACTGAAGGTGGTGATGTTATTGGTAAACACCAAGGATTGATGTACCACACCATGGGGCAGCGTCAGGGTCTTGGTATTGGAGGGCGTGCAGACGCCTCCGAAGAGCCGTGGTACGTTATTGAAAAAGATTTGGATAACAACGTCCTTGTCGTTGGCCAAGGCAACCAAAACCCGAAATTATTTTCAAATACCTTAACAGCAACTACGATTGATTGGGTACAAGATAAACCTTCCGACTTCCCGTTCTCATGCATGGCAAAAACACGCTACCGTCAACCCGATCAACATTGTTCAATTGACGAAACGATTCAAAATGGTACCAACCTATATACCATCCACTTTAGCGAACCACAGCGCGCGGTAACTCCTGGACAATCTGTTGTGTTATATCAGAGTGATACCTGCTTAGGTGGTGGAATTATTGAACAAAACTTTAACACCTAGCTGAATTTTAACACCGGGTATGATTTTAACACATGGCATGACCGGTATATTAATCACCTCATTACAACAACACTTATATTGTGTGGAGCACTAAAGCTTGGCAACGAACAAAACAGAAAAAGCTCTTGCGCTTTCAGGCATATTTCAAAGTGCAGCTTTAGTGCAACAACTATCTCGCACCGGAGAATTACCTAGCCGATACTTAGAAGCATCCTTAAAAAGTATATTTTCTTTGAACCCTTCAAGCATCGCCGATGTTTATGGGGGCGAGTCGCAACTAGGGCTAGGGATAGAAACGTTATACAAAGTGCTAGCTGACAACGATACTGCCCGATATGCTGATGCTATCCGCTACAGCATTGGCATTTTGCATGTTGAAAAAATGCTAAGAAAGAATGACGACCTGCTTTCAGTTTTGCGCTCTCGACTAGAAACCACAGAATCTCAGCTTATTCATTTTGATGGCGTGACTAACTCTAGCGTTATTGCCAAGCTAGCTGACATTTATGTGGATACCGTTGGCTCCCTTAGATACCGTATTCAAGTAAAAGGCAACCCACAACAATTACAACGAGACAGCGTTGCCAATCAAGTAAGGGCCATTCTTCTATCCGGTGTCCGCTCGGCCATGCTCTGGCGCCAGCTAGGTGGAAGCCGAATACAATTACTGATTGGAAAAAAAGGGCTAGTCGCTTCTCTGGAGTCATTAAAATCGTCCATTCACTTAGAAAACGATCAATAACCCTCAATACCGACCTATCTTATTTAGCCGTATAATATTTGGGGGGCATTCGGTTATCGTGTATTATGCGCCCTTTCCCACATTTGGAGCCCAGCATGCAACTTAGCTCATTATCTGCAATATCTCCTGTTGACGGCCGTTACGGTTCGAAAACAGCTTCATTACGCCCTATTTTCAGCGAATATGGTCTTATTAAAAACAGAGTTATTGTTGAGATCCGCTGGCTGCAAAAGCTTGCAGAGAATCCGGCCATTGAAGAAGTTGCGCCCCTGTCTGATACCGCCACTGCGCTGCTAAACGAAATCGTATCGTCTTTTAGTGAAGAGGATGCCTTACGAGTTAAGGAAATAGAGCGCACAACAAACCACGATGTAAAAGCCGTTGAATACTTGTTGAAAGAAAAGATTGCGGATAACGCGGAGCTTCAAGCGATCACTGAGTTTATCCATTTTGCTTGCACCTCAGAGGATATCAACAACCTTTCACACGCTCTCATCCTAAAAGAGGGTCGTGATGATGTACTAATCCCGCTCGTAGACAAAGTTATTGATGCTATCAAACAGCTCGCTGGCGAATATGCAGATATGCCAATGCTTGCGAGAACACACGGCCAAACAGCATCACCCACCACAATGGGTAAAGAAATGGCGAACGTTGTTGCAAGATTACGACGTCAGCGTACACAGATAACTGAGATACCTCTGTTAGGTAAGATCAATGGCGCGGTAGGAAACTACAACGCTCACCTCAGTGCCTATCCAACGGTAGACTGGGAAGAAAACGCCAACAGTTTTGTCACTAGCCTAGGTCTTGAATGGAACCCATACACGACCCAAATAGAACCCCACGACTATATTGCTGAGTTATACGACGCCGTAGCCCGACTAAACACTATTCTTATTGATTTCGATCGTGATGTATGGGGTTACATTTCCCAGGGTTACTTTAAACAACGCACAATCGCCGGAGAAATTGGCTCCTCAACAATGCCGCACAAAGTCAATCCCATTGACTTCGAAAACTCAGAAGGCAACTTAGGCATTGCTAACGCAATTATGGGACATCTTGCGATTAAACTGCCTATTTCTCGCTGGCAGCGTGATTTGACCGATTCAACCGTACTTCGAAATCTTGGGGTTGGTTTTGCACATAGTATTATTGCATATGAAGCTACATTAAAAGGCATCAGTAAACTTAAGATCAATGAAGAGAAACTTGCTTTAGATCTCGATAACGCCTGGGAAGTTCTTGCTGAGCCAATCCAAACGGTCATGCGCAGATACAATATTGAAAAGCCCTATGAAAAATTGAAAGAGCTGACCCGCGGCAATACGATTACCAAGGAAACCTTGGCAACCTTCATCGATACCTTAGAAATCCCAGAGGAAGAGAAAGTACGTTTAGCAGCATTAACACCTGCTAGCTACATCGGTAACGCAGCTGAGCAAGCCAGAAAAATCTAATGGCTTCTGATACCCCTCTAGCAATACTGGGAGGTCTTAGCATTAAGGCCTTCCTTCAAGATTACTGGCAAAAAAAACCTCTCTTTGTCAAAAATGCCTTTCCAGACATTGGAAGTATGATCAGTGCGGATGAGTTAGCAGGCCTTTCTCTAGAGCCTCATATCGAATCCCGCCTTATTGAAGAGAAAAATAATAATCAGTGGCTACTAGAACACGGCCCCTTCTCGGAAACGCGATTTTCAGAGTTGCCCGAATCACACTGGACACTTATCGTTCAAGCGGTAGATCACCACATTCCAGAATTCAGCCAATTTTTAGACACGTTCAAATTTATTCCTAGCTGGCGCCTCGACGACATCATGATTACCTACGCAACCGACCAAGGCAGTGTAGGCCCGCATTATGATTATTATGACGTATTTCTAATCCAGCTAGATGGCAAACGCCAATGGCAATCAGGCCAGCAATGTGACGAGAATACTGAGTTACTACCAAACCTTCCGGTAAGAATACTTCATCATTTTACTGTGAGTGACACTTGGGATGTCGAACCAGGAGACCTTTTATACCTCCCGCCCGGCATGGCTCACCACGGGATCGCTCAAGGCGAGTGTATGACACTATCTGTTGGCTTTCGCGCTCCCAGCAACAAGGATCTATTAAGTTCCTACACGGACCATCAGCTTGACCAACTCAAAGATAGCCAACGTTACGCTGACCCCAGCCTAGAGCCACAAAATAACACCGGCTGGATTCCACCTTCAGCTATTGAACAAGTAAAGGAACAGCTCCTTTCATCCTTAGACTCACCGAATGCCCTGGAAAGCTGGTTCGGGCAGTACATGTCAGCGGCAAAGTACGAAGAGGAACCCACCGAGACGGATATCTCGCCCTTGGATATTAATGACGTGCTACTTTGCTGCAATGAAAATATTCCCTTTCTTAGGGATGAAACCAGCAGACTTGTATATACAGGAAACACATCTGAGCAACCTGAGCTATTTTTTGTTAACGGTAAGCAAATGCGTTTTCCTGACTCTGCATGCGAACTTGTTCAAATATGCTGCGATAACCGAAAGTTACCACCAAAGAAACTGGCCAACGCGCTCAGCCACACGGAAAATCAGGTGTTTTTCTTACATCTCTTAGAAAAAGGTGTGTTCTATGTGGCAGACTAAACAGATCTTACCGCTCATAACTTGATGATTGTTAAGACATCATCAATAATAATAGCTTTAGAAAAACGTCTATGAGTGGAATGTTAAGATTATGTCGATTCAAAATTTAGGGCCTTTACTTGTTGTAGGGGAAAGCACGGGTTCAATCGGGTTAGATGGAGAAATGGATTTTCATGCTGCGCTGAATAATATGGCGACTCAAGCTAAAAAGAGTGTAAAGATCTTCACTCAAGAACTTGACCCTGAATTATACGACCAACCCGAATTTCTAAAAATAATGTCGGACGTCGCTCGTAACCGCAAATATTGCAAAATCCAAATATTAATACAGTCACCAGAAAAAGCAGCGAAAAGTGGGCACCGACTTGTTGAGCTGCAAAAACGTCTAACATCCGCCATCCAAATCCATAGCATTCCTGAAGATGAAGCCACCAATAATGATGAATTCATGATCATTGACGAAATTGCGATTACCCGACGCTTCAGCATGGGTTTTATGCATGGTAATTGTGAATTCAAAGCTATTCCAGAAGCTCAGAAAAAATCCCGTTTTTTTGATCTCATTTGGCAACGGAGCCACCCCTGCCAGGAATTCAGACGCTTAGGAATATAACCGTGAAATCAGTACACTTTCTGCCCGTACTGATTTCAGCACTTTTATATCTATTTTGTATCGATGCTAACCCAACGGACGCCAACCCCGCCCCTACCTCCGCTCCAAGTCGCCTGCAAGTTTACAAGACATACGCTCCTGCAAAAGTCATTCGCAACTACATATCTCCGCTACTTAAAGGTAGTGAAACCATATCTTTATTCAGGGGTAAAATCATTGTCAACGCCTCAGCGCACACCCATTCAAACATATTGGAGATGCTTAACCAGATTGACCGTAGGGCGCAAAAAGTACTGATTGCTTTTCGTCCTATCATAACGGATAACAAACGCCAGGGTGCTGTACAAATACCGTCAATCGCCCGCTTTTCTGGCTCTAGCACAAATGGAAAAATAACCATAAAAAAAAGAAACCATCAGATAGATGCAGAATCAATACACAAAGAAGAACAAATAACATTACTGGAAGGTAAAACGGGGTACCTTAGAGGCACGACCGAAAGATATAAAAATACCCCGGTATTTGCTGATGGCTTTTTCACAACCAAACCCACGCTAGAAAAAAATGGAAGTGGGCATTATATCAGCGCGATAATCAGTGGTGATATGGCCACGTTACAACTCTCCAAGAAGACGCCAAAATCCATTAATAACATATCCTCCCCCCGCTCAATACAATCTTCAACCGAAGAATTAATTGTCCCCTTTGGTACATGGATACAGATCCCTTCTATAGATGGCCAACTAAGCACCCAAGAAATAAGAGTCCAACGAGCCCCATAAGCAAACTTTCCGACTAGACTGCCAAGTCACCGGGTTATGAATTGACACCGTATCCAGAAAAACGCATCATCCACAGCCCCAGGTTAACGCTAACCTGGCATACGTGAGAATTAACATGCGCCACAGATTCTTTGTGAATCGCGCTTAGTATTGAGGTTTCAGCAATGACTGACAGAATTCAAAAAGGCGGCCTGCAAATTGCCACCGTCTTACATGACCTAGTAGCCAACGACATCATTCCAGGCACAGGTATCGAAGCAGATGCTTTTTGGGCATCACTTGAAAACGTCTTAAACGACTTAGCGCCGAAAAACAAAGCCTTGTTAGAAAAGCGAGATAGCCTGCAAGCCCAAATTGACGCATGGCATCAAGAGCGTGCCGGCCAACCTCATAACTTTGACGAATATAAGCAGTTCCTATCTGACATTGGTTATTTATTGCCTGAAGGCGAAGACTTTCAAATTGACACCAGCCGAGTTGACCCAGAAATTGCTACAATCGCCGGCCCTCAGCTAGTCGTTCCGGTAATGAACGCACGATACGCGCTTAACGCAGCAAACGCGCGCTGGGGTAGCCTGTACGATGCACTCTATGGCACCGATGTTATCTCTGAAACTGACGGGGCTGAGAAAGGCAAAAGCTATAACCCAGGGCGTGGCGCAAAGGTTATTCAGTATGCCGGAGGGGTTTTAGATGACATCGCTCCTCTAGCCACCGGTAGCCACCGCGATGTATCTAGCTATGCTGTAAATTCAGGCAAACTTGCTATCACCCTTATTAACGGTGAAACCACAGCGCTTGCTGATGAAAAACAGTTTGTAGGCTATGTACAAGAAAACACCCTAACAGCAGTTCTACTCAAAAATAACAATCTGCATGCCGAGATCCAAATTGATCCATCACACCCCGTGGGCAAAGACCACCCGGCCGGTGTTAAAGATGTATTGATGGAGTCTGCAATCACCACAATTCAGGATTGCGAAGACTCTATTGCAGCAGTTGATGCAGAAGATAAAGCCACGGTATATGCAAATTGGCTAGGACTTATCAAAGGCACTCTCTCTGAGACTGTAGTGAAAGGTGAAAAGTCCTTTACACGTACAATGAACCCTGACCGTACTTACACTGCGCCTAACGGTGATGTTATCTCCTTACCAGGTCGTAGCATGCTGTTAGTTCGTAACGTTGGCCACCTGATGACCAATGGCGCTATTATAATGGCTAACGGTGAAGAAGTACCTGAAGGCATTCTTGACGGCATGATAACGAGCTTAATATCTAAGCACGATATTTTAGGTAATTCTGAGTTTAGGAATAGCCGAGAAGGTAGCATTTACATTGTTAAACCTAAGATGCACGGCCCTGAAGAAGTCGCATTTGCAAACGAACTTTTTGATCGCATCGAAGATGAGCTTGGCTTAGATCGCCACACACTCAAAATCGGCATCATGGATGAGGAACGTCGCACAACGATCAACCTTAAAGAGTGCATCCGTGCCGCTAAAAATCGCGTAATGTTTATCAATACTGGCTTCCTTGACCGTACGGGTGATGAAATTCACACCAGCATGGAAGCCGGCCCGATGATCCGAAAAACACAGATGAAACAACAAGCCTGGATGCAATCTTATGAAGATTGGAACGTGGACATAGGTGTTGAAACAGGATTAAGTGGAAAAGCTCAAATTGGTAAAGGTATGTGGCCTATTCCAGATCAAATGGCTGAGATGCTCAATGTCAAAATCGGTCACCCACAAGCTGGCGCCAACTGTGCCTGGGTACCCTCTCCCACTGCAGCGACATTGCACGTGATGCATTATCACAAGGTTAATGTAGTCGACACACAGAAGGCGCTTTCGTCAAGAGCTAGAGCAAGCCTTGATAACATTCTAACCATTCCTCTTCTTGGTGATGCAAAGCTAACCGATGAAGATATTCAGAATGAATTGGATAATAACGTACAAGGCATACTCGGCTACGTTGTACGCTGGATCGACAGTGGTGTTGGTTGCTCAAAAGTACCTGACATTAATGATGTCGGATTAATGGAAGATCGAGCAACGCTACGTATATCCAGCCAACACATTGCCAACTGGTTACGTCATAACATTTGCACGGAAGCGCAAGTTATTGAGACCATGCAACGTATGGCAGCCATCGTGGACCAACAGAATGCTGGCGACACTAGCTACCGTAATATGTCGCCAAACTTCGATGACAATGTAGCGTTCCAAGCAGCACTAGATCTTGTGCTAAAAGGCAAAGAGCAACCTAACGGTTACACTGAACCGGTGTTACATGCCCGACGAAAAGAAGCAAAAGCAAAGTATGGTCAGTAGTCAAAACCTATAGATTAAAAAAGGAGTGCTTTGGTAAGCGCTCCTTTTTTATGCCCAAAAATTGACGAACAACCTTTATTTATAGCTCACAAAAACAACGTGTCAAATTATATCCGCAATTTACCCCTCTCTAATCCTTTCGTTTAATCCACTTAAAAAAAAAGCGCTAAATATATAAAATAATTAGAATTTTTTATTTATACGCACTATTCTTGTCCTAACGAACACCATAACAATAGTTAATTCTGAAGGGTCAGCCTATGAACTCCAATTTTACTCGTCGCCGTTTTCTAAAAACCGTTGTTGTTAGCGCTGGAGCCGTTGGGGCAGGAGGTTTGATTGGTTGTGGCAGTTCAAGTTCCAGCCAACATGGCGATAGCAACACATCAACCAGTGGCAGCACAGATGTAAACCCTATTACGGATGAATCGCTATTTGTTGTTAATAAGCCGACAAGTATAAATACCTTTCCTCAATCTGTTGCTTCTGGAGACCCCAGGCATAACTCTATAATTTTATGGTCAAGAATCGAAAGCAGTAGCGCAGCAGATTTAGGAGCCGCCCTACAGGTATCCACCAGCGAAACAGATTTTACCGAAGAGACAATCGTTGCAAGAGCACAATTATCTGCCGAGGCTGATCACGACCACTGCCTCAAAGTCAAGATAACGGATTTAGATGCAGGGACTACCTATTATTATCGCTTCATTTATGATGGCACACCAACCGTAGTTGGCCGTTTCAAAACGGCACCGGCGCTTGACTCCACGTCTAACGTGAAATTTGCAGTGGCTAGCTGTCAAGATTTCACTGGCAGATATTACCATACCTACACAAAGTTACTTGAAGAAGGAAACGAAGATATAGATTTCGTCGTGCACCTTGGTGATTATATTTATGAAACAGATGGCGACCCATCCTTCCAAGCAAGCAGTCCTGATAGACTCGTAGAAAAAATCGGCGGTGGAAAAGGGTTTGATGATGAATCTGGCGCTATAGAAATACTCGACTCCGATGGCAATGTATCCCACCACGCAGCAAATTCTGTGGACAACTATCGACAGCTGTACCGCACATTTAGAAGTGACGAAACCCTAAGAACAGTACATGAGAGGTTTGCATTTATCTGTATCTGGGATGACCATGAATTCTCCGATGACTCCTGGCAAGAAAATGGTACGTACTTTGACGGCACTCAACTGGAAAATAGCATTGCTCGCAAAAAAAATGCAGAACAAGCCTTCTTTGAATACCAACCTCTAGATGTTGACCCCAGTAGCGGATTAAGGGAAAGTGCAGGTCAATTTAACGTAGAGCAAGCAGATTTATTCCCATCACAGATATTCAGAAGCTTCAGATTTGGCCAGACAATGAGTTTGACCATGTCAGATTTCCGTACTTATAGACCAGATCATGCGATAGAAGAAGACAGATACCCTGGCGAGATGGCGCTAACGCAAACCGACTTAGCAAGAACTTTGTATGTACTTCCAAACGCAACAGGAGCCGCATTTAAAGCACAAGTAGATGGAGCGCTTGTCGCTAACGGGTTTGAGGAAACCGACCTTGACTCCCTTATCAAAAACACAACCGCCGGAGTGGTTAATCCAAACCTAAGTGCAGGGCATATTAGCGTCCTTGGTCAAGTTGTTACAGGGTCAGTATCCGCCAACTTATTGACTGGTTTTGCCTATGTCGATATAGATAGTGTTGCTGATACCGATTTCCTCACTTTTTTATGGTCTCTAAATGGCGCTCTTGGAGCACTTGGCCGGGGTATTACCGATACATTTGCTGCAAATACAGGTCAACCAACGCTAAAAGAATATCTAATATTTGTTACCACAACAGGCTACGCACTAGCTGGCCTAGACAACCAAACTGAACTTGCCTCCGGTCGAACTGCGGCTCACGATAAAGCGGTAGAATCTGTAACAGGAGATCTTGCAATTGCATTTATCAACGGAACATTAGCCAACGTTTATAACGCACTTCCCGATGCCCTGATGCAGACACTGGCCCCTACCCTTGTAACCAGTCTGGCAGCTCAAGTAGCCCCGATCTCAGCTCCACTTGCCGCTGGGTTAACAGGGAACATGGATGCAATCCAAACCCAGCTAGTGGATGGTGATGGAGACTTCCTAAGCACTTTTTCTCCCACGTTAACCGCTGTTATAACTGGAGCTAATGGCATTCAAGAGCTTTTAACAACGACAATTACAAACCTTCTTGTTTTAGCAGGGACAGACGCTGGCGTTGCAGCAGCCACAGGCTCCGCGATGACCGCAACCCTAGATGCAGACACACTAACAAAAACCAAAGACGTAAATCCTGCAATTGCCTCTATTGTACTCAAAATTACTGCATTTTCTATTGCTGCTACATCACCGGCTGATTCAGCAGCGTTAACATCTGCATCAGATGACATAATTAGCGGCGCCACTGATGATATTAAAGTTGACGCTGTAATTACCATCGTAAACCTCCTCGCCCAATACGACGGTGATGACGCCACACCAATACTTCCAGGTCTTGCCAATGACAGATTCTTGCCAGACTCGTTTGATACTGACGGCAATTTTGATGCCACAGAGTACGGCGCCCTAACAACTGGTAGCTGGGGCTTTGGTGGATTCGGACTACCCGTAGTCGCACTCGGCAAAACATCATTAATGGGAAATAACGGTATTGGATCACGCTATTTCACTGTAAAACAGTCTTACGAACTATACGCTGGATTCCGCACTCTAGTCCAAAACGACCTAGACCATGATAATGCATGGGGCGATGCACAGACGGCCGTCAACACCATTTCGCTAGCCAGTGCCTTTGTCGACAAGGTCACTTGGAACGTTCTAGGTAGTTCCGTGGCCTTTACATCATTGATACTAGACGCCAGCGAAGGTGGCACTCTTGATTCACAACTGACTGGAGCTGGTGTTTCAGACTCATCTTTCCCTCGCACCGAATATTACATGAACGTAGATCACTGGGACGGTTTTCCTAATCGACGAAAAGTTTTGATGGAAAACATCGATAAAACTAGCAGCCCTACTGACGATACCCTACCAATAAGCCTAAAAGACGCAAATACCATCATCCTTTCTGGTGATATCCATGCGGCTTATGCAACCGATCACGGGCAAGCTATCGATGGTGATGGCGTTGGTAACATCAGTAACACATTTGCTGCACTCCAAGGTCAAGGACGGGCGGTCGAGTTCACGGTTCCAGGTATTTCATCGGGAAGCTTTGCTCGGTTTGTTGGTGATGCTGGGCAAGGAATACTGGGAACAACGGAAGATTCAGAACCAGCAACAAAAGCAAAAAACCAAATCGTCGCATACACATTAGCGAAACAACTTGACGGGATGCTTACCTCTGCAACTTCAAGCTTAGGTACGGCACCAACTTGGGCCGATAGCACCAAGAATGGTATCGCCATAATTGAAGCCACGCCAACAAAGCTCACCACAACGTATCACATGCTTAACGACATTTTAGGCATAAGCAACTTTACACCCGCCGAACTCCCTGCAGACTATGACACTCTATCTGAAGAAGATCAGGCAACAGCACGAGAAACTGCAAGCAATGCTACAGCTGTCTCCTTTGCTACTACAGTAGGTGCAGCCGGAACCGGTCAGGGTGCTTCTGGATTATTTGATATTAACTCCACTGCATTTGATGGAGATGCAGTGCTTACCTGGACAACCAAAGTGTTTGAAGTTGCTAACAATGTAGGTGTACAAACGGCTGGGTTTAACTTGAACGGACCACTAGAAGACGTAACACCAACTTAAGTAATCAACTAAGCATTAAAAAAGGGCCTTAAGGCCCTTTTTTAATGCTTAGTTTTCCTTACCTTAACTTCCCCGCAGTATACCCAATCAACCGCCTCAACCACTGGTGCGCGGGATTATGATGTAACATCGGACTCCAAGCCATTTTCAATTCAAACTCCGGTATATAAAATGGTGGCTCCTTCACCTCCAAATTCGAATTCGAATTATCCGCCTGCATCACGGCAACCTTAGTAGGCAACGTAGCGATCAAGTCATTATTCTGAACCAGCAATCCTGGCATTTGATAATGTCGCGTAAACACAGAAATCTTTCTTTTTTGCCCAATTCTAGACAGCGCCTGATCAATCCACCCTAACCCACCTGACTTCTCAGGGTTAATACCAAACCCAACTCCCATCCCCGTTTTACTCACCCAAACATGCTGCGCTTCCAAATATGTCTTTAACCCAAAGTTTTTAGCATCTGGGTTATTCTTGTTCACTAAACATGAAAAGGTATCTGTCCATACGGTTGTTTGATGAAATGATTGGGGGATTTCATTAAATCGGTTAATCGCCATATCAACCCTTCCCTGCTCCATATCTTGGTAACTCACATCACTTGGTGTCAATACATCAAGAATGATGTGCGGGGCTTCGCTGCGAATATGTTTGATGAGCTTTGGAAACAAGGTGGCTTCAGCATAATCTGACGCCATGATCCGAAACACTCGCTTACTTGTTAATGGCTTAAAGTCTTGTTTAGGCTCTAACAGAAACTGTGTTTCCGCTAAAATTTGACGAACTTTTGGCTGAACGTCTAACGCCCTCTCTGTTGGCTTCATACCGGATGAAGAACGTACCAGGATAGGGTCGTTAAATAAATCACGCAAACGGCGTAAACCGTTACTCATAGCTGGTTGCGTTATTCCAAGCTGTTCCGCCGCCCTTGTGACATTTTGCTCTCGCAGCAAAACATCCAAGTACACCAACAAATTCAAGTCAACGCGGGCAATATTCATTCTATCAATACCTTTTGGAAAACCATAATTACAATATATTATGGCAGAATTTGCACTTCGGTATTCTTAATAATCCAATTTCTTTCACAAACTGTCATAAGAAAACTTTATACGATATCAATAAGTACTCTCGACACTGAAATTCATATATATAACGTATACCTACGTTAACAATGTGAGCCCCATAGGCAAAGCATCACCGTACATTCTCTTGGTGTCGGCATTGTCCAGCGTAGTAACAGACTGAACCATCTCAACCCAAGACTCAGGACACTTAGCGTTAATCATTTTTTCTACCACCAACGCTCTCACTTCAGAAGAAACATCAACCATGCGATCACCACAACGTCGGGCAATCATCATCGCACACAGCCCAGCACCAGGCTGTTTCTTCCAGTCTACTGCCATAGTAAGCATTAACCATTTTTCTGTTTCTTCCGCAGGCAAAACAAAGCTGGCATCCGCCCCAACCAAAACCCTTGAACCCACTCGACCAAGTGCCCACCAAAGACTAGCCGAATTAGAATCTTTTTCTAATCTCGATATCAGCCACTTGCCCAGCAATCTCTTTTGCGACAACGGTAGATGTTCCAGCGAAGCAGACAGGCGCAACATTTCTTCATAGGCCTTCTTTTTTGATTCAGCTGCAATGCTGCTATTTCGTGCAGTTGCCGGGTTTATAAATTTCGACACATCTTCAAACAAACGTATTTGCAGTGACGCGGGAAGCCCTGGAGCGACACGGCGCCAAAAGCTCCACCATTCCGCCCACGCTTGATGACTTTGCCCAAATTGCAAACCTGCCTCATACAAAGGGGAGATAGATTGAATAAATGCATAATCATTTTCAAAACCTATCCCTGGACGTAACGTATAACCCGCCAAGTTAAACCAAACTCGCTCATGATCCTTAGATCGCCGCTTTTTCTTCTCGCCTTTAATTAGCTCGACAAACATGGCCCTTAGTAAATGCAATGGCCATTGCTCTTTCTTGCCCAGCGTTACTTCTAATTCTTTTCTTAGTTTTTTAACCAAGTCAGGTCTTGCTGACTTATTACTATTCCCATACACACTGGCAATTAGCTGCCTGACCTTTTCAAAATTTGGCGGTAAGTTTTTTGTCAGTGAGATGATTTCAGGTTCATTAGCTGCTATTACACCTAAGAGCTTACTATCTTTAATCTCAAACTCTAAATCCCAACGCTCCAACGGATTGGCAATGGATGCACATTGCATTTTAACCGTGCCAATTTCCGTCAAATAACAAACAATGACAACATCAACTTCCGTTGCTCCATCCATAGAGCAATCTAAAGACGTCATCAGTGGCGGAAGTTTTTTAAACATATTATCGGAGCAATCCACGACCTGCCCCGGAAAATAACGCTCATCATTAGATACTGAATACAAATCAAATCTAACGGGCTCTCCCAAACGTAAAGAAAAACGTTTGGCTGCTAACAACACCTCCTCGCCCTTTTCAGTTCCGCGAGGGAGCAAGCAAATACCCTCGGCTTTGTCATCAATACACAAAAAGAATGAGTGCGCCGCACCGCCGCCAATCGTAAATTTCCCGGTCAACGTTGATAACGCATAACCAACAGCACCATACGCAACCGCCAAATCGGGAGACCCGTTATCCAGCTCCACTAACGGTTCGCCACGCCATTGTGTTAACACCGCCATGAGTTGACGCTTGATTAATGGGCTGTTGAAAACACCGCCATTAAACAACACGGTATCCGGCACTGCCTTTTGATCACTCGAAACGCCTAATGCTTGCTGAGATAACCGTTGGTAACGCTGTAAAAATTGCGCTATATGTTTTGGTATAGCAGGATCTTTGGCATAAGGGAGTCCGAACGCTACCACTCCACTTTGTGATGTAACAGGTAAATCCGTTAACTCAGTGGCTGGAAAAAAGCCCTCTAAAACCAACTTTTGTACTGAATCACGATATAGTTGCGCTGTTTTTGCGCCACCAATTAAACGAGAGCCGCTACCCAGCACAGTTACGTTTGCGCTTTCCGGGGCCGGCTCAGACACAAGCGATTCTTTCGCTTTGCGTGCCTGCTGTATAAGTTGGGCTAGCGTTGAAAGCCTGAGCTGCTTACCTTCCCCTGCAATCATTTTCTCTGCTTGATGTGCGAGTGCCAGATCGACGTTATCACCGCCTAACATCAAGTGATCACCGACACCAATTCGACTCAACACAAGCTTTTGATTTTTTTCTTTTACCTGGATCAGGCTAAGATCCGTTGTACCGCCACCAATATCACAAACCAATAACAGCTTTGTATTCTCTAATACTTTTTCAACGCTACCATCTTCTTCACTTTTATGCCGATAATACCAGTCATATACAACCGCTTGGGGCTCCTCAATTAACACTACACGGGGTAACCCAGCATATTTTGCAGCGGTAACTGTCAGAGATCGCGCTGCCTCATCGAACGACGCGGGCACAGTAATGGTTACATTCTGGTGTTCTATCGGGTCATTGGGATTCGCATGATTCCAGGCCGCACGCACATGCGCAAGATAACTAGCGCTCGCCAATACGGGGGAGACTTTCTCTACTCCATCAGCACCATCCCAAGGCAGTATATCTGCTGTCCGATCAACCTGGTCGTGAGACAGCCAACTTTTAGCACTAGCGACTTGGCGCCCTTCTACCTTGGAACCTAACTCTCGCGCCCACTCCCCAACAACCACGCAATCAACATCACCTCTTAACGTGGTTTTCCCCCAGGGTAATGCGATATCCTCATCGGCAATTTCACCTATCGTGGGGTGATATCGGAATGAAGGTAGCAATTTCCTCTTCGCAACCTCTCCGCCTGAAACCAATTGATCGATTTCAAACAATATAGGAGTGGCCTGATTAGGGCCGCGAGAAATATCGGCATAGGCAACAACGGTATGTGTTGTGCCTAAATCAATACCTATAAGAAAACGTGGATTATGGGTGTTGCTCACTAATCACCTCAGGTAACGCCAGTCTCAGATAATTGACTAGTCACGCACATCAAATTCAACCTGCCAGCGCTGATCGCCTTCACGTGGAATGGCTTCCACCATTAATGTGCCGATTTCTGTAACTTTTGCCGCTAGACGTACAGGAACCACTTCTCCTTGCTTTCGGCCTTCGGCGGTAAGGTTGGCTTGAATTTCGGGTAATTCTTCAAGCTCTTCAGGAGACCAAAAATCAAGAAGAGTTCCTGACACATCATCCCGACGAACGGTTGAACCGAAAAATTTAAATCGCACAGGCTGTCCGACAATTAAACCAAACTCTCGATCAGAAACGGCTGCCTCTGTTCCCTCTTCCATACCAAATGGAGCCAAACAAAACGCCTCGACAGGAGCTTCCATTCCCGGTACGGCAGGCATGGAGCTCTCGACACCAATGTAATAGGCCGAGGCCAGTCCGCCACGAATTCGAACGCCATTGCCTTTCTTCACATAACCAAAATAAGCGGCTCCTTTCGCCACCGCCAAATCCAAATCTGCGCCGTCTAATAACCGAGCCTCATTAGCTCCTGCTCCGGTAAGCCAACCGTTAATAATAGACAGCAATCGATTAGCAAGCGCTGGCGCCTTAAGTGCTCCACCGTTAAATAAAATTGCAGAAGGTTTAATAAATTCATCTTGCGAGTCAAAACCAAGAGAATCCGACGCCCCGGCCTGCTTACTTAAAAAACCGGCTATATGACGTGTGATTCCGGCATCCTGAGCATATGGCAAACCTATTTGCGTTAACGCCGCTCTTGGTTTTTCTACAGGATGCTCAGTAATTGCCGCCTCGGGAAAAAAACCATTGACTAACGTTTGCTCAACCTCTGCCCGTGTTAATTCAGAGCGCAGTGTTGCACCTAGCAATTTAGAACCTCGACTTGGAACAACAAGAGGAACAGTATCCAACGCTGGATCCATCAACATTTTTTCTTTAGCGGAACGACAGCCATGTGTTAACGCTTGGATCTGCCATGGCTGAAGGTTTTTTCCCTCTTTCGCCAATTTGGCCCTAACCTGATAGGCAAGCGCCAAATCCATATTATCGCCACCTAAAAGGATATGATCCCCTACGGCAATTCGATTGAGGATTAAATTACCCTCTTCTTCTGTAACCGCAACCAACGATAAATCCGTGGTTCCACCGCCAATATCAACAACCAGAATAATATCACCGACAGATACCTGATCTCGCCAATTATCCCCCATAGATTTTACCCAGCTATATACTGCAGCCTGAGGTTCTTCTAACAACGTTAAGTGACGAACACCTATGGCTCTTGCGGCTTCAGCGGTCAAATCCCTTGCAGCAGGATCAAACGATGCGGGAATTGTGATAATAACTTCTTGCTCATCAAATGAGGCTTCAGAAAATTCACTATTCCACGCGTGTTTTAGATGAGAAAGATAATCCATCGATGCTTGCAGCGGGGAAACGGTAAGCACCTCCTCCGGACTATTTAACGGTAAGAAGTTTGATTTGCGATCAACGCCACCATGACTAAGCCAGCTTTTAGCACTTGAAACCAGACGTATCGGTGTCTTTGCGCCTAACTCCCTAGCAAGCACACCGGTAATTTTGGCTGTTTGAGCCCCCCAGGGCAGCGCTGTTTCTGCTTCTGTTATTTCAGATTCATGGGGTAAATATAGAAAAGAAGGTAGCTGTTTTTTCTTTTCAACATTTCCAAGTGATGTAAGTTGAGCGATTTCCAACAAACCAGTAACAGGCTCATCTTGAGGGCTTTGTGCTTCATTCTCTCCAAGCTCTACATAGGAAATAACTGAGTTCGTCGTACCTAAATCTATACCGATGCTATATTTCACAATTCCACCTCCGCAGGTGCAACCACATAGACATCATGCTCTTTTGCTAGCTGGGGTAACAACACCTCACTCACGCGCCAGCCTTTATGAATTAGTGTTCCAGTAAACGGCGCCTCTCCTGTCACATTACCGGTTAGGCGGTTCTCAGACGCATTAAACCCTGTCGCAAGTGTGATTCTAGACTCTTCATCTTCACCCCTAATCGGAGCGAAGGTAAACACTTGCTGCAATACCTTTTTACTACCTTCATGAACAACTCTAGCCGCAGCACCAACGTCACTATCGCTAAACCCGGTCAAATCTTCATGAATAAAATCAATTAAACGGGCATCTTGTTGCAACAACATGAGTAATTGCAGCGCAGCTTCGGGTGTGGTTTCTTTTAATAGGTCAGGCTTAACAACGCTTTCTTCTGGCTGAGTTGAGGGGACATTTTGCTCTTCGTTCGGGGACGACTTAGACATCGCCACAATCGTCACAACAGCAACAATGATCAATAACAACAAAGATAAGGCGCCTAAACCAACATGTGCAACATCCAATGTCACAGGCATCAGAGACAGATCAATATTCATCAGCTTACTATTTCCATCAAAAAATTAACAACAGTAGCCCACCAGGGGCCAATCAAGGCCGGATCATATCATGAAACAGCCTTTCTTTGACGAAGAAGCTAAAGGGAAATGTATCATTTATTCTGGCATTCCGAAGGGACTGCCAGAATAAATGATACAGAATATAGTCGAGCTACTTAACTAAGCAGCTATGAACGACGCAGAGGTTACGTCAATATCATTGACCTGATCAAAATACACAAATCGATATAATTTATTATCCGCATTCTTTGTATTTACATTCTTTGCGTCTACATCATGGCAAGTAACATCAGGGTTATACCAACTTGCCAAATAACGTACACGCCCAGCATGATCCGTTGTATCTGATACCCGCAAAGCCATATCGTACCCTTGATCATCAATCGCCCTCCCTTCTACGACTAAGGGTTGCCAAACTTGCGTTTTCTCGTCACATACATCGATTCGTAGCAACGGAATATTAAAGTCTAATTCATAAGAAGGTCTGTCAAAAAAATGAAATGACCAACATTGCTCGCCTGAATCCGACGTCTGCTGAAATACTGGATGATTTAACACGGCAACATGCGTCTTAGTCTTAATATTGTTAGGAACAGGTTCAAAATAGTGACACGTTTTAAAACTTAACTCATGGCGCAGAGGAAGGTCTGCAAAATTGCCTTTAATCGTCAAATCTTCAACAAGGCTAGCGAATTTTTCCGCCAAGAACGGTGTGGACTTTGGCCCATATAACGTATGCCCGCCTTCATAATACTGTCGCGCATATTCCTCAGGTGTTACCGTATACCCGGTATAACCGTTTGCCAGGCTCGTAACAAATACCTGTTTATGCTTTACGTTGCTTGACTCTAATACCGCATCCACTGCCGCCGTAAAGCGACGCCCTGCTTCGACGCTCACTTCAAAAGGCAGCGCCAACATCACAAAACTTCCAATATTAAGTACCTGTAATTGCCGTTTGTGGGGGAACTCCTTTTTAGGCAAAGCAGCAAACTGTAAATACGACGCAACCCAACGTTTATGGCCTTGTTCCCCTTGAGTGAACACCGAACGAGCACTGCCCATCCCATGTTTGAATAAAGGTGTATTGTATAACACCGGGGTTTCGTTCTCATATGCGCCTGCAGTTAACGCGGTACCTAATACAGGTCTACTAGCAATTACACCTGGATGCTTTGCAGCTTCCTCAAAAAAATCCACTTCTCGTATTGCAGATGCCAAAGAAATTGAAGTTTCCAGCTTATCATCCAGCGAATTGAACAGTTCCCACGCTTTGTGTCCAATATCACAACCGATACGTCGAGACTCTTTAAACCCAGCTTCCCCCTTTTTTATATTGGGCGCGATATCACCATGAGTACCTTGAAATGCGCCATGTACAGGGTTCCAGGGTGTTTCATAATTCGACTCGATTTTCCACTGCAATTCCTGGCATATATAGGCCCACACATCAGCGTTATTTAGCTTCTCCGAGGCAGGTACGGTTGTACCGTGAATAGAGAAACACGAAATGGCCGCTTTCGGGTAAAAGTTGCCATCCTCACCCTGCTGATCTATCCGCACCATATGAAAGTCGGGGTTAATCGCATCATAGATTGTTGTCTTGTCCGCTTTCCCTGGGTTCTTTAAATACGGGTCTAACGCTCTGTTTCGCGTTGCATGCCATACTTTTGTGGAACCTGTCGCTATCTTTGCAGGTTTTCTATCCTCAAAGGCGTCCATGATGGAGGTTACGATCTGCGTGACGACAAAATCAAACAACTCTGGGTCAAAACCAGGCTTATTCGACGCAAATGCGTTGTAAAAATCGCTATCAAGCAATTGACCAGGGCCTGAATGCGTATGGGTACACGTCATACAAATATTGTTTGACTCAATATTAGTCTTCTCTGCAACAAGTTCAGCAACCTTGTCACGGACAATTGAGGAACCCGCATGTAAATCAGTTTGGACTATAACAACCGGCTCACAACCTTCTTGATCTATATAGAAAGAACGCACACGCAATCGCGTTCGAAAACCATTGCTCAAATTCGCCATCGCGGCATAGCCACCCTTGGGAACGCCGGGCCTTGGCGTAATATCAGCAACACCCACGCCCGCTACCAGACCCTTCGTATTGATTTTTACCTTTGACGCATTTCTACGAAAAGACAACACTGTCCTTTCAGGAGCAACAAAATGCTTAATACTCTCAAACAAGTTTGTGGATGCACTGGCCATAAATCAACCCTTCTAACGTTGCGCGAATTTGCAAATCATTTATATCTCAGCAGCTTATTCAACCTGTTTAAATGCATCAATACCCTTTCAGGACAGTCCATTGATCATATAGGCACATTTAATACTAAGCTTAGCTACGGGCCGCATAAACATTGACCTCTATCATGCACCCAAAGTAACACATGAATTACGATGAGTGTGAGCCCTCTTAACCTTCACAGCTCTGATAAATACAACAAACACAAACAGACACGTAGCCGTGTAAAAATAACGAAAAGGGCTTCTAGGAAACTATTGAAGCCCTTTATCAATTAACACACTGATTGAAAAAGAGTTAAACCAGATATGATAACGGACCCTGAGCTAATAAATACCGTAAAAGAACACCATCTATTCTCAGCCATGAGTCCTACAGAGTTTGAGCTTCTCTGCTCGAATGCCCGTATCTGCCAATTTAAAACTGGCGAACGAATAATGTCTCAACAACAAGAAGCTGAACGCTTTTATTTTGTCACTTCAGGGAAAGTCAAACTTTTCAGAATATCCCCAGATGGCCATGAAAAGGTTATTGAGATCGTAAAAGAAGGAGAAACATTTGCCGAAGCCATCATGTTTATGGAAAAAAACCGCTACCCTGCCGATGGTGAGGCAGTAGGCGCAACTAGCCTTGTCAGCTTTAAATTTCAGGACTGTATGACGCTACTAAGTCAAAATACCACGCTATGCTTCCGCATGCTTGGCTCAACCAGTATGCGATTACACAAACGACTTAACGAAATTGAAACCTTAACCCTTCAAAATGCAACACACAGAGTTATTCGCCATCTAATATTACAACTACCAGACCCTCAAGCCGAGAGCGCTGAGATCAACCTCGATATACCCAAACGTTTAATGGCATCACGATTGTCAATTCAACCCGAGACTTTTTCAAGAATTCTCCACAAGTTAAAGGAATTAAAAGTAATTGATGTTGAAGGGAGAAAGATTTTTATTCCGAATACTAAAAAACTATTCGAATTAGAAGAATTCTAAATTTGAGCTCCAGAGCTCTAGCTACCCGACGCTATGTTCCGTTGTTTCAGAGGGCCAAAACAACACATGAGGGGACTGAACATAGCGCTATTCGTTAAGCTAGAACTCCGCTCTGGTAGGCAGCAATATCGGCAAAGGTTGACTGCCTTTTGAGCGTATACGTTAAACACCATAATTAACATACACTGCCAACCTCTGCCATTGCATAACCAACCATGACTTACCAACAGCAGAAGCAGCTTACTCCGTCACAAACAACACGGACTTAACCAAGATCAAGGAAAGGCAACATCTACTAGACATTATTCATTTTTTTGAGCTAACCATTTTCGCTCAACCAACCAATCTGCAGCGATTCTCCCTGGCCCATACAAGAACAATACGCCAGCCATAAGCCCCCAGATAATATGATCTTTCTCGCCAGCAGGGCTTATGTCAGCATAAGAAATCGCAGCAACAATATTAAGGACGAACAACGCAAGTACATTTAGGCGAGTCAATAATCCAAATACAAGGAATACTGGAATCGCTAACTCCGCCGCAGTAGACATATACGCTGCTAATTCAAACGGAATAATCGGCACGCTGTATTCATACTCAAACAGCATCAACGTAGTATCCCATGACTTAATTTTTGTCAGCCCAGATAGAAAAAATACGTTTGCCAACCACAAACGAATACCCAAAAGAAATACATCTTGTAATGGGTTAATTGCACGTAATGCACCCGTTGCACCAGAGTGTGCGATTGTCATTATGGACATAAAATACTCCTCAATTTATTAACCTAAACCCAGCTATCAAACCTGTCTGCATACACCGCCCTAAAATACCGGACAAGTCAGATGCACAAGGCAGCGTGGCGATTTCTGAAAATGATTTACCCTCAATCACTGCTTCTAAGAACGTATATTCCTGCTCAGAAAGCACATCAATGCGCATACCGAACGTAGCATTACGCCAAACAACTAAACACACAGCTCCATCATCTAAATTTACAATCCCATCACCAACATAGTCTTCTTGGTTAACTTGCCAAACCTGATGAATAGGAAATATCGAGCGCACCAAAATCGCTGAAGGTGTTGTCACAAAATGAATACTACCCTGATCAGCTTCTGCAACACTTGCAAGGTCAGCTAAGGAACTGATATCGGTGCCAATGGAATCCGGCGCATTAAACGCCCTATGCCACGACCATTCGAGCTTTGCTACATCAGCCAAATATTCGAGTTCTTTTGCTGGCTCAAAATCCGCGATATAACCGGAGAACTCAGCGCCATAATCACCTAAATCAGGAGAGTCTGAAGGATACCTGTTAAGATAGTCTGCAATCATATGATTAAAAAACATCTCACCCACTAATTTAACGCACACGGGGTAAATACTAGACAACGCTTCGATCAGGCCACCTAAGATACTATCTTTATATACATTCACCAATTTTTCACCAGACATGTTAACCGTAGGTTTAATACACTCATAAAATTCGTCATTCTCTAGCGACTCAGGTTCAAAGACCGCTCGATAGAACGACTGCTGCAACTCAAGAAGAGACATATCCTTACTCATCACTAAAAGACCTCATCCAAAATTCTCTGTGCTTTTTTCGATTCACCCAATAACACCTCAAAATCTGGCACATCGGTATCCCACTCAATTAACGTGGGTACAGCACCGAACAACGAAAGCGCTTTTTGATAAAGCAACCAAACAGGGTCATGCACGGTATGACCATGAGAATCAAAAAGGTAATCTCCCCTGTCTTCATAGCCCGCTAAATGAATCTCTTTAACCCTATCTTTTGGTAATGCACTCAAATATTCATTTGCAGAAAAATCGTGATTTTGCGCGCTAACGTATAAATTATTCACATCGAGCAACAGCTGACAACCCGTTTGCGCTAACACACCACCGACAAATTCTTGCTCACTCATTTCAGAAGAATTAAACATCAAATAGGATGAAGGATTCTCAACCAACAAGGTCCGACCCAATATATCCTGAGCTTGAGAGATCTTGTTTATAATGTTTTTCTGGGCCTCCAAAGTATAAGGAAGTGGCAACAAATCATGGGTATATTTACCGTCAATTGAAACCCACGCGATATGATCCGAAACATAAGTCGGCTCCAACCGATCGACAAGACGTTTCAACCGAGCCATATAATCAACATTGAGAGGGTCAGCAGAGCCCAGAGACATGCCAACACCGTGTAACGTTATTGGATATAGCTCTCGAATAGCTTCTGCTCGAACAATAGGCAGCCCCCCCTCTCCCATATAGTTATCGCTTAGTAGCTCAAACCAGGGCACATCGGGCTTCATTTCAAAAATATGCTGGTAATGACTCGAACGTAAGCCAAGACCTGCCCCGACAATACTGGATGCCGCCGGAAATTGTTTGTCCGTCATAGAAATACCGCTAAGAAGCGCAAAAAGGAAACACAAAGAAGCCAACCAAGAGAAACCTTGGCTGGCATTACAACCTAGGTGCTTAGCCTTTAACCTTACCACCAACGATTTTATTACAAGTACCTTCTGGTACGTAAACCCACTCTTCAGCGTCACCGTCAGCTTTAGCTTGTCCTGCACAGCTGTGCTTGCTAGTTCCGCAATCATTCATACCGGCCTTAGCAACGCCCTGACACTTTTCAAAACCAGGCTTACCAGCAATAGCACTGCTTGAAACTGACGCCAAACCTAACGCTAATGCACCTGCCAACGCAGTGTTCATAATGGTCTTAGTATCTTTCATCATCTAACCCTTCTCTTTGATATTCATCGAATTTATTTTAATTGCGAAATTATTTAGGCAGCTAATATCGTTGCCGTCAACCGTTAGACGTTAAAAAGGCAAAAACATTACACAAACTTGGAAAAAAATTACTTTTACGATTTTTTACTCGTAAAACACACTGATTGCCTAAAAAAGAATAGATAATCTGCACAAGAGCTCAGTCTGCGTTTTTTTACTCTACACTTAACCTTGTACACGAAAAGGAACGCTTCATGGAAGCCGAAACACGAACATTCGACTATAAGATATTCTTTAAATCCTCTGAATATCTATTCGACTATTCAGTAACTATATCTAATGACAACTACCAACACCCCCCTCCGGTTAAAGAAAAGCCAGAATGGTGTGCACTGGAGTACAAAAAGTGTCCGAACTGTACGCTTAGCGGCATTTGGCACACAGAATGCCCCTTAGCCTTGCGACTAATTCCATTTGTAGAGCTCCCCTCCTGCAATTCTTATGACGAAGTACACGCAGAAGTTGAGCTCGACGGGATGAAAATAACCTTAGACACCTCTGCACAAGAGGCCTTTAGCTCTTTGCTTGGCCTCGTTATGGCAACAAGTGGATGTCCACATATGGAATTTTTTAAACCTATGGCATGGTACCACAGGCCATTTTCAACTCCGGATGAAGCAATGTACAGAGCCTGTACAACCTACCTGTTCTCACACTTCGTACACCAAGGCGACTCTCAACAAGACCTATCGTTTGATTTCCTCAAGGTGGTTTATCAAAATATCCATACTATTAACGTGCATATAGCGTCAAGAATCAAAAACTATTTAGAAACAGATTCAGCTATTAACGCCATTGTGTTGCTCGATCTAATCACCAAAGACTTGCCTATTGCAATCGATGAGGATCTGGAGGAAATAAAAAACATGTTCAGCAGTCATCAACAGATATACAAATAGTCCTACGCATCATGGCCAAGCTGCCGATTATCAACATCCACTAGACAGCCGTACTTTTAAAATATTCTCAACTGACTCATTAACAAACCACAAATGGGTCCCATTAACCCAAATACGTATAACCCGCTAAACCATTTGTTAACGACGCTAAAAATTCAGATTGCTCATCCGATGACAAATCACCACAGGATAAGTTTTCACTCATCATCTGCAACAACTGTGTCGGATCAAAATTTACATATTGCAAAATATCACCAACACAATCTCCCTGCATGGCATGCTGAAGCACAAACGTTCCATCGTGCTCAATCTTTACATCCACTGAATTTGTATCACCAAACAGGTTATGCATGTCACCTAATATTTCTTGATAAGCTCCAACCATAAATATTGCCAAGCATTCTTCATCGCCATTATGGTTTTCTGGCATCGCTAAAACATCTGATAGCCCATGATTATCCACGTAACGATCAATCCGACCATCAGAATCACATGTTATATCTTGCACCACACCGTAACGCGTTAAGGGTTTATCCAAATTCTTGGTAGGCATAATTGGAAATATCTGATCAATCCCCCAAACATCAGGCATCGATTGAAATATAGAAAAGTTCACAAATAACTTGTCTGCCAACTTTGCATGTATAGCATCCAACACCGGTTGCTGATTCCGATTTCTTTCATCCATTAGGTCACTTAATTTTTCACAAATTGCATAATTCAAGGTCTCACCTGCAGCCTTTTGTGACAAACTGATGACTCCATGGATATACATTTCATTAATTTCACTTATACGGTAAGCCACATCATGGTATAGCTCAATCAAAGGTCGCTTTATTTCTCGCCCATTTTCTAATAGTTGCAACCAACAAGTTTGTAACTCCTTTAACGCCGCAGGAGAATCTTCTGCTAGCAACTCCGGCTCCCCCCCCCGCTTACGATCAATATCGATAACGTTACTGACCAATACAGCATGATGAGCCGTAAGCGCGCGTCCGGCTTCAGTAAATATTTCGGGGTGGCATAGCTGTTCTTTGTCACAAGCTTCTTTTAAGGTTGAAACAATGGCATGCGCATATTCCTGCATTGAATAATTAACGGAACAAAAACTTCTTGATTGCGAACCTTCGTAATCAACACCTAGGCCACCACCCACATCCACCGTGGTAATTCCAGCCCCTGCCAATTTTAGCTCTGTGAAAAAACGCGCAGCTTCTTTCATCCCGATTTGGATGTCACGTACATTGGATATCTGCGATCCAAGATGAAAATGTAACATTTGTAATGACGACAACATATTAGCTTGCTTCATACGATCTATCGCATCAACCATCTGAGAAGCAGACAAACCAAATTTGGATTTTTCGCCGCCAGTGTTTTGCCAATTTCCCGCGCCAATAGAACTTAATCGCGCCCTCAAACCGATACGGGGTGTCACACCTAAACTCGCTGCCTCTTCCAATATAACGTTAAGCTCACTTTGCTTTTCTACCACAATAAATACCCGCCGCCCCATGCGTTCACCAATAAGGGCTAATCGAATATACTCTCGATCCTTGTATCCATTACAAACAATTGTGCTATTAGGTTTACTAAGAGCTAGTACGACTATTAACTCTGGTTTACTACCCGCCTCTAACCCCACTGGCATCAATTCTGTAGAGGCACCATATAATGACTCAACAACATGCCGCTGTTGATTCACCTTAATCGGATAGACGGAGACAAAGTTACCCTGATAATTCTCCTCTTCAAATGCCGCATGAAATGCCGACGACAATTTCCGGACGCGATCAACCAAAATACTACTAAACCGAAATAAAATGGGCGTTTTAAGTCCTATTTTTCGAGCCTGCGCCACAATATCTTCCAAGCGTACCCCTTTACACCCCCCACCATTAACAATCACGAACCCTTCTGGGTCGACATCAAAATACCCCTCACCCCACAGATCTATACAATAACGGCGTTTTGCATCTAAATAAGGAACTGACATATAAATCATCTCTCAATTAATGGAATAACATTGCCACTAAAGATATTTTTTAGCGCAATGTTAAGTAGGAAAATATTTTTATCGGGAAGCCATGGGTGAGAATAAAGTACACCTCAAAACCTTTGCCGCTCTTATCGCCTGCGAAATCCCTCAATCAATATATACACATTTTTCTGTAACTTATTCACACTCTTTATCTATTGATTTTAAACTTAGTTTGATGAACTATTGCGCCAATTTTGTTAGAAGCCGCAGCCACCTAACCCCTATACAAACTAGCTGACAATATGACCAAAACCACCGTACTCGTCATTGATGACCACCCTGTTTATTTAGATGGTTTTTCACTTATATTAAACGACCTTTTCTTGGACGTTGATTTGTTGGTAGCATCCAATGCAAAAGATGCTATCGACATCGCAACCAATCGAATTGACATTGAGTTGATATACATGGATTACAACCTTCCCGATATGAACGGGGTCAACCTACTTCAGGTGTTTAACGAATTATTGATAACTGCCCCCATCATCATGATCTCTGGGAATGATGACATTTCAATTATCGACCATGCGATAACATTTGGCGCCAATGGATTTATTCACAAAGGATCCGCCAAAAGCGCCTTTCAAGAATGTCTATCGACCATTGAAAAAGGAAATGTTTTTCTCGCCCCTGAACTTAACGCATCTCTTGCCCATTACCGCAACACTGTTGTTAAAGATAGAAAGATTATTATGGAAAAGCTCAGTGATCGTCGTAAGCAAGTACTGCTCTTAATATCAGAGGGTTATTCCAACTCGGAAATCGCCAATTCTCTTGATATTTCACAATCAACGGTAAAAACACACGTAGCGGCATTAATGGATATTTTTGATGCCGACAACCGATCTCACTGTGTCGCTGAAGCTAAAACATATAACATCATTGCTTAAAACCACTCAGATTAACTCAACAATCTATCCATTACCTTTTGCAACTGTAACGGCTTTACCGGCTTTTGAATTAAAAAATATTCTTTCTCTCTAATCTCTTTTACAAGTTCGGGATCAGTATCACCACTCATAATTAAAGCAGGAAGTTCTAGGCCAACATATTGTTGAATCTCGTTTATGGCGTCGATACCGGTTACGCCTTCTCCAAGCCGATAATCTGTTAAAATCAAATCGGGAACAAAAGATTTTTGTTGAAGTAAAACCAAGGCAACATCAATACTTTCTGCCACTACGCAAGGGCAACCCCAATCGTCCATTAATGTTGAGATAGCAGACAAAATCATCGTGTCATCGTCGATAACCAACACCTTGTATTCATTTGTTGTCTGTACAACACCAGATATTTTTGGCGATACCAGGGCACTATTTCCAACAGGGAGAGTAATTGAAAAAACTGACCCCTCACCTATTACGGATTCTAAATGAATAGGCAATTCTAAAAGTTCACACATTTTTTGCACTACAGACAACCCAAGACCAATACCTTCATGTCGTCGGCGCGCATCATTTGATACCTGATAATATTCTGAAAATACTTTGTCTTGATCCTTTTTGGGGATACCTACACCGGTATCTATGACCGAAATAACAACATTCTCATCTTGCACTTCGATGTTAACAGTAACACTACCTTGCTCAGTAAATTTAATCGCATTACTCAGTAGATTCCTCATTACTCGGCCAAACAGTACAGGGTCAGTTTTAGTTGCTACACTGTCGCCCCGCCAAGCTAAGGTAAGATCTTTTGCTTGTGACGATGGCTCAAATTCATTCACCATGGATTCAATCATCTCATTGAGCGAAAAATTCATGCGTGATACTTCCAACTCATTTGATTCGAAACGAGAAAGCTCGAGCAATGAGTTAAATAGAGCACTCATAGAGTCGTGGGACTCCAACCCTCGTTCAACCAGTAATTCCAATCCCTGATCGTCACTTACATTACCAGGTATGGTTCGTACCCTCATACTTTCAAGAATGAGCCCCAGCGCTTGTAAAGGCTGCCGTAAGTCATGGCTAGCCGCCGCCAAAAAACGTGATTTGGCTTGGTTGGCTTCTTCTGCAATTTCTTTTGCTTTTGTGACTTCTTTCAGTAGGACTAGATTTTTAAAATCTATGGTAATAGATCGCGTAATGATGGCGTTAATTGTATAGCTGATACCGAGTATCGCGACTAGAAATAACACCATAAGAAACGCTAAGGCTTCTAAACCCACATCGTAATACTGATACGTCAACGTCACCAAAGCCGGACCAACGAAACACAAATAGGCCGGCAAATAAGCCGCTAGCGCTGGCATTGTCGCAGAAACCAATCCCGCGATTGAGATAGAGACAAAAATGAATATTTCAGAATATGGGTCATTCATGTATAAATATGGAATGATACTCCACATGATGCCCGTGCCAAACATCCCACAGCAAAGCACCTGAGAAAGTCTTCGATAATCTAAGGCTTGCTCTCGACAGGTCTCCCACATCCGGTCGACAATAAGTATTCGACAAAAATGCGCTAACTGCGCGAAAAAAAACCAAACGATAATCAGGTAAGACTTCTCATAGTTCCAAATAGCCATTGCTGTAATCAACACCGCAAAAGCATGAGGCCAACCAGATATTTTCAATTGCTTAAAAACGTAGTCTATCTGTTCATTGGTAACGGAATGGTTCATGCTATTACCATATTCCTCATGGGATGCAGTTGTCGAAAAGCGCCATTGTAACGGGGTTTTGAGAATTACACACTGATTCAATCTAACCGGCTTTCACCCATAACCTAGGCCCCTGTTTGAACCATTTCAGAACAAACTCAAACAACGTCATTACTCTCTCAGTTTCACCCTTATTAAGAATCTCAATACGGGCTGGGGCTTCGAACCAGCGTGTTCTCGGCCAAACATGATGTACCCGGTGTAGATTTCGGTTAAGCATCAAATGAGATAACAATAGCGGCACCTGAATATCAAAAGTAACACTGGCAACATCAACTTTTTCAGAGGTTTTTCGTACGAGGGCATCATAATGCTCTGCCTGACTAAAGAATGAATCCATATAAGCAAATAAGCACAAGGGAACTACGTAAACCTTCAAAAATAACGATAGATCAGCAAAAACAAATAACCCACCCACACCTAACATAACAACAAGATACAATCTGTTGCGCCGCCATTCTGCAATTTTTGATACGGGAACAAATCGCTTAGCTAGATTATTAATACTAAACGCCACCCAAAGATGAGCGATTGGTGCCGTTAATAATGACCAGCGGGTACTAGGACTGTGTATGTACAGCAAACCCTCGGGATCATCATCGTCACAGGTGTGGCGATGATGCTCTAAGTGAAAATGCCGATACCCAACTAAATTAAACCCAACAAAAGACGCGGCAAACATCCCGATGAATTCATTGACTCGGCGATTGGTCACGAAATTTCTGTGAACACTCTGATGTGTTAGCTCAAGTAACCCAACAAAAAACAGCCCCTGCAACACAACAAAAAGATAAACAAACGGTTGGCTATTAAAAACAACAATCAGCGAGCAGTTCATTGCAAACAGCAAAATATACAAATAGCTTTGCCAATTACTTTTCGACGGAGAAGGTTCCTCTATTACTCCACCCTCTTCAACTGAAGGTGCATCAACAGGCAAAGGGATTTTTATTGGCGCATTCATCCATCAACATCCTCTAGTATCAACTGAGCGTTTATGTGAGCTGACTTAACCTCTGGCGATCGAGTCTCCACACCAAATAGCGCGCTTTTTTGCTGCACCAGTTTATCGAAGATACTTGCAATAATTTCATTGTAACCTTCCATCTCAACGCATACACATACACCATGGCCACCTGAACGCAAATCAGGTGGATAACCGTCTCGCAATAACCGCATTGGTGTATGATTACCGGGCCAAAGCTCCACAAAGAATGCTAGAAACGCATCACGTGGCATCCCATTAGAATGTGCTAAAGCAATATATTCCTCGGGGTCAATATCCATTACTGATTTTGTTTCTAAATACCCTGGCATTGCTAAACATGCCGACACGGTTTTCATGTTATTCGCCGCCATCAATGAGATCGCATTCAACACCATTAAACGGTGTGCTTGTTTTGTGTATTGGCGAGACACCCCACCCGCAACCAAATACAAATTCTTTCCAGCAGGATCAAAAGTACGAGAGAAAACACCATCATCCGTGGCATTAGCCCAAGACGTAATGTCTTGGGGTTCTTTTTTGGTCGGTTGCAATATGTACCAACCAATCACTTCACTCGTTTTATCATCAGTTTTTTTACCATCAATCTTTATCTGTTTTTCAAGCAACCAAAACCAAGGAGTACTAGGTGCGTTTAACGTGGATATTTGGTGACGAATAAAGGGCTCATCATCCGTTGCGTCATCCCCAAGCCAACCATATTCTTGTTGATCTAAACGATAAATTTCATGGGAATCCTCTACAGTGGCTGGTCGCACACACCAATCAGCAATGCGAAAACCCGAAGAGACATGCCGGTTATGTAGAATATAATG
>MAAC01017481.1_pt1 | contig 61963 bp, 56 predicted proteins | sample 1115981 | NCBI WGS metagenome assembly MAAC01 (sample SAMN04961126, study PRJNA320927) | seawater metagenome | isolation source: sample BD02T64 sea water enriched with oil for 64 days | place: USA:Gulf of Mexico | collected 2013-07-27 | reverse complement strand
TAGGTTTCATCTGTATAATTCATAAAAGCAACAGACCTCCTGTTATTTATAAAAGTGCTATTATATGCTTTTATTACGCCTCCTGTTTCATCCCAATTGCCAGGTTTCCATAAGGTAACCCCTAAATGAGCATTAGATATTGTAGCGTTTTTTAGAATTACCCATCCTTGATCTGCATATGTTTGAGACTCATCTGAATTTCCCCAAACTTCTATCCCGCTCCATAAGTTATTACTCATACAATTTTGTAAAGAGGTAATCGTTCCTCCATCCACTTCCAGCTTAGCTCCTGCCTCAATCATAATTTTTCGATCTTTTGCCATTTTTACTTCACTTGTAATAGTTAAGGTTTGTCCAGATTTAATCAGTACATCTTCATAGATATCTTTAGGAGTATCCCAGACTGTATCGATATTAATTTCTGTGGCAAAAGAACTTGAAATAGGAATGTTTACTTCCGTTTTCCACATTCCTCTACCATAAGTAGATACAAAAAGTGTATTACTGCAATACTCATATTTCATACCAGTTATAGTAGCTTTTGGTAAATTCTTCGAAAAACACTTCCAAGAGCTCATGGTATTAGTTCTGTAATAAACTCCAACGCTAGTAGCACAGAATATTAAATCGTTATCGTCCTCTATAGTTAATAATCGCTCTACTGGAAGGGCAGGAAGACCTTCTGAATAATCTTCAAATGAATTACCACCATCAGTAGACTTAATAACTCTAAAGCGCTCATCAGTAATAACGCCATCCACTTTATGAGTACCACCTATTCCGCAGTACACCAAATTACTATTAGTGTGATCTACAGCAATGGCCCTAATGTGATTCCATCTAAGTAGCTCATGTAATGGATGTATGGTTGCGCCTTCATCTAAGCTAACACTAGCGTCAGATGCATTTTCCCAGATTACTCCATCATTTGTGGATTTAAAAAAACGTTTGGTAGCAATTACTCTGGACTTATCTGCTGCATAGATAACAGCTACATTTCGTTCACAGATAGCCACTGGACCAATCCCTTTTTCTGCCATTGGAATATTTATAATTTCTGTATCTAAAGCTGCTCGATTCATCACAATATTTCCTGTAGTAGATAAACCACGTGCAAATCGCTCTGGATGATGGCGGTAATGTACCTGATAACCTCCTAAATAAAAACCTAAAGATGGAGACAATGCAGATTCATTTACTATATCAAAACCAAATGGTGTGGGCATTTTATCAGCAATTTTCCAATAGGCATTCTCTCCTACAATAGCATCTGGATTATCTCTATGAATCATAGCAAAAGAGCCTTCATGTAAAAAATCAGGTGAATATATATTATCTGCATCTCGATAATACATGGGTTGATCTTGAAAGGCATACACAATTCTTCCTGTTTTTTCGTGTGTATCAAAAGCATGAATCAAGTTAATAGATAGATTACCATTTAAAGATTTAATTTTTGGGCTAGTAGCTAATCCATTTTCGATTAAAGCAGGCCCTCCGTCATTTCCAACTACGATTCGATCGGTAGTACCCATATCTATTATTTGCGAACAACGGTAATCATCATGATGTCCATTGTTTCCAGTAAAGGCTTGAACTAAGGTGTAATCTCCTGTTGTTAAGTTATATCTACGGATCTTGTGTATGGTTCCCCAATAAAAAATGTTTGAATCATTTGGAGAAAGTAGTAGTTCGTTTTTATGAAATGTTGGATTACTTAGATAAACATCATCTTTATGAGAGAAACTAATCCCTCCATCTGTTGTCTCAAGTAGATAATTGTTATAACTACCTAAACCAAAACCCTGAACTTCCATTAAAAAATGATTTCCAATTCTATTTGAAAACCCACTGAATGCCAATTCCTCTTCTGGAGCAAGAAAATCTAAGGAGATATTTTCCCATGAAGTTATGTAAACATCTAAATCCATAAGTATAGCAATTTCGGCTTTATAGAGTTGGCTTGTGAAAGAGTAACGTTTGCGTGCATTAAAAAAGATCTTATTATTGGTTACCTGTAATTTAAAAAGATAATGTGTTTCTGAGTTAAAATCTGATGGTGTTCCCAAACTAACCCAAGTAGCACCATAGTTATTCGAGTAATAAATTTGATCTCTTGCAGTAGCAAATAGTACTCCATTCACAGTGGGATGGTATTCTATCCAATTAAAATTAGGAGAGCCTGCAAATTCATTCCAAGTAACTCCTGCGTCGTTACTATATATCACTCCTCCTTCAATATCGGTAGCTCCACCTCCAAGGCCAGGGGAGTCTGGATGCCCCGTAATAGCTATTAAGTAGTTTGGGTTATTAGGGTCTGCTATAATTCGTCTCACTCCTAAGACAGGAAAATCTAACCCATCTGTAACACTCTGCCAAGTGACACCCTCATCAGTAGATCTCATAATTCCTGATGTTCGTGTTCCAATAACGACATGAGCGGTATTTATAGGGTGATTATAAATAGCATCTACCCATCCGCCTGCTTGACCAAAAGAATTGTCTGGTAAATTAATCGGGCCGTCACTCTTCCAATTTGCGGGATCATTATTTCCACAATTTAAGGGACTAGTATATATAGCTCTTTGTGCCTTTATATAATCTGTGGAATTAAATGTTTTTCCGTCTGTATCTATATTATAATTCAGAAAGGAATAGTTCCACCAACGCATGGCTTTTAGTTTTTTCCGATCAAAAGCGGGGTCTTCATTTTTCATTAATTGCTCATAATTTGAGAGAAATTGTGGATACGAGATTTTGGAGGTAATTTCATTTTCAAAATCTGGATTTGATAACAAATCTGGGATCTGCCCAAAACATAATGTTGGAGTTACCAACAATACTAAAATAATATATTTCATAACATATAACTTTATCTAGTCCTTACTCTATTCAATATCTGGTTTTTCAGGTTTCACCATTAGGTATATCTATATACAAGTAGCAGTAATGAAAATTCATTACCCAAAAAAAATGAAAAAGCCCGAAATTGATTAATTCTTGGGAGCTAGAAATAATATCTAATTATGATTACTATTTGAATAATGATCATCCTCCCGAAAACAGGACAGTAAATTAAGTTCTAAAAATGAAACTTAAATTTACTATTATGACACGAAGAAAATTCACATCTAAATTCAAGACCAAGGTGGTTTTGGAAGCTTTGAAAGAGCGACAAACTACTCAAGAGTTAGCGCAGAAGTTTGATATTACTTCGCAACAGATTAACCTATGGAAGCGAGAGTTTTTATCTGAAGCAGAGGCTGTTTTTGATAAAGGGACTACTTCTAAAAAAAGTGAATCTGCCGCAGCCATCAAATCTCTGATTCAAGATGCGTGTATAGAACATCAACCTGAAAAACTACAGTTCCTTACTGATGGTGGAAGCGAAAATGTGAATAGCATTGTTTCTGATTTTATAAATTCTCCCGATATCCCAACCAAACACATCGTCGCTCAAAAAGATATGGTTTTTTCTAATTCTATGATTGAAGCCGTCAACAAAACTATCAAACATTAATTTCTACATCCCAAAGAAATTGCAAACGGCAATCAGCTTATAAATGTAATGACTCATACTATTCCAATATATAACACCATACGACCACAAATGAGCCTCGGCGGGAACACGCCCGAAGAAACTCAAAATGGGTTATCTATCGATATTTCTAGGTATACTCACAATCTCAAAGAACAAAAACAACTAAGATTAATTCAAAACAAGAAAAATGCTTGTAAAGTATGCTTCTAAAATCAAACCCCCAATCAAGAACCAAAAAGTGAAACCGAAAACTAACTTCACCTTTTGACTAAAACTTAAATTCTCAAAGACCTTTTTATAACTATCTCACCTTCAGTACAATTCCATTTAAGGAACACGTTATTGTAAAATAACCGTAGAGATAGCAGGGCAAAAGACAAATCAAACTCAAAATGAGAAAAAGAAATAATTGAATATGCAAAAGCACCCATTTTTAAATGCGTGCTTTTTTGTTTAATTACTAAAAATCAATACCTTTAAGGTTCCTCCCCGTTTAATTTCGCAATTATATATTCTAACCTTCCAATATTTTGGCAAGGTTTCTAAGTATTCATCTAAATTCTATAAACGATGCCAGCTTTTCCAAAACCTAAGTTTGTCTATCCTTTAGATATTGACAAAGAAATTGAACATTTAAAAACTCATAAAACCAAACGAGGTGTTCCTGATAAGTTGGACACTGCTTTGTTAGTAGGTTCTTGGAACATTGCCAATTTAGGGCTTCAAAAGCGTTGGCAACAACACGCGCGCCTGATAGCCGAAGTTCTGGAATGGTTTGATATTATAGCCATACAAGAGGTTAATGTAAGTCTCGAAGGGTTACGCCAAATTGAAGCAGAACTCCCCTCTCATTATGATCTTATCTTTTCAGATAAGGCCGGTAATAATGAACGGTTTGCTTTTGCCTATGATAGTAGAAAAATAAAACAGATGGAGCTTGTGGGAGAAGTAGCGATTCCTCCTAAAGATCATCGTCATATTAAACTCCCAGGAATCACTCGGAAATTCACGGGCTTTGATCGTAATCCATACTTAGTCTCCTTTCAATGGAAAAACAGCTTACTGATACTCATTAATGTGCATTCTTTCTTCGGAAGTGAATCTAAATTTGATATGGAGCGCAGAGCATTGGAGACCTATGCTATTAGTAGGTATGCTGATTTAACGGGTCGGTCTAAACATGCCTTTTCAAAAAACATTATTGCCTTAGGCGATTTCAATTTACCAAAAGTAGAAAAAGGCGATCTTATCTATGATGCATTATTAAAACGTGGGCTGGAACTTCCCAATCACTCTTCAAAGATATATTCCAATATCAATGATGATAAAATGTACGACCAGATTGCATTTCTTCCATCAATTAAAAAAAAGATTATGGCCAATGGGATATTTGATTTCGATGGAGCCATCTTCCCTGACCTATGGCAAGAGAGTACCTCTAAATTCAAAAAATACACCAAATATTATATTTCAGATCATCGTCCTATTTGGATGCAACTAAATTTATAGCCATATGAGTAAAAACCTTCCTTTTACAAATATTGCCTTGGCCTTTTCGGGAGGCGGATATCGTGCAGCAACTTTTTCATTGGGAGCCTTGTCATTGTTAGAAAAAGTAGGATTGTTACCTTCTGTATCCGCAATCTCTAGTGTTTCGGGAGGAAGTATTACGGCCGTAAAATATGCACAATCACTTATAGACGATGAGTCCTTTGATAAGTTTTATAATGAGTATTATCAGTATTTAAATGAAGATACCTTAGGCGATAATGCACTTGGTCATTTAAAAAATAAAAAGTTATGGAAGCAAAAAGAGAACTTCCATAAAAAGCGGAATGTTATTAATTCATATGCAATTGAGTATAATCGTTTTACAAAACACAGAACCTTTGGAAATTTTGATGATTATGCCAAAAAAGAAACTTCAACCCTAAAACGTATTATTATTAATTCGGCAGATTTTACAGCAAGTAACACCTTTAGAATGCAAAATTTGTTAACTCCATCTTATGATTTTGGCCATGGGAAGCTATGCGAAGAATATAAAGAGTTTTGGAGGAAAATTAAATTGGGAGATGCACTAGGAGCCTCTGCTTGTTTCCCAGGAGCGTTTGAGCCAATACGATATCCAAATGATTTTGTTGCTGATCAGGCGCACCTAAAAGCTATCGGGCTTATGGATGGTGGGATTATAGATAATCAAGGAACATCATCTTATATGACGGTAAAAAAGAAAAACAATAAACATAATTTGTTTTTTGTCAGTGATGTTGCCTCCCCTTACGTATATGAGCCTTATGAGTTTACAAAATCAAATTTTATAACACGTTTATCGAGCGTGTTGGCAAACCCTTGGGGTATGCTTTTAATAGTTACAATGACCATTGGATTTTTTATAAAGCAGTGGTGGACACTTTATTCAATTGGACTGCTTATATCGGCCCTAATGCTTGGTATTCAGGTTGGCTTGATCTGGGCATCAAGAGAGCTAAAAAAAGAAGCAAGTTTTAGAACGGGTTTAAAACTACCATCCAGTAAAATAGGATATTATCTACTAGATAGGCTCAATTCATTTTTGCATATGAATAGCATTATATTTTTAAAGAGTGCCAGAAGGGGTCATGCGAATTTTCTATATGAGCGGTATCCTGATAAGTCAATAACCTCGACGATCTATGAACTTAGATGCAAGGAAGGTAAACCGGAATTTTCCCGTGTTTGGAAATATGTTAAACCCTATATTGGTGATATACCAAATGAGATAAAGAATATTTCCGAAAAGGTTGCGAAATTCCCAACAACGCTATGGTTTAGTGATGCCCATAAACAGGAAGGTGCCTTGGATGATTTAATTGCTTGTGGAGAGTTTACGGCCTGTTATAATTTAATTGAGCATATCGTTGCACAGAATAAGGATGAGATTGGAACTAACTCTGAGATAGGTCAGTTGTTTGAAAATCTGATAGGCCTGTGGAAGGAATTTGCAGTAAACCCAAAATATCTGATACACTTTCGATTGGGTCTTCAGCCGTAATTGCTATTCTTTTTAAAAGTACGAATTATATTTAATAATAAAAGAAATGTGGTTTGATGATGAAGAACTACTTGACCTTATTGGTTATGAAATAACAATATAGAACCTAACCATCCGTTTGGAATTAAAAGAATCAATTTGATTGTAATTAGATTTGTCGGATGGGGTTTATTAATTGGATTGTTGACCATCGCAACTCAAATTGGAGGCATAGTCCTTCTTTTATGTATTCCTCTTTTTATTTGTTGAAAAGAAAATTCCGAAGGAGGAGTAAGCTTATTAATTCATTAATCTTCTTACTAATTTATCTCTTTACAACATTTATTGTCATTTCACCATTGGCAAAATCTTTTGGACGTGTACCTCTACCAGTTTTTAGCAATCAACTTGTCAAGCCATTAAATATAATGACGTGTCTATTAAATAGACATTATGTAAGACCACATTTGAGGGAGAGCGTGGAGAGGTTGGCAATTAACACGGAAAAACAATTTATTGGTACAGTGGTTAGCTATTTAGATGCTAATTTTCCATTTTATAATGGATTTCCTTTATTACCACATTTGAGTCATAACGATGGTAGAAAATTAGACATAGCTTTTTTCTATAAGGATAAGAAAGGAAATCAAATCAAACTCAAAATGAGAAAAGGAAATATATAGAATACCCCTAAACACCTTTCTTATAGATTGGTGTTTTTTTGTTATCTTTAATCAACAATATTACACTCTCCCTGACAATTTTATAGCATCTGGTAAATGTATTCTAAATACAGATATGTTTACATTTTGATTAGATATTATCGAAAACATACATATATGAAACTTACCATTACAAAACAGACAAAAGTCTGGCAATACGCATCTCACCTTTTTGTGTCAATAGACCAACTTGGAAATGCTTTAGCAAGCGGAAACGCTGACAACACTATTTCAGCACGTGTAGGTTATTACAACCACCATTATTCATTTGAAAATGGTAAAGTCCCTTGGTATTGGGTTGTTTTTCAAAAAATAATTGACAATGCATTTTGTCCTGTTGATGGTCCAGGACATTGCCATGAAGCATACCACAATGATGCAGGTGAGATTTTCGACAATCGCAGGACTAACTTTATGGTTGCAATCGCAGCAGCCATTGTTATTCCAAGTTGTGCTGCGTTCGCTCTTGTTTTATATCCATTGTCTTTCTTAGGAATAGTTAAACGTAAGACGATACACCGGGATAAGAACTTAGTGAAACGATTTCGTTCCTGCTCACGATCGTTAACAAGTACCTTACAAGAAATTGAAGAACATAAATTGAGTTTTGACCTTGATCAATCAAAAAAACAGTTAAAAGAACTTTCTTTAAAAGTTGAAGAAATTAAACGTAAGTTGTGTGTCGAATAATACTTTACCAAAAAAGACCGTTTTTTAAGCAGTTTCTTTTTAATACAAAGTGGTATTTTTATTTTTTAAACAAAAGGCTATGTATTCTGACGAAATAGAAAAAGAAATCAAACGACATTTTGAAAAGCAGAACAATGCTGGTATTGAAGAATTTGATGGTTTATCCCCAAGTCAAATGCATTTCTTGTTACGTGATCCTTTTACTAAGCAAAGTATTTTACAATTCAATAGGCTTTCAAAAGAGGAATATCAAAGTATTCCTCTACTTAATCAAATAAAACATCTTGCTCATAGTATTGGAGAGTAAACAGAAGTAAAACTTACCAAAACAGGAGCACTGCCCACCAAAATTGTTTTAGACACATATCACAATGGAGGGCTTACCGAAGAATATATAGAACAAGGATATACTCCTTTGCGAAAAGAAGCTGACAGCCAAACCATTCAACTTTCAAGAATATTATTAGAGCTTATTGGCGTCACCAAAAAAAGAAATAATAAGTTAAGCCTTACCAAAAACGCCTAAAGGATTTTAGAAGATGATCACAGCTTATTACAAATGGTATTCACTACCTTTTGTCAGAAATTTAATTGGGCTTATTTTGACGGGTATGAACTTGAACAGTGGAGACAGTTTGGTTTTGGATTCTCTTTAGTATTATTGAACAAATATGGAAACCTGAACCGAAAAACTTCGTTTTATGCTGAAAAGTATTACACAGCTCTGCCTGATCTTTTAGATTTTAACCCCATTACAAAGGAACTAAAAAACAGTGCTTACAATTGTTATTGTTATAGAACCTTTGAACGTGGGTTATTATATTTTGGTTTCGTAACATACGAAAGAGAGCTAGCTTTTGACTCTAACTACGTTATGAAAACAAAATTATTCGATGCTTTTATTTCGGTAAAATGTAAAAAAGCAAAGCCAATAAAACAATTTTACTTCTTGTCCTAAATTCTAATCTTCAAAGATTGGTTAATAACTATCTCACCTTCAGTACAATTCCATAAATGAGACATCTTATTGTAAAATGACCGTAGAGGTTGCAGTGGGACGCACTGGATTTACTTTGAGCTCACAACAATTAATTACACCCAAAAAAGCTTAGAAGTATTTCTACAACTAAGCTTTTTATAAACAAACTCAAACAAAAACTATTTTTAATTAAAATATATATTTAGTTTCTAGGTTGTCCAATTTGAGTGCCAATGACACTTGCATCGGGTTGAGTGATTACGGGGCAGTTAATAATTGCTCCCGTAGCCGTGAGTAAATCGGATAATGAGTTTGCTAAAGGACTTGGATTCGCATTTCCTCTAAAAGGAATCAAGATACCTTGCTCTAAAAGATCATTTACTTGAGCAAAACTTCTTAAGATTGGACGCTCACCCTCTGGTACCGTAAATTCGGTAATATGCGCGTCCCACATGGGTGCATAACGACTATCGCTAGGGTCAATTGGAAATGTATTTGTTGGGTCTTGAACTTGACGATCGCTCAAACAAGCTGAGTTTAACCCTTGGACTCCATAACCATCTCCATTGTCAAATGTTCTACCGTTGGCTGTGGGGCTAAAGGGGAGCATTGAACCTCCTGGAAATAATCCGAAGGTTGGTAAATTGTTCAGTCTTGGAGCATATACACCTAACTCAATAGTAGCAGGACCTGGATCCGAAGTATCTGTTACAATATGGAAATAGTAAGGTTTGTCATCTTGCCATCCATCTAGAAGTTGCATTACAACTGAGGCTTGATTTATAGCTAAGTTTGGATTATTAAGGTCGTCTTCATCTGCTTGACTGTTTCCATTTGGATTTGGAATTCTATCGTGAATACCTGTGCTATTCGCTACTAATTGAGCGTTGATTACAATGTTACTATCTGGTAGGACCACATAAGAAGACCAGTTGTCGTCTGCAATGGCACCAGGATTTACTTCTGCTGGTGGGAAACCAAATAGTAAACCATCTGCTCCACCTGGAGTTAAGGATCTAGTAGGTGAAAAATCTACAGATCCTTCAAAAATAAGGCGACCATCATCAGTCCATTGTGAGTTTTGTTCACCGCCAGAGCCTATAGACACTGCCATTCTTGGTGAATAAATAACACCTAATTCCCTTGCCAAATCAAGATCAGATGCCTCTGTGATTACATAATATCCTTCTCTACGGTCTCCATTCGGTAATGTTTCCCATCCTTGGAACATTGGAAACCTGGCAGTAGGGCCCGCAGGTACAACATTTCTATCTGTACGATAGTCGATTCCCAAAACACTGGGTATAAACACGTTTTGTGCTTGGGTAAAGGTAAGAGCGGGGTTGTCTGCATTGTATGGAATTCCACCATCAATTTCAATACTTGTCAATAATAAAGTGGCCGCATCGGGTGTAACTACTACTATTGGTTCGCTAATGTCATCGTCGGTACTACAGCTAATAAATGCAATAATTGCGAGTGCACTAAGTGCTAAATTTCTTAAAGTTTTCATAATTGTTTCAAATTTATTTTCGTTAAGTTTATTTTGTCTAAAAGCAACCGGCCGATATTTTCTTGACATCAAAAAGAGTTTATATTTCTGATGCCAATTCAGACGAAAAAAAAAAATCTATCTTACGGAAAACCAACAAAAGCGCTTTTATAAAAAATGTCACCTCAAAAATAAATTAGCAAAAGCATCAGTAATGATAGGGCTTAACGGATGAAAAGGTGATCTTTTAAAAGTTTGTTAACACCCTACTTTTAACACAAATTATGATTTTATAATTTTAATTTTCAAGAGTTAAATGTTAGCTAGCTTACGTAAATATTTATTGAAAAACCTCAAATTTTATTAAATTGCCAATGATTCTTTTCTTGGTAAAGGTCTTTTTGATTTTTTGTCATTCGATTCGTTAAGGTTTAGTTGTGTCCTGTCGTTGACCATTATTGTCTAATTCCAAAGAATGGACTTGCAACAAAAAAGTGGACATTTAGTTAAGAGATTATGCTGCTACTTTTTGATTAAACATTTCGATTTCAAATTCCTGTATAGCTTTATACCCCAAAGTGGAGTGTATTCTTCTTCTGTTATACCAAGTTTCTATCCACTGAAAGATTGACAACTCAGCTTCTGATCTAAGTCCATAGTTATGTTTATACACCCATTCTACCTTTAAGTTTTTAAAGAATGATTCCGCTACTGCATTATCCCAACAATTTCCTTTTCTGCTCATAGATTGTTTTACCAATCCATTATAACTTTTTAGGATATTGGTAAATTTATAACTGGCATACTGAGTTCCTCTATCAGAATGAAAAATTAGTTCTTTAGTAATTTCATTGTTTTTAATTGCCATCTTCCATGCAGGTATGATGGTAGCCTCTGTACTTAAATTATCACTCATAGCCCAACCAACTACTTTTCGATGAAACAAATCAATAATAATAGTTAAATACACCCAACCTTCTTTAGTCAGGATATAGGTAATATCAGACACCCATACTTGATTTTCTCTATCGACTGTAAAGTCCTGATTTAACATCTTAGGAGCTATTGGATAATTATGATTAGAATCTGTTGTAAAAATAAATTTACGTCTTCTTCTAGCAAACAACCTATTAGCTCTCATGATTCTAGCTACTCTGGGTCTAGAAACACGATGACCATACTTCAAAAGTTCTACTTTAATCCTTGGAGATCCATAGCTCTCAAAACTAGTTTTAAAAATATCGTGAATAGCTAATGATATAGCTTCGTTCTCCAACCATCGTTTAGATGGACCAAGACGTAACCAATTATAATACCCACTCTTACTCACCCCTAATATTTTACACATCCTCTCAACTGGAAATCTCAATTTATGCTGTTTTATGAACCTAAATTTTTCCTGTCGCTCTCGGAGAAGATGCTCACCGCCTTTTTTAATATCTGATTTTCTAATTCAGAATCCCGTAGCTTCTTCCTTAACTCAGCAATCTCTCGTTGCTCATCCGTTAATTTCGGCTTTCCACGACCTGGAAAACTGTTTTTACCATATTTAGTAGATTCCTTTCTCCATCGATGTAATACAGAATATGGAATCCCTAATTCATCTGATACTTTCTTAACATTACCTCTCAGATAAGTTAATTCCACAGCCTTTGTCTTAAACTCTGTAGTGTAATTCTTTTTGCGTTTTGACATAATTCAAAGTTAAATTATGTAGCCCAATATCTCGCAACCTTGTGTCCAGTCTAATATAGTAAGTCCACTGTGTAAAAATGCATTAAAACGCATTTTACACTAAACGTTACCTGCTATTTCAAACATGGACGTAATAAAAAAAATATTCCGACCTGACTCAATTCCATTTTTCTCAAAAAAAGGGAACAACGCCTATTCGGACTTATTAAACCATGTCAAAATATCATGCGATGAAAAATATCAAGTCAAAAGAATTATTCAAGAAATACGCTCTGCAAACCAATTCGTTGTATCAAGTATTGATTGCGACTTGACCTATATACACATTAAAAAAAATGGACGGATTTCAGAATTTGATCTGACCAATTCTAAACTTGAAAATAGCACAAAAAGTTTATTTGAAAGATGTGACAATTCCATTGAAGAAATAGAAAATCTAAACTCGCCTAATGGCTCATATTTAGACGAAAACGGAATCAGATTGACATTTGTGACAAGCAAAACCTCATTTTGTATTAGTGGAGAACTTGACCAAATCTCAAAGAGAAAAATATTTGGTCAGACTATTTCTCATTTTCTTAATTTGGTTGGATTGACAGACCCCATTGGGTTTCAAAAAAAATTAAAAAACAGCAGGTAACAACACCTATAATGCATTGCTTTGTTAATGCTTCTTTGAAACTATTTTCTTACATTTAAGTCAGTAAAACTTAAGACACCCTGATGTCTTAGCTGCGCCTCCCAGCCTGACTTGCTAAAGCGCAAGTTGCAGCTGAGTCGCAACGACATCATAGCTAAACCGTTATAAACAATAAAAAATAATGATTATAAACCCTTTTCATCTTGCTATACCAGTTAAGGACTTAGCTGTTTGTAGAAAATTCTACAAACAAATATTAGAATGTTCCGAAGGTAGGAGCTCTGAGAAATGGGTTGATTTTAACTTTTTCGGCCATCAATTGGTCATTCATCAAAAACCGAGTGGAGATATTCCAAATAATCAAATTTCCAATCCAGTAGATGGACACGATGTGCCAGTCCCACATTTTGGAGTTGTATTAGACTGGAATAACTGGACTGAATTATCCAAGAAATTACAAAAGAAAAATATAACTTTTGTTATCGAACCATACATTCGCTTTAAAGGAGAAGTTGGAGAGCAAGCTACTATGTTTTTTTTAGATCCAGAGAATAATGCTCTTGAGTTTAAGGCATTTAAAAATATGAATCAACTTTTTGAAAAATAGTGTTTATAACAACGTGTATAGTTCATGGTGAAGCCAGTTAAAGTCTATTTAGGAAATTCTAACGAATTTCCTTTGTGTTCTTCCCTTTTTGCTATCTTAGTACCTAACACCATGAAACCATACACAAAACCGTTAGCCGTCATAAGCGAACAAAAATGGAAGATATTAAAAGTGTACCTCATAACTCTCAAATAAAACTGGGTAAGTTTGCAAAGACATTTAGACTGCTAGATGATCTGATTTAAAATAATTCGGCACTTATAAAGCAACTTTACTTTCCAATATACATTCCAATTAAAAACAAAACCCTTGAAAATCAATTGATTACAAGGGTTTTTGCGGAGAAAGAGGGATTCGAACCCCCGGAGGTGTGACCCTCAACAGTTTTCAAGACTGCCGCATTCGACCACTCTGCCATTTCTCCAGTGGTATGCGTTAAACGGTATTTAAACCATCCTACCCTTAGCGGGTTTATCCACCGAAGAGAATATAATTCTCGTAGGCGGGTGCAAATATAAGATGCTTTTTCAAAAAAAAGAATGTTTTTAATTAATTTATTTTATGTGAAGCCATATTCATTTTTGGTAGTATTTTTACACGATGGAAGAATGGTATCATTACCTACTTTTAATTGCAGTCGGTTTCGCAGTCGGTTTTATAAATACCGTGGCTGGAGGAGGCTCACTATTGTCCCTCCCAATACTCATATTTTTAGGATTACCACCAAGCGTGGCCAATGGGACTAATCGAATAGCAATCGTTGTTCAAACTGCGATGGCTACTGCAGGATTTAGGAGTAAAGGGGTGAGTACCTTTCCTTTTAACCTCTATTTGGGAATTGCCGCCTTCTTTGGGAGTATTCTAGGAGCGCAGATTGCTATCGGTATTGACGAGCGATTATTTAACAAAATACTAGCTGCAATTATGGTCGCCGTAATTGTTATTATCATTTTTAAACCTAAAACGAATTTGGAAAAGATGCAAGAGCGTCTTACCGGTAAATATCTTTGGTTGGGAATAATAGTGTTCTTTTTCTTAGGTATTTATGGAGGTTTTATTAATGCGGGTATTGGTTTTTTAATTATTCTTTATTTACACTATACGCACTATATGAGTTTGGTACGCACCAATGCTACCAAGGTATTTGTAGTGTTTATATATACCATCGCTGCTTTAGCCATTTTTATATATAACGATAAAGTAAATTTTAAAATTGGTCTTGTTTTGGCATTAGGGAATGCTTTAGGAGCCTGGATTTCTAGCCGGCTCTCAGTAAAGAAAGGGGACGGTTTTATCAAAGTATTCTTATTAATAATGATAGCCATTATGGCCGTAAAACTTTGGTTTTTTAAATAATAGCAACTGGTTTTTTATCGTCTCCAACGGCAACAAAGGTAAAGAAGCCGGTTACTGCTTTATCTCTCTTGTAACTATACATATCCTCCATAAAGATATCTACCTTAACAACACAGCTGGTTCTTCCAACTTTGTTTACACGTGCTACTAGTTCTACGATAGTACCCTGCGGAATAGGAGTACTAAAATCAATCTTATCCGTTGAAACGGTTACCATTTTTTTTCTACTGAAACGAGTAGCACAAATAAAAGAGGCTTCATCCATCAAATGAAGCGCAGTTCCGCCAAACAGTGTGTCATAGTGGTTTGTTGTATTGGGAAACACCGCTTTGAATATTCGCGTTTCACTTTTGTCTTTTAATGCTTCAATATTGACCATAGAGTTTCGCTTTGTGGAAATAACGTTATACTATTCTAGTTTCTGAAAAAATAAAAATGAGTTGTTTACTTTTGTAGTATCTAACAAAGGTACTAAGTTATATGACGACAGATATTATAGAACAACTAAAATGGCGCTATGCCACTAAAAAGTTTGATAGCACCAAAATTCTTTCCGAAGAAAAACTAAGTATCCTCAAAGAGTCTTTCAATCTAACTGCAACATCTTACGGCCTCCAACCGCTAAAAATGGTTGTGATTGGTAATCCAGAAGTGAAGAAAAAGTTAGTGCCAATAACAATGAACCAGGAGCAAGTGAGCAACGCATCACATGTTTTGATTTTATGTATTGAACGCAAAATGGATTCAAAGTATATCGTAGACTATTTTAATTTAGTTGAAGAAACTCGAAATACGCCTCGTGAAATATTAAATCCATTCGAAAGTTTTTTAATTGATGAGTTTGCTGATAAATCTAAAAGTAATATCGAAACCTGGATGACAAAACAAGCCTATTTAGCGCTTGGAAATTTACTTACAGTTTGTGCCTTAGAGGACATTGATTCTTGTCCAATAGAAGGTTTCGATCCAACTGCCTATGATACTTTGTTAGGTATTGATAAACTGGGATTACAATCTGTTTTAGTATTGGCAGTGGGATATCGCGCCGATGATGATTTATTTTCTGGTTTAGAAAAAGTACGTCGGGGTGTGGATGAAGTCGTTATCGATATGCCGTAACAACAAGAACTTTTGTTGAACTTGTTGCTTTTTGTACCTTTCTACTGAATGATCACGAATATAACAAGACGATTTTTAGCAATTTTTATCTCAAGCTTTTTTGTGATTTGGCGTAGCCGCAGACTACGAAAGTGGGCATTTATCCCCGCCTTAATTATCTTAATAGGATATCTCTTACCACAAAAAATGGTAATTCCAGTTCAAGGGGCAACCACACAAGACTGGAATGTCGCTTCATTTTGGGCCTACCCCTGGGGAACTTCTGTTACCCATAAAGGGATAGATATTTTTAACCCTAGGGGCAGCAATGTTATTTCTTCAACTTATGGGATTGTCGTTTATACTTTTGATGGTGGAAAAGGAGGGAAGTCTGTCATGGTTTTAGGCCCTAAATGGCGATTTCACTATTACGCACATTTAGATAGTATTGATGCGTTTCCATTACAACCCCTGAAGATAGGTACTGTTATTGGCACAGTAGGAGACACAGGAAATGCTAAAGGCAAACCGCCACATTTACATTATGCGATTACTACGCCTTTTCCATACCCACAATTGTATGACAAAGAAGCGGTTCACGGTTATAAAAAGATGTTTTATCTTAATCCAGATACCTGGTTGCGACCATAAAACTTGTTGATTCTTTCCTTTCGGCATTCTTACGCAACCCTTATCTTTGACTGGTATCTATAGGATGATACAAGCAAGTACTAACAGATTAAAATAATAGACCGAATGCCAGGATTCGAAGTTTTTGGAGATGAAGAACGCAAACAAGTAAATGATGTTCTAGAGAGCGGAGTATTAATGCGCTATGGCTTTGATGGCATGCGAAACGGGCATTGGAAGGCCAAAGAATTTGAAACTGCTTTTGCAGCCAAGATGGGGTCTAAATACTGCCAATTGGTTTCTAGTGGTACGTCTGCATTAACAGTTGCGTTGGCTTCGGCAGGAGTAGGAGCAGGGGATGAGGTGATTATGCCAACATTTACATTTGTTGCAAGTTTCGAATCTATTATTGCATTGGGAGCAGTTCCAATATTGGTCGATATTGATGATACTTTAACTCTTGACCCTAAGTCGGTTGAGGCGGCAATCACTTCTAAGACTCGTTGTGTAATGCCTGTGCATATGTGTGGTTCTATGGCAGACCTTAAAGCCCTTAAGGGGATATGTGATAGACATGACCTACTATTATTGGAAGATGCTTGTCAAGCACTTGGAGGCACTTACGACGGAAAGCCTTTGGGGAGTTATGGAGATCTAGGTTGTTTTTCGTTCGATTATGTGAAAACCATTACTTGTGGTGAAGGTGGAGGAATTATCACAAATTCTGAAAAGTATTCAATCAATGCAGATCAATATCAGGATCACGGTCATGATCATTTCGGAAATGATCGCGGTGCGGAAACACATCCGACCCTAGGTTATAACTTTCGTATTTCTGAATTAAACGCAGCGGTAGGGATTGCACAATTAGGAAAGTTGGATGACATCCTAGCGATTCAGAAGAGAAATTATACAATTATTCGCCAAGCATTAGCTTCGGTTCAAGGAGTTACTTTTAGAAGAGTTCCCGAAGGTGGCGTTGAGAATTATTCCTTCTTGAATTTCTTTTTACCTTCTGAAGAACTTACCCAAAAGGCTTATAAAAATTTATCTGAAACAGGAGTAGACGCCTGTTTCTACTGGTATACCAATAATTGGCATTATATCAATGGATGGGAACATCTTAGAAACTTAAATTCTTTAGGGAGTTTACCTTCCGAAGTGAAAAATCAGATGCAGGATCTCAACGCAGCAGATTTTTCTAAAAGTGATGCTTGGATGCGTCGAACCATTTCTTCTTTGATTAAAATAGGTTGGACAGAAGATGACGTTAAGGAAAGAGCTAAGAAAATGGTAAAAATTCTTTCCGAAGTGACTAATAACTAACATATTCGGTAATCTCCAAACCATATCCAATCATCCCAACTCGTTTGGTTTGTACGCTGTTTGAAACTAACTTGATCTTGTGAATACCTAGATCGTGTAAGATTTGAGCACCTATTCCGAAGTCTTTAGAATCCATATCAATACGAGGCGCTTTGGCAACTTCGGTTTCGGTCTGAGCCTCTTTTAACTCTGCTAAGCGCTTTAAAAGATTCAAGGATTGACTTTGCTGATTGATAAACACAATAGCACCCTTACCTTCTGTATTAATTCGATTGAACATATCATCCAATTTTTGTTCGGCATTATTGGTGAGTGTTCCGAGGATATCATTATTTACTAGAGTCGCATTTATGCGAACTAATACGGGCGCATTTTCTTCCCAATCTCCTTTAGTCAAGGCGATGTGTACTTGCCCGTTGGTAGTTTGTTTATAGGCTCTTAATCTAAAACTTCCAAATCTGGTATTGATTTTGAAATCTTCCTCTTTTTCGATCAAGGAATCATGTTCCATTCTATAGGCAACTAAATCTTCAATCGAAACAAGTTTCAGGTCAAACTTTTTTGCCACTTCAACGAGTTGTGGAAGTCGTGCCATAGTACCATCCTCATTTAGGATTTCCACTAGAATTCCAGCTGGCTGTAATCCAGCAAGTCGAGCAAGGTCTATAGCCGCCTCGGTGTGGCCAGTTCTTCTTAATACCCCTCCAGATTTAGCACGTAACGGAAAAATATGTCCAGGACGCCCTAAATCGCGAGGATTAGTATTAGAATCTACTAAAGCTTTTATTGTTTTTGAACGGTCATGTACAGATATTCCAGTAGTACAACCGTGACCAATTAAATCCACCGATACTGTAAATTGCGTATGATGCAAAACAGTATTTTTTTCCACCATCATGGCAAGGTCTAAATCATTACAACGCTCCTCTGTTAAAGGTGCGCAGATAAGCCCGCGGCCATTGCTAGCCATAAAGTTGATCATTTCTGGTGTTACCATTTCCGCAGCAGCAATAAAATCCCCTTCATTCTCACGGTTTTCATCATCAACTACAATAATAATCTTTCCGAGGCGGATATCTTCAATAGCCTCTTCTATAGTATTTAGTTTAACGGAAGTACCGTTTTTGGTAGTAATCATAGTGCTTGTATTGATGGCGTAAAGATACTGAAACTAGGCTTCTTTTTTTGTTGCTTTTTCTTTCTTTTTAAAGAGGCGAGAAATCCGTCGCCAAAAGGAATCAATGTCCATAATTCCTTGGTCTGTAGTCGCTCTATAAGTAAGCCAGACACTAAGGGGCAACATAATAACCGTACTCAGCCAGGTTGCGATGAAAGGATGTAATGTTCCATCTTCAGCACTGTTTTTCGCAAATATTCCTATAAAATGATACGTAAGGAATAAAACAATAGCAACCACCATAGGCAATCCCATTCCACCCTTACGGATAATTGCCCCTAAAGGAGCACCGACAAAGAAGAGTATGATACAGGCAAAAGCCAAAACATACTTATCATGTAAGGCCATTTCGAATTTATTAAGGCGCTTTGTTTTTACTTTAAACTCGTTCTTTTTTGCACCAACGGATTGCAATGTACCTTTTACATTGTTCAAAGCAAGATTTACTAACTCCGGTTGTTGTTTTTGTGTGAAAATATTTACGATTGACTGTAAAGTGTCTAATGATGTGGTGTCTTTAAAGTTCTTATCTCCAAATTTTGAAATACCGCTTCGATAGTACATGTTTTCTGAAAAAACCCGAATATCTTTAGTATAACTTTTGGATAACGAATCAATCTCTACAAATAACTCACTCATATTATACATATTTTGATTGGAAAGCTGGTTTTCCTTATCAATATCTGTGTTGTTGAGTGCAGTAAGATCAATGTTTATGGCATATTCTTCAAAATAGCTTTTAGCGAAGGGCATTCTCTTTTGCTTTTTCGCATTCTTAACTCTCACATCATCGTAATAATTACCATCTTTTAATATAAGCGACAAGGTATTGCTTCCTTCCTCACTAGCCAGCTCACCATTATTGGCGATAATAACGGTAAAGTTTCCATTAGGCCGAGCAGGGTCTTTTTTGTGTATTACAATATCTTTTAGAAACTGATCCCGATCACCACTTTTCTCTGCAACCTTTATATTGAAATCATCTCCTATCTGGCTAAATTGTCCTTCAGAGATTACCATCGACGGACTTACCTGTGCAATATTCCTTCTTAGGTTTTGCCACTTGTATTCAGAGTAGGGAATTACATTATTGGCAAAGAAAAAAGCGACAATGCTCAAAATTCCAATAAATACCATAAGACTTTTCATAGCGCGCTGAAGCGAAATCCCTGTCGATTTCATCGCAGCAAACTCATAGTTCTCGGCAAAATTACCAAATACCATCAATGAGGTAACTAATATCGTTAATGGCAATACTAAAGGAATTAACCTAGGAGAAACAAACCATAAAAACTTAAGAACGATCCATACATCCAAGTCCTTACCTGCTAATTCGTTTATGTAAAGCCAGATAGTTTGTAAGACAAAAATGAACATTAAAATAATGAAGACGCTAAAAAACGTCTTCAAATAGCTCATTAATATGTATCTGTCCAGTATTTTCACTTCAAAGCTTAGTCAAGCTTATTGATGTAATAACCTTCCTGCTTGTACTTGGCTTCGTCAAAGGTAAACAAGGTTTTTGAAAGAGGCTGGTTGGTTTTAAATGAATTTACGGTAAGTGTATATTTAGTGCCTTTGGCATCAGTCTGTATTAATTTATAAATATGTTTTGTTTGAGCATCTATTCCTAGTAATACATTTTTTATTTCTGCCTTAGTATCGATAGGAATCAGTTTTACAAACTGAACCTTTCTTCCTTTTATATTTTGAACGATATCCATTTTTGAAGTATATCCTCTTTCATAGAAGGTAAGCATCTTAGACGGAGTGATATCTTTGTCGTCCCGAGCATTGTAATTTGAAATAGTTACCTCTTCGTCTTCAGGAACTATGGAATAAATCTTTTTACCGTCAAATAAACGTGATGTTCCAAGCATATTTAATAGGTAATTGTCTCCGGCCAGTGTAACATCTCCACGAGTTTCTTGATTTACATTCTCCTTAGCGTTGCTCAAATTGTATTTAAAATCAATTTGAATGTTTTCATAACTCCTAGCCTTTGCAGATACTTCATTTAGTAAAGACTTTGCACTCTGCCCACTTGTAATTGAAGTGGTGCAAATCACTGTTAATAATAGGATTAACTTTCTCATTTTTATGTGTTGTTGCTTTCGTTGTCTAATAATTGGTTAAGCGCATCTATGGTTGGAACCAGTACCTGTCTGGCTTTGCTTCCTTCAAATGGCCCCACAATTCCTGCTGCCTCTAGTTGATCGATAATTCGACCTGCTCGGTTATAACCTAATTTCAATTTACGTTGTAAAAGCGAAGCTGAACCCTGCTGAGCAATAACTAGCACTTCCGCAGCCTCCCTAAACATTTTGTCCCGCTCGTCAATAACATTATCAAGATTTGTGCCACCTTCTTCACCAACATACTCGGGTAACAAATACGCATCTGGATACGCTTTTTGTGAACCAATAAACTCAGTAATATCCGCCACTTCTGGTGTGTCAACAAAAGCACATTGAAGCCTAATTAGATCATTACCTTGAGTATAGAGCATATCACCACGGCCAATTAATTGATCGGCACCAGAGCCATCCAAAATAGTTCTAGAATCAATCTTACTAGTTACTCTAAAGGCAATTCTCGCGGGGAAATTTGCCTTGATAATACCAGTAATTACATTTACAGATGGACGTTGTGTGGCAATGATTAAGTGAATTCCAATGGCACGGGCCAATTGTGCTAACCTAGCTATAGGTGTTTCTACCTCCTTACCAGCAGTCATTATCAAGTCGGCAAATTCATCAACGACTAAAACGATGTAGGGTAGGTAACGATACCCATCGTTTGGATTTAGCTTTCTTGACTTAAACTTTACATTGTACTCTTTAATATTTCGAACCATTGCATCCTTAAGCAAATCATAGCGCGCGTCCATTTCAATGCACAATGAATTAAGTGTATGTACCACTTTGGTTGTATCTGTAATAATGGCTTCCTCGGTATCTGGTAATTTTGCCAGGAAATGTCGCTCAATTTTATTGAACAGTGTTAACTCTACTTTCTTTGGATCAACTAATACAAACTTTACTTCTGCAGGGTGCTTCTTGTAAATAAGAGAGGTGAGGATTGCGTTTAGTCCAACCGATTTACCTTGCCCTGTGGCACCAGCCATTAACAGGTGAGGCATCTTGGCCAAATCAACTACAAAAGTTTCGTTGCTAATTGTCTTCCCCAAGGCCAATGGGAGTTCCATTTCGGTATTCTGAAATTTAGGAGAGGCAATGGTCGCTCTCATAGAAACAGTTTGCGGGTTCTTATTTGGCACTTCAATTCCAATGGTTCCTCTTCCTGGGATAGGAGCAATAATTCTAATTCCCAGTGCGGCAAGTGACAGTGCTATATCGTCTTCTAGATTTTTGATTTTAGAAATGCGCACTCCAGCTTCTGGAACAATTTCGTAGAGCGTTACTGTTGGGCCAACGGTTGCTTTGATACTGGCAATTCCAATTTTATAGTTGCTTAAGGTTTCAACGATCCGATTCTTATTTTCTTCAAGTTCCTCTTGATTAATAGTGATGGTAGCTCCAGGAGTATGATCCCTTAAGAGTTCGATAGTTGGAAACTTATATTTGCTTAGCTCAAGTGTAGGATCGAATTCCCCAAAATCTTTTACCAATGTATCGCTCAAGTTCTCTTTAACAGTTTCTTCTTCGGCCACCTGTTCGACCACAAGATCAACATCATCTTCTAGTTCAGACTTTAAGACAATTTTTTCTAGATCCGGTATTTCCTTTTTTTCCGAAGGCGTTTCAGAAACAACTAGGGGAATTTCAAGTGTTTCGCTAACAATCTCAATCGTTTCCTTCCTAACTAAGGGGTCTTTTTTGAATTGAACTTCTTCTGAAGCTCTTTCCGAAGAAAAATCGGAAACAATTTCCTTCTTTGTTCTTTTTAAACTAGACCCAACAGATTCTGGAGTGATTTTTAGTCGTACAACTAAATAAACTATCAACAAGAAGGCCATTACCAATATAGCACCAATAAATCCAAGATAATCTTGGAGAAGGTCGTTTATCTCGAATCCAATAACCCCGCTAAAAAGTGAACTTTTTGATGTAAAAAACCCAAGAAAAACGGAAATCCATCCCATCACTAAAACTCCCCAAAACCAGAATCGTTTTAAGGCTTTTTTCGCATAGTCGAAAAAGAAATAAGCTCCAGTCAATGTAATAAGGAATGCTAGAATAAAAGCAGTAATACCGAAACCATTGTATATAAAGAAGTGTCCAACGTTGGTGCCAAATTTATTGAGCCAGTTTTGTGTTTCGATACTTCGTTCAGTCTCAATTCCAACGATACTATGGTCTATTTGCCAAGTAAAGAAGTAGGAAATAAAGGAGAAAATAAGCGCTATACCCAGTAAGAAAAGAAAACTACCTAATAATATTTTTTGCTGCTTTGATAGCGCAAGCGATATTTTTTTACGAGGAGTTTTGGCTTTTTTGGAGCTTGCGGTCTTTCTTTTGGCCATTTAAAACACTTTGACTTTTAGCAAAAATACAATAACAAAACGTTCAAAACTAGATAAAATTTTCTAAAACTTCGGAATATAAATTAAGCAGGCTATGATCGCTGCGACTATTGCAGCAAAGAACACAGCGCCAGCAGCAACATCTTTAATATAGCCTATTTTTTTATGATACTCGGGATGAATAAAGTCGGCGATTTCTTCAGCTGCTGTATTGAGTCCTTCGATACTCATCACTAAGCCGATTGCGAAAACTTGAAACATCCATTCGACGGGCGAAATGTTATAATAAAAGCCAGCTATGGTTACACCAATAGCAATAATAGCCTGCACCTGAATGCTTGCTTCGTTTTTTAGTAGCATCCAAGCACCTTTGATGGCATATTTGCAGCCCTTAAGGCGTTTACCTAAAAACAATCCCACATATTTAAGTCAATACATTTAAAGCAGCGTCATAATTTGGCGCTTCGCCAATTTCAGGAACTTGTTCAGAGTATAGTATTTCGTTCTTTTCGTTCAAGACCATCACAACTCTAGAGTGAAGTCCGGTAAAGGCACTCTTGGTGATTTCCAAATTGTAATCTTTTCCGAAGCTACCATTTTTATAATCAGACAGCATTTCTACATTTTCAAGTCCTTCAGCGGCGCAAAATCGATTTTGAGCGAAAGGAAGATCTTTTGAGATACATAGGATAGCTGTGTTCTTTAATTTCGATGCTTCCTCATTAAATTTTCGAGCCGAAGCTGCACAAATTCCTGTGTCCACACTTGGAAAAATATTTAACACCTTACGTTTACCGTCATAATCTGATAGTGACTTGGATGATAAGTCGACTGCTGTCATTGTAAAATTAGGAGCGGTTGATCCGTTAGGTGGAAGAGATCCTATTGTTTTGGCAGGATTACCACCAAGTGTTATTGAAGCCATAGTTTTTAATTTATTCGAATGATAAAGATAAGCATTCTGCTTTACTTAAAACTTAAAGTTTTCAGAAATAAAAGCCCACATCAAAAAAATGGGATGTGGGCTTCCAGCTTAACCAAACTTAACTAATTTTTCCTAATTTAAATGCTGTGTTAAGTACTCAGCAACACCTTCACGATCCGCGTTCATTGCTTGAGAGCCTTCTTGCCAATTTGCAGGGCATACTTCGCCGTTTTCTTGTACGTGTGAGTAAGCATCTATCAATCGTAAAAATTCTGCGACATTTCTTCCTAAAGGCATATGATTTACACTTTCATGAAAAACAGTTCCTTCTTCATCAATTAAATAAGTAGCACGGTAAGTCACATTATCACCATCTACTAAAACGTTTCCAGTTTCTTCATCGTAACGTTCGTTCGTGATATCTAGAATCCCTAACTGAGATGAAAGATTTCTATTTGAGTCTGCAACAATAGGATAGGTTACTCCTTCAATACCACCGTTGTTTTTTGGTGTGTTTAACCAGGCAAAATGAACTTCGGGAGTATCACAAGAAGCACCAATTACGATGGTATTTCTTTTTTCAAACTCTGTCATTGCTGCTTGAAAAGCGTGTAGCTCTGTTGGGCAAACAAAAGTAAAATCTTTTGGATACCAAAAAAGGAGTACTTTTTTACCTTTAGTTTGAGCTTCTGTTAGAATGTTTAATTTTTGAGTAACTCCTGATTTGTCAGTCGCGTCAACAGTTAGATTTGGGAATTTTTTTCCTACCAATGCCATCGAATTTTTGTTTTGAATTTTAATACTTTTTTTGGCAATCTTCTACTGAAAATAGTATCTGATTATGCGGATGCAAAAGTACAAATTCAAAAAGCGATTTTAAAGCAATTCCAACTTATTTTTTTTATAAATACCAACAGCAATCAATTATGCAATTTTTGGGCTTGCTAATTGTCTTATTTTTATTCTGAAGGCGGCAAAAAGCAACGTCATAAATGGACTTAACCAGTTGAATATTGCATAGAAGAAGTATTCTGAAACGCCGACACCTAAAACACCGCTCTGATAAGCACCACACGTATTCCAAGGTATTAAAACAGATGTTACGGTTCCAGAATCTTCCAATGTTCGACTAAGATTCTCAGGAGCAAGGCCTCTATCCTCATATGCTTTTTTAAACATCTTTCCAGGTATTACAAGCGCCAGATACTGATCTGAAGCAATTATATTTAAACCTAAGCAACTTATTACGGTACTGGCAAACAATCCAAAGACCGTAGTTGCCAATTTTAATAATTCTCTTGTAATTCTTGCAAGGGCGCCTATTGCGTCCATAATACCACCAAAAACCATAGCACTTATGATTAAGAGAATTGTCCAAAGCATTCCGATCATTCCTCCTGAAGAAAACAAATCGTTTAGCTTTTCGTTTTCCGTTACAATTGCCGTGTCAGAAAAAATGGCGTTCACTATTGAAGAAAAGTTTGACGAGGACAAACTAGACAAAATTTCTGGTTGAAATATAAATGCAAAAATTGCTGCAGAAAGAACACCCACCCCCAAAGCAACAAGAGGCCTTGTTTTTAGAAGTATGAGTACAATAACAATTAAAGGAACAATAAATAACCAAGGTGTTATATTGAACGTAGTATCAATAGTGGTTAAAAAACTACTAATGTCTGCCGTCCCAGTTGTTTCAATAGTTGCACTAATAATACTAAATGCAATGAGCGTTACAATAATTGTAGGAACCGTAGTATACGCCATATACTTTATGTGAGTAAACAAATCGGTTCCAGCCATTGCAGGAGCAAGGTTGGTGGTGTCACTTAATGGAGACATCTTATCTCCAAAATATGCACCCGAGATTACGGCTCCAGCGATCATACCTCCAGAAATTCCAAGGGCGGTTCCTATACCAATTAATGCAATGCCCACAGTGGCAGAAGTTGTCCATGAGCTACCAGTTGCAATGGAAATAATCGCTGCGATAACTACTGAAGCCGGTAAGAATATTTCTGGACTAAGCACTTGCAGGCCATAATATACCATAGCAGGAATAACCCCGCTTACAAGCCAGGTTCCGGCAAGAGCACCCACTAGTAATAAGATCATTATAGGAATAAAAATACTCTTTAGGTTTTCCCAGATCTCTGCTAACATTGTACTTATTGATACTTTATTAAAGAAACCTACGGCAGCAGCAACCGCTCCTCCCATAAGAAGGATATATTGGTTGGAATAGTCACCTAGCCAAGCTCCATCTGCATAAAAAATATTATAGGCAAGCATCGCCATTAATATAACAACAGGAATAAGCGCTTCCCAAATATTGAGTTCTTTATTCTCTATTATTTTCTGGTCTTCTATTTTAATCTCTGAAAGATTTTCTTGATCACTCATGCTTGTTTTTTTAATTGGTATGTAATGTTACGATATTAAGGCACTTTGTGCAAATTTGATTTTTGATGTGACGTACGTGTTAATTACACATTAGAAAACAACAGCTACTCACAGATTGTTCTATTGGCTTATTCCGGTTTTAGTTTCAGTAAAAAAGTCAGATATTGTAGAAAAATAAAAATATCCTTTTCAAGAAAACACAATTGCTTAGTCTTTGTTCCAATGATAAATAAAGAAAGAATGCCATTTTTTATGGCGGGGGTTCTGTTGTTGTGTTCTATCCTGAGTATTGCACAAATAGAAACGGACAGCTTGGAGAATCACTTGCAATTACCTCTTTCCGAAGAAGAAAAAACCAGCACCCAATTGCTCTTGGCAGAAGCATATTTAGATAGCAATTTGGAAGAAGCGGCTAGATACCTTGGGTTCCTTAAAGTCAAAATAAATACTGAAGAAAATACATCTTTCACCCTTCGTTATTATATAGCCGAGAGTATTTACCAACGTATAACTGGAAACCCTAAAATTGGGAGGGTGGCAGCATTCAAGGCAATGGATTATGCAAATAAGACAAAAGATTCAGCCTTTTATAAATCGAAAATTTTTAATTCACTAGGCAGTTTGGCCGACGATGAATCTGATGTAAAAACTGCCATTGATTATCACTTAAAAGCCTTGCGATATGCCGAATCCATTAATTTTGAAAAACAAACAGCCATTATTTGTAATGGACTAGGAAGTGTATGTAGTCAAACTAAAGTTTACCAAGGATGGGGATGGTTTTATAAGCCTTCGGTATAATGATCTTATTGCGCTATTAACCAAAGCCCTGCAAGAGTAACAATCGCGGATCGAAATACTTTCCGAAGAAATACATAGAACAAAGGCTTAATCAATTGGAGGCACTTTCAATTTCTAATAATTAAAAAAGGGAGCTATGAAAACTATACTTAAAATTGCTGCCTTTTTGCTTATCCCTTTCTTCGGAATGAGCCAAAGTATCGAAAAATACAGTGTGGATGGCGGTGGCCTATCTACTAGTAATGGGGGTGTTCGTATTCTATACACGATTGGAGAAGTAAATGTACAGGAACTTATTGGACGAAATATTAGAGTTTCAGAAGGGTTCATTAACCCAAATAATACGCATACTGCCAATACTGATTTAATGTATGATGACTATTCAGATGAAAAGAAAGCACTTAAAATCAATTCATTGATTTTAGAATCGGTCTTAGTATATCCAAATCCTACAGAGAATATCATATATATAAAATCACCAAATACTTTCATGACGACTGCTGTAATATATGATGCTACAGGAAGAAAGGTAATCGAAAAAGATGCGAATAAAGGCAAATACCTTCAAATAGATCTTTCAAAAATAACTAGTTCTATATACTATCTTGAAATTAGTACAGAAGCAGGGAAAATTACAAAACAAATAATAAAAAATAGAAAAAATCCATCCACCTAGCTACAGGTGGACCGATTTCATTTTTAGTTTAATTTATGTGTTGGATAGAGTATATCTGCCTCTAGCATGCACGTTTTCATCATTTCTTTAGACAGCCAATATACCAATCATTTTAACTTCATTTTTTATAGTGTTAAAATTAGGAGAGTGCTTACTAACCCGCTTCATTAAGGCGTCGTATTGCTCTTGGCTGCCATTTCCTTTTACATGAAATATGAAATTTAATGCTGGAAACCCTACCTCAACATCGGTATTGATACCTAAGAAGCCTTGTAAGTCCAGTTCACCATCGATCTCGAGCTTTAATTGTTCAACCTCAATATTCATTGCCGTGGCCCCAGCCATAAAGGTAACAGCCATGCAGCCCGCTAAACCGCCTAACAAATACTCTGCAGGGTTAGGAGCGCAGTTAACACCTAGAAGCTGTGTAGGTTCATCAATAATGAAATTAAAGTCTCTAACTAATTTATGTTCACCGAGTATCATGTTTTTTGTAGAAACAGTAGTTTTCGTGCCACTTTCCCAGTTCAAAATAACACCATAAGAAGCCTTTCCTTGAACGTTGTTTTGTTTAACCTCATTGGCATATTCACTTAGTCCAGATAAGTTAATATTGTTTAGCATAGTTACTTAATTATTAAAAATGTTAAAAATTGATTGATTGAAATCGAGTATAAGGTCCTCTATGTCTTCCACCCCAACCGACAAACGAATTAATCCGTCGTTTATACCAATAGTTTTTTGCTGTTCTTTGGTAAGAGAGGCTTGAGAAGTGTTATGTGGGAGGGAGATAAGACTTTCCACACCTCCCAGACTAGTAGCTTCTTTTGGGAGTTTTAAATTCTTTAATAATTGATGTGCATTTTTATCTCCTCCCTCAATTTCAAAACTTATCATTCCAGAATTTTTACCCTTCAATTGCTCTTTTGCTAGTTCATGTTGATCGTGTGATTTCAAACCGGGGTAGTAGACACGTTTTATTTTGGGGTGTTTTTCCAAATATGTGGCTAACGCAAGAGCATTGCTGTTGTGTGCTTTCATTCGTAAAGCGAATGTTTTCAAGCTACGTTCCAGTAAGAAACAGGCGTGCGGATCCATCGATCCGCCATTTTTAAGCAATTGTGGCCAAATGCGATCTACTAATTTCCTAGAGCCGGATACGGTTCCACCTATTAAATCGGAATGTCCATTTAGATATTTAGTGGCAGAGTTTACAACTAGATCAACCCCTAAATCCAGCATCTTGACATTGTAAGGAGTTAGGAAAGTATTGTCGATAATTACACGTAGGTTATATTTTTTTCCCAAGGCTACCAATTCTTTAATTGGCGCAATTTTTAATAGTGGATTTGTTAAGGCTTCGAAATAAAGAACCTTAGTGTTTTCATTAATGGCTGCCTCTATTTCCTTAATGTCTGTTGGGGAAGTGAAAGTAACGGACATATTAAAGCGATCTAAATCTTCATATAAAAAGTTGTATGTCCCTCCATATATGTCCCTGGAAGATACTACATGGCTTCCTTTATCTAGTATAGCCAGCAATGTAGATGAAATAGCAGCCATTCCAGAGGTAAAGACAATGGAGCTTTCAGCATTTTCTAAAGATGACAATTTTTCTTGAACACTCCATTGTGATGGATTGCCGTACCGGGAGTATATCATTTCATCTCTGCCACGGCCTTCTTTAATGGCTTCGTAAGAAGTACTATTCAGAAAAAAGGTTGAGCATTGAAAAATAGGTGTGCCTAAAGCACCAGTTTGAGGATCATCATACTGACCTGCGTGTACAGATTTGGTTCCGTCTCCAAAATTTGCATAGCGGCTATCGAGTAGTTTAGGGCCCGATTCTCTTTTTCGCCCTAAGTCATTAATCCAGACCGATCCATCATCTCTTTTATCCTCAATATTCTGATAGTTTTTGTTCATCATCAATTTGTATTTGGCAATCTGTCTTTTTTGTAGATGTAATTTCTTAAATACTTAGCGTCTTTTTTTACACCGCCTAAGGTAGCGGAACCTCTAGTATATAGCCAAGGGATACCTAAAAAGTAAATTCCTTCAATACTACTAACTCCTCTGTAGTTTTTTGGATACTGTGTATCATCCAATTCAATACCTTCAATCCACTTAAAGTTTGGTTTAAACCCAGTGGCCCAAATGATGTTCTTAATACTAGAAACTGTGCCCTTTTCAAAGACAACATTGGAGTTATTTGCATCTAACGTTCTACCCAAACAGGTCACGTTGCCTTTATTAAATAAAGCTTTAACATCAGTTCCAATTACAGGTTGTAGACCTTTACTTATTCTCTTACCAATCCAAGAATACTTAGGAGCGGTTAAAAAACCAACTTTGCGAAACCACCACCATAAAGTTTTACCTAAAATTTCTTGAGGAAGTGTTTTTATATTGGTGTTTCCTGAAAAATATACGTTCCTATTCGTATTCGAAATTTCATCAAGTATTTGCACTCCAGAATCTCCTGCTCCAACGACTAATGCGTCACCTTTTTGTAATTGGTCTGGGCTTTTGTAATGTTCACTATGTATTTGCACCACCTTTTCATCAATCTTGGTATGACAAGCTGGTGTAAAAGGGGTGTGAAAAGGACCTGTAGCCACTACCACATTCTTAGCTCTGTATTCTTGTGTGTCACTTTTCACTATGAAAAATTCACCGTCCTTCCTTAAGGAATTTACCTTTTGATTGAAGGCAATGGGTATATTAAACTCTTCGACATAATTTTTTAAATAATCTGCTACTTCATATTTATTGGCATAATACCCTTTTTGGTGTGGAAATTTCTTCCCAGGTAAGTGGTTGAACTCAGAAGGTGTAAATAACTTTAAAGAATCCCAACGTTTTAGCCAAGGAGCTCCAATTTCATTATTTGCATCAACAATGAGATACTCTTTTTGTAACTCTTTTAGGTAATAGGCCATCGCAAGACCCGCTTGACCAGCTCCTATGATTATATAATCTATCATGAAATAATTGTAGCTTTAAAAGCGGTATTAGCTGCTGGTTTAAAATCTTTGATATTTGCCATTTCGAAGTTCTTTTTTGAATTTCACAAAGTTCGTTGGTTTTAAACTATTTGTCAATAGATTGGATGTTATTCGGAACGCTCAACTAAATAATTTGATTTTATTAGTTTTTTATTCTATTTGTGATGATATTTTATTTATTTTTCAGAAAATTTTTCAGAAATGATATTAGATGAAATCGATAAAAAATTATTGAGATACCTTCAGCAAGATTGTAAGCAAACCAATAAAAAACTTTCTTCAAAACTTAATCTTTCTGTAACTGCGGTTTATGAGCGGATTAAGAAGCTCGAACGCGGAGGTATTGTGTTACGGTATGTTTCAGTATTAGATAAAGAAAAAGTTGGACTAGGCTTTGTGGTTTTTTGTCAGATAAAATTAGCGCAGCATTCAAAAGAATATCTAACGAAGTTTGAAGCGGAGGTTATCAAATTGGAAGAAGTGTTAGAATGTTTTCACGTAAGTGGTGAGTATGATTATTTACTAAAAGTTTTGGTGAAGGATATGGAGCATTTCCGTAGTTTTATGGTCACAAAGCTTACAACTATCCAGCATATAGGAAGTACACAAAGTTCCTTTACGATAAGTGAAGTTAAAAATAGTACTGAAATTAACATCGATTAATGAAACGAATTACTTTTTTAGCAACCGAATTATTTTTACTCTTTGTCATGCTACCTTTAGGTTTGGCAATCGAATATCCTATTTGGATTAAAGGTAGCTTGCTTTTAATAGGGTTCATTTATGTTCTATACATTTTGGTAAAAGTTGAAGGGATCTCTTTCAAAATAAAAAAAGAAATTGACTGGAAAGCATTTAAGAAACGGTTAGTTATCACGGGAGTTGTTGTGATAGCTGTGACTACCTGCTATGTCTGGTTTACAGATGCTGCGGCTTTGTTTTACGTACCAAGAACGAATCTCCCTCTTTTTGTAATGATACTTTTAGTCTATACATTTCTGTCGGTTTGGCCACAAGAAATTATTTATAGAACTTTTTTCTTTAAGCGTTATGAAGAACTCTTCCGAAGCAAATCTTTATTCATATTTGTAAACGCCATTCTTTTCTCCTTGGCACATCTATTTTTTAGAAATACACTCGTTATTGTGCTAACCTTTATTGGGGGGCTTATTTTTGGGTTTACCTATCTTAAATTTCGCTCTACAGCTTTGGTAAGTATTGAACATGCCTTATATGGAAATTGGTTGTTTACAGTTGGAATGGGACAAATGTTGGCGTTTCCTGGAATGGAACCAATTTAGAAATCGGGGAACTTTTTTAATTTATGAAATTAGAATTCTACGCTATTGGCTATTGAGGTGGAGTATCGTAACTTTGCATTTCGAAATCAAAAAAAACAACTATGTCAAAATATGATGTTGCCGTTATTGGTTCAGGTCCTGGAGGATATGTTGCAGCAATTCGTTGTGCGCAATTAGGAATGAAAACTGCGATTATTGAGAAATATAATATACTGGGTGGAACCTGTCTTAACGTTGGTTGCATTCCAAGTAAAGCATTGTTAGATTCTTCTCATCACTATGAAGACGCTATAAAACATTTTGAAGACCACGGAATTGAAATTCCAGGTGAAGTAAAAATCAACTTTAAAAAAATGATCGAGCGAAAGGCTGCGGTTGTTGACCAAACTACAAAGGGGATTGATTTCTTAATGAATAAGAATAAAATTGATGTATTTACAGGAGTTGGCTCTTTTAAAGACGCTACCCATATTGTGATTACTTCGGAAAAAGGAGAAGAGACAATAGAGGCTACCAATACCATTATTGCTACGGGAAGCAAACCAGCCTCTCTTCCGTTTATTAAAATTGATAAAGAAAGAGTAATTACTTCAACTGAAGCATTAAGTCTTACGGAAATACCAAAACATATGATTGTTATTGGTGGAGGTGTGATAGGTTTGGAACTTGGGCAGGTGTATCGAAGATTAGGTGCAGAAGTTTCTGTTGTGGAATATATGGATCGTATCATTCCAACAATGGACGCTGCACAGAGTAAAGAGTTGACTAAGGCGATGAAGAAGCAAGGTGTGAAATTCTTTGTGTCACATAGAGTTTCTGCTGTTACTAGGGAAGGAGATCAGGTAACTGTAACGGCGACTAACAAAAAAGATGAGGAAGTTTCTTTCACAGGTGATTATTGTTTGGTTTCTGTAGGACGTCGTGCTTATACAGATGGTCTAAAAGCTGAAAATGCCGGAGTTAAAATCACAGAACGTGGAATGATTGATGTAAATGATCACTTACAAAGTAATGTGAAGAATATCTATGCCATTGGGGACGTAATTAAAGGTGCGATGTTGGCCCATAAGGCAGAAGAAGAAGGTACTTTTGTTGCAGAAACCATTGCAGGGCAGAAACCACATATTAATTATAATCTAATTCCTGGAGTTGTATATACTTGGCCCGAGGTTGCTTCGGTTGGAAGAACAGAAGAACAATTAAAGGAAGCTGGAGTTGAATACAAGTCAGGACAATTTCCAATGCGGGCTCTGGGACGTTCTAGAGCAAGTGGAGATACAGATGGTTTTGTAAAAATTCTTGCAGATAAAACTACAGATGAGGTTCTTGGCGTGCATATGGTAGGTGCTCGTGTAGCCGATTTAATTGCGGAGGCAGTTACTGCAATGGAGTTTCGCGCTAGCGCAGAAGATATTGCTCGCATGAGTCACGCACATCCAACCTATGCCGAGGCGGTTAAAGAAGCAGCGTTGGCAGCAACAGACGATAGACCTTTACATATTTAAAAACAAAGAAACATTTGATATTTTAAAAACCATCAGCAAAAGGCTGATGGTTTTTTGTTTTCAATATATTTACCATTATTTTTTTAATGAGAAGAATCCAAAAATATTCGATTAAATTAACAGCTGAATTAAAACAGCGACTTCTCTCTTGGGCGCAACAATTCGAGGAGGTTGTTTGGTTAGACTCTAATGATTACGAGCAAACACATGGAAGCTTTTCTGCCATACTTGCGGTAGATGCATTTACGGCTGTTAAAACGGACTACAGCAATGCTTTTGCTTCACTGGATGAATACCAACAAAAGACGAATGACTGGCTCTTTGGTTATTTAACTTATGACCTTAAAAATGCTGTTGAAAACCTGGAGTCCAAAAACTTGGATGGTCTCGATTTTCCAGACCTTTATTTCTTTCAGCCAAAAAAAGTGTTTTTGTTTTCTGAAGATGAAGTAACCATGCAGTATCTCAATATGGTCGATGATGAATTGGAATCTGATTGGCAAGAGATTTCAAATTTTAAAACTTCAGAGATTTCTCAACCAGAACCAGAAACGATTAAAATTAGACTCCGTACTTCAAAGGATTCCTATTTTGAAAAAGTTAATGAAATGCTTCGACATATTTGTAGAGGCGATATTTACGAAGCTAATTTTTGTCAAGAGTTCTTTTCCAAAGATGTGAAAATTAACCCGCTGAAAAGCTACTTGCATCTCAATGAAATTTCAAAACCTCCCTTTGCAACTTTCTTGAAATTTGATAAACATTACGCACTTTGTGCTTCACCAGAACGTTACCTAAAAAAAACTGGAAGTCGTGTTGTTTCACAACCCATAAAGGGAACAGCAAAGCGATTGGACAATCCTTCCGAAGACAAGAAAATGATAGAAATGCTTTCGCAAGACCCTAAAGAACGAAGTGAAAACATAATGATTACAGATTTGGTGCGAAATGACCTTTCAAAAATTGCAGAAAAAGGTAGTGTGAAGGTAGATGAACTTTGTAAAATATCTAGCTTCGAACAAGTGCATCAAATGATATCTACCATAAGTTGTAGGGTTTCCTCGGAAGTAAGTCCGGTAGAAATCATTAGAAATTCATTTCCTATGGGTAGTATGACAGGCGCACCTAAAATTTCCGCGATGAAGATCATTGAAGAATTAGAGGACGCTAAACGAGGCCTGTATAGTGGGGCTATGGGATACTTTACCCCCAACGGAGATTTTGATTTCAATGTGATAATCCGAAGTATTTTGTATAACGAAGCGGCGAAGTACGTAAGTTATTCGGTAGGAGGTGCTATTACCGCTAAGTCAATACCTGAAAACGAATACGAAGAATGCCTCATAAAGGCAAAGGCTATGCGTGAGGTATTGGAGAGCTAAAACTCATTATTTTATTTATCGCTTCTTTATGTAACTTAGCCTAAATTAAGAGTCGTTAAAATTGCTTAAAAAACTTGAAACACATATTGATCAAAACCTTCCTTTTTTAAATGGGAAGAAGCTTCTTATTGCTTGCAGCGGAGGTATTGACAGTGTTGTGTTGGCGCATTTGTTAAAGAAACTTAATTTTAAAATAGGGCTAGCTCATTGTAATTTTAAACTTCGTGGAGCTGAAAGCGATGAAGATGAAAGCTTCGTAGTTGATTTAGCGGATAAATATTCTATTCCTGTTTTTATTGAAACCTTTGACACCAAGAAGTATGCAAAAGAGAATAAAACATCGACTCAAATGGCGGCCCGTGACTTGCGTTATAATTGGTTTGATAAGTTGTTGACTGATTTTAAGTACGATTATATCCTAACAGGACATCATGCTGATGATGACCTAGAAACTTTTTTTATCAACTTATCCCGTGGAACTGGACTAAAGGGGCTAACGGGTATTCCGGTGACAAATGAACGGGTCATTCGACCTCTTTTGTGTTTTGGAAGGAATGATATTTTAAAATATGCAAAGGACAGCAACCTATATTGGAGAGAGGATAGTAGTAATGAGAAAACAGATTACCTTAGAAATAAATTGCGTATAGATGTACTCCCAAACTATAAGGTGTCTTCTGACGGCTTGCTAGATAGCTTCCGAAAAACACAAAAACACCTTCAAGAATCTCGAAGTCTGATTCAAGATTACTTGGTGTTGATTCAAGCATTAGTTGTTTCTGAAACTCCTGAAGGGTATCATCTGGATGTGCAGAAACTTAAAGAATTACCAAACACAAATGTTTTGTTGTATGAATTGTTATCACCATATGGTTTTTCCGACTTAGATACGATCTTGGATTTGCTTTCTGCACAAAGTGGAAAACAGGTTTTTTCAAAAACACACCGACTCTTGAAGGACAGAGAGGTGTTAATTTTGACGAAGTTGACCGTGAAAAAGAATAATGAGGAGGCTTTTATTGAAAAAAATCAAAAAAAAATTTATGCTCCAGTTTCTTTAGAAATTAAATCTATCGAAAAGATAGGAAATATTACTGCCACTGCGATATACGTTGATGGCGATAAATTAGCATACCCCTTACAACTTCGGAAATGGCGGGAAGGCGATGTATTCCAGCCTTTCGGGATGAAAGGAAAAAAGAAATTGAGTAAGTTTTTTAAAGATGAAAAGCTATCTTTGGTCACTAAAGAAAAAATTTGGGTCTTGTGTAGCGCCAATCAAATAGTATGGGTGATAAGCCTTAGACCAGACGATCGTTTTAAAGTAGATGGTAAAACGGAACGAATTTTAAAGATTTCCACAACAATTTAGATTAGTTATGAGAAAAGTATTATTGTTTTTAGCTGCAGTATTTAGTGTTTTTATTTCAGCAAATGCTCAAGAATTTTTTGATCCAGTAGAATGGGATGTGAGTATTGAAAAGCAACAGGGAAATAATTACAATATATTAATAAAAGCTACCATAGATGATGGATGGCATATTTATAGTCAAGTTGAGGCAGATGTAGAAATAGCGCCTATCCCTACCGAATTTGCCTATAATGCTACACCTGAGACATATGAGTTAGTGGGTAAAACACAAGAACCAGATGTAGTTCCGTATTACGATCCAGTTTTTGAAGCGGATATTGTGTATTTTTCTGATAAACCTGTCTTTATACAACCTATTAAAGTAATTAATGAAGAAGGACTAAAGATTAAGGTTGAAGTATATTATTCTGTTTGTGATGAAGAAAAATGTTTGCCCCCAGAGAGTAAGATTTTTGAATTAGGCTTAGGAACGGGAAAAGCCAAAGCTTCGTCAGTTGAACTTACAGAAGAAGATTTGAAAAAAACAGCGGCTCTTACAATAGATATAAAGGGAAAAGAGAAATATGCAACTGAGGAAGAAACGTCTGAAAAGAGTTTCCTCATGATTTTTCTCCTAGGCTTTATAGGAGGGTTAATAGCTTTGCTTACACCGTGTGTGTTTCCTATGATACCACTGACTGTTTCGTTTTTCACTAAAAGCGCCAAGAATAGGCAGAAGGGATTGGCAAATGCAATACTCTATGGTCTTTTTATTTTCGGGATTTATTTACTCCTTAGCCTTCCATTTCACTTATTGGATTCACTCGACCCCGAAATATTAAATAATATTTCTACTAATGTTACATTGAATGTTGTGTTCTTTGTTATTTTCATGGTATTTGCGTTTTCATTTTTTGGCTATTATGAAATTACTCTTCCTAGTTCCTGGAGTTCAAAAATGGACGACAAGGCTTCGAGTATAGGAGGAATTATAGGTATCTTCTTTATGGCTCTTACACTTGCGATCGTTTCTTTTTCTTGTACTGGTCCCATTCTAGGGTCGTTATTAGGCGGATCACTTTCTAGTGATGGTGGTGCAATGCAATTAACTTTTGGAATGGGAGGGTTTGGTCTTGCCTTAGCCTTACCATTTGCTCTTTTTGCATTATTTCCGAATTGGCTTAATACGCTTCCGAAAAGTGGAGGATGGTTAAATACGGTAAAAGTTGTATTAGGTTTCATTGAGCTAGGATTGGCGTTTAAATTCTTGTCTAACGCAGACTTAGTAGAGCATTGGGGATTATTAAAAAGAGAAATATTTATAGGAATATGGATTCTATGTGCTTTAGGCTTGGCTCTATACTTATTCGGTTTTATTCGTTTTCCACATGATGGACCGAAAAAGAAAAAATTGCCAATTGGAAATATAGCAATAGGGGCTATGAGCTTTGCTTTTATGCTCTATTTAATTCCGGGCTTGACAAATTCTAAATATGCGAACTTAAAATTATTGAGTGGTTTTCCACCGCCCCTATTTTATAGCTTATACGATAAGGGTACAAGCGCCCCTTTAGGATTGAACGCATATAAAGATTTTTACGAGGGTCTAGAGGCAGCCAAAGCTTCAGGTAAACCAATTATGGTAGATTTTACGGGATGGGCTTGTGTAAACTGCCGTAAGATGGAAGAGCAGGTTTGGAGTAGGGATGACATTTTTAATACTATTAATGATGACTATATTTTGGTGTCTCTTTACGTTGATGATAGAAAAGCTCTTTCAGAAGAAGAACAATTTAGTTTTCTTAAACCTACAGGAGGAGTAAAGAGTATTAAGACTATAGGTGACAAATGGGCTACTTTTCAAACTGTTAATTTCCAAAATAATTCTCAGCCATATTATATTTTGCTAGATAGTGATTTGAATTTACTCAATGTTCCTGTTGGGTATACCCCCGATGCGGACGAATACTTATCTTGGTTGAAAGAAGGAGTCAAAAATTTTAAATAGAATAGCAGTATAAAATGCTTTTTTTATTCTAAAAATTGGAATTGGTATAAATAACAAAACGTCTCAACTAATAGTTGAGACGTTTGTAACAAACCTAACTTAGTAAATTTTAATTGCTATACCAAAGAAATTTTTTATCCCCACAAAAAATTAATTCGACAAACATTTACTAATTCATACCTCAAATTTAAAGGATACTTCTCTTTAAGTCAATACGTACTAACACGTATTTTTCAAGAAACATTCATTTTGCGGTTCTTTCAATAAACTAATTGAATTGTAAGAATATCATCATGTTTTTTTAAATATTTGGCATTTAATACTGTCCTATTTTTATTTTTTATTTAATATGAAGAATACCTTAACACTTTTAGTTATTATCTTTTTAACCTCTTGCGCTTCTAAAAAACAGATAGAGCCCATTGTTTATGTTTAGAAACAACAAATTAGCGTGTGGACCTACTTTTAAGACCTTTTAGAACTAATAATCATCTATTATCAATCTATATGGCTATTTTCTCTTTTATCGCATTTACTTTATTGGTTGCGGTTGTTTCTTATATGGCAACTCGAAAAACCAATGAAAGTACAGCGGATGGTTATTTCTTAGGGGGTAGAAGTTTAACGGCCGGGGTTATTGCCGCTTCTTTACTACTTACAAACCTTTCTACCGAACAAATTGTAGGTCTTAATGGTCAGGCTTTTTCTGAAGGAATATTGGTAATGGCTTGGGAAACTTTAGCAGCAATAGCGATGGTAGTAACGGTTGCTTTTTTATTACCTAGATATCTCAAGGGAGGAATTACTACAATTCCCCCTTTTCTTGAACGTAGGTACGATAAGACAACTAAATCCATTACCTCAATATTGTTTTTATCTGGTTATGTAGTTGTATTACTTCCTGTTGTGTTGTATTCGGGGGCATTAGCTATAAGTACCATGTTTAACGTACCAGAAGTGTTTGATATTTCAAATACTGCTGCCTTATGTCCATGTCTATCGCCTCATTGATTGCGAATGTGCCAAGCGGATTATTTGGTTACTTGCAAGAGGTCAACGGTTGTTATAGTATTCCAATTCTAACCATTATAGTTGTGGGTTATCTTACGAAAAGGGTGCCTGCTTTGGCAGCGAAAGTTGGGATTATATCTGGTGTGGTGTTATACAGTGTTAGTCAGTTTATTTTAAAGCCATATTATGGCGAAGAAAACTATCCACATTTCTTGCATATAATGGCAATCTTATTTGTCTTTAACGTAATAATAATGTTAGCAATTGGCAAATTATTCCCTAGAGAAGAAGCGTATGAGCAATCGTATACAAAGCAGGTCGATATTACACCCTGGAAATATACCAAAGTAATTGGAATAGTAATTTGTGCAATAGTTATTTTTACTTACTTATATTTTCAATAAAATTTAAAAGCAGCCAGATTATTTGAGTTTATAAAGAATTTCTTGGATATTTATTAACCGAAAACGTTATAGTATTCAAAAGGAATTGCGCATATTATTTTATTAATCTAGATTTACGGTGATGAGTTTGAATATTAAGAAAATTGGCGTTTTAACTAGTGGCGGTGATGCCCCTGGAATGAATGCCGCTATTAGAGCAGTGGTGAGATCTTGTGCGTTCCATAAGCTGGAGTGTGTCGGGATGTTTAGAGGATATGAAGGTTTAATCGAAGGAGATTTTAAGGCATTGGATGCGCGTTCTGTAAAGAATATTATAAATCGAGGAGGGACTTTTTTAAAGTCTGCGAGATCTAAAGGTTTTTTTACAAAAGAGGGTAGACAAAAGGCATATGATAACCTTAAGAAAGAGGAAATAGATGCACTTGTTGTAATTGGCGGTGATGGTACATTTACAGGAGCTATTGTCTTTAATGAAGAACATGATTTTCCAACAGTTGGTATTCCTGGGACTATTGACAATGATATTAATGGAACCGATTATACCATTGGATATGATACTGCCTTGAATACTGTAGTGGATGCCATTGATAAAATACGTGATACAGCAAACTCTCATAACCGATTGTTTCTTGTTGAAGTAATGGGTAGAGATGCCGGAGATATCGCGCTAAATGCTGGAATTGGCGCTGGAGCGGAGGAAATACTTATTCCTGAGGAAGACATGGGAAAAGATCGCTTAATAGCGTCTTTAAGACGAAGTAAAAAGTCTGGAAAAAGCTCAAGTATTATTGTTGTTTCTGAAGGAGATCAGATAGGTAAAAACATCTTCAGTTTAGCAAAATATATTGAAGAGAACATGGAAAGTTATGAGGTTCGTGTCACTGTGTTAGGGCATATTCAACGTGGCGGTTCTCCAAGTTGCTTCGATAGGGTCTTGGCCAGTAGAATGGGCGTTGGAGCTGTAGATGCTTTATTGAACAATGAACGCAATATTATGATAGGAGTGGTTCATAATAAAATGACTTCTGTGGCATTTTCTGAAGCTTTAAAAGGGGAGAATAAATTGGATTTAGAATTAATAAGAGTCGCGGATATAACTTCGATATAATCAAAAGATATGACGAAAATAGGAATAAACGGTTTTGGCCGAATAGGAAGGATTGCCTTTAGAATTGCATCACAGCATAAAGATATAGAAGTAGTAGCGGTAAATGATTTACTGGATGTTCATCATCTTGCCTATTTATTAGAATATGACTCTGTACATGGAAAGTATCCAGGCACAATTGCTGTGAAAAGTGAACAATTGATCGTGGATGGACGGACCATTAGGGTAACCGCACAAAGGAACCCAAAAGACCTGAAATGGAATGAGGTAAATGCTGAGATTGTGATTGATTGTACAGGAATTTTTAAAGAACTAGATTCTGCCGCAGCACATATTGATGCCGGAGCTAAGAAAGTAGTTATTTCAGCTCCTTCAAAAACAGTGCCTATGTTTGTAATGGGAGTCAACCATCAGGATGTTAAACCAACAGACAGTATTGTTTCCAACGCATCCTGCACGACAAATTGTTTGGCTCCTCTGGCTAAAATCATTGATGATGAATACGGAATTGTAGAAGGATTAATGACAACTATTCATTCTCTAACGGCTACCCAATCTACAGTAGATCAACCTTCACGTAAGAACTATCGCTTAGGGAGAAGTGGAGTAAATAATATTATTCCGAGCACTACTGGTGCAGCGGTCGCCGTTACCAAGGTGATTCCAGCGTTGAAAGGTAAAATGACTGGAATGGCATTTCGTGTGCCAACCGTAGATGTTTCGGTTGTAGATCTTACCGTTCGAATTGAAAAGAAGGCAACATACGAAGATATTAAGAAGTTGTTCAAAGACGCCTCCGAAGGTAGCTATAAAGGGGTTGTAAATTATACAGAAGATGAAGTGGTCTCTCAAGACTTTGTGAGTGATCCTCACACTTGCACATTCGATGCAGGCGCCAGTATGGCTCTTAACGATAATTTCTTTAAGTTAGTGGCTTGGTATGACAATGAGTATAGCTATTCAGCAAAATTGATTGATTTAGCGGCTCACGTTGCAACTCTATAATTATGATCCTAATAACCGATGGAGGCTCCACTAAATGTGATTGGATATTACTAAACCAACAGGGTGAGGTGATTCTTAAGACACGAACTCAGGGACTCAACCCCGCTGTGGTTCCAGAAGAAGAATTGTATAGTAGAATTCATTCAAATATAGACCTTGAACCTATTTTCGATAAGGTTAAGGTTTTAGATTTCTATGGAGCTGGTTGTGGAACAGTCACTCCTGTTTCAATGCTCAAAGGTGTATTGCAGCGTATATTTTCCAATGCTAAAATTTCGGTTAATGAAGATACCGTGGCTGCTGTTTATGCTGCGACCAATGAACCAGGGATTATCTGTATTTTAGGAACAGGATCCAATAGTTGTTATTTTGATGGAAACGAAATACACAATAGTATTGAGTCTTTAGGGTATTCATTAATGGATGAGGCAAGTGGCAATTATTTTGGAAAAAGATTATTACGAGACTATTTTTATAAGAAGATGCCGACGGAGTTGGCTTCAGAATTTGAAAAAAAATTCAACTTAGATCCGGATGAAATAAAGCTAAATTTATATAAGAGACCAAATCCAAATATGTATTTGGCATCTTTTGCTGAGTTTATATTTACTTCGGAAGAAGTAAACGGTTACTTTTATAAACTTATTAGTGAAGGAATGCTGAAATTTATTGAATATCGTGTCCTTTGTTATAAAGAAGCGCAGCATGTACCAATACATTTTATAGGCTCGATCGCACATTTTTCCGAAGATATTATACGTGATTGTATGAAGCCTTATCATTTAGAGCTTGGAAATATAATAAGAAGACCAATTGATGGTTTAATAGCATACTATAAGGCAAACAAAGTTTGAGTTATAAATAATAATAATTAAAATAGAACAGTCCAAAGTTAATAATGAGTTTACCTTCTATAAATCCTGTTACTACCAAAGCTTGGAAAAAACTACAAGCACATTTCGAATTGACTAAAAATGTGAAAATGCAGGATCAGTTTGCTAAGGATGCTGAGAGAGCGAACCAAATGAAAATCGAATGGAACGACTTCTATTTGGATTATTCAAAAAATCGCGTATCTGAAGAGACTATTGGATTATTACTAGATCTTACGGAGGAAGTTCAGTTAAAGGCTGCGATTCAGAAGCAATTTTCGGGAGAACATATAAATGAAACCGAGAATCGAGCGGTACTTCATACCTCACTACGTGATTTTGGAAATATGAAATCTGAAGTGAAGCATTCACTTCAGCAAATGAAACTTTTTTCCGAAAAAATCATAAGTGGTAACTGGAAAGGATACACAGGAAAGCCTATCACCTCAATCGTGAATATTGGTATTGGAGGTAGTGATCTTGGTCCGGATATGGTGACCGAGGCACTTACATTTTATAAAAATCACCTTAACACCTATTATATTTCAAATGTGGATGGTGACCACGTTCAGGAAACGTTGAAGTCGCTTAATCCTGAAACAACACTCTTTATTATTGTTTCAAAAACGTTTACAACTCAGGAAACGATAACAAATGCCAATACTATAAGAGATTGGTTTTTGACCAATGCCTCCGCTGGGGATATAGCCAAACATTTTGTAGCGGTTTCAACAAACCTCGATGCTGTGGAGAACTTTGGGATAGCATCAAATAATGTTTTTCCTATGTGGGAGTGGGTTGGAGGTCGATTCTCTTTATGGAGTGCTGTTGGCCTTTCTACCTGTTGTGCGATAGGATATAGCCATTTTGAAACCTTATTAAAAGGTGCGAACGAAATGGACAAGCATTTTGTTGAAAGCGAGTTTAAGGAGAATATTCCAGTTATTATGGCGCTACTATCTATATGGTACACCAATTTTTATTCCTCGGAAACGGAAGCTGTGATTCCTTATTCTCAGTACATGGCTAAATTGGTACCTTACTTGCAGCAGGCGGTGATGGAAAGTAACGGTAAAAGTGTAGATCGTAATGGTGATGGTATTGCGTATCAAACAGGAACTATTGTATGGGGAAATACGGGAACCAATTCACAACACGCTTTCTTTCAGTTGTTACATCAAGGAACCAAGTTAATTCCAACCGATTTCATTGCTTTTTCCGAATCTCTTTATGGAGAAGAAGATCATCAAAACAAACTTTTGGCTAACTTTTTTGCTCAAACTGAAGGGCTTCTTTTGGGTACTGAAGGTGTTTCTGTGGAGAATAATTTCAGAAAATTCGAGGGAAATAGACCAAGTAATAGCATTTTAATTCAGAAGCTCACCCCCAAAAATCTTGGAAGTCTAATCGCTTTGTATGAACATAAACTATTTGTCCAAGGAATTATTTGGAATATTTTTAGTTATGATCAGTGGGGGGTAGAGTTAGGAAAGAAAATTGCAGAAAACACATTGGATGCCATTGAAAGGCAGCAATACAACGGAATAGTAAACCCGTCTACTCTTAATCTTCTTAAGAGATCTTGCAATAGATAATAAAATTTCTTCAGTTTTCATCATGAGAGTTCCTACCTAAAAGGTAAACTCTTATCGGAATTAGTCATAAAACTCAGTAAATCAGTTCACTTTGTAATGAAAGTTGGATACTGATTTCTTCCCATCAATATTGATTTTTTATTCTGCTTTTAAATTTATAAACCGCTGTAATAATTTAAAAACTTTGAAAAATGAAAAAAATTACCATCATTGTATTGCTAATTTTTGGTTTTACATTTAGTTCCTGTGAAACTTTAGATACTGGCGATAACGAACCAATTAACCGCGTGGCCGGTGAAATTGATGACCTTATAGAAGAGATTCAATTAGACTTCCCAAGATTTATGGAGGATCTTCAAGAAGAGGGAGGAAGATTAACACGCATCAATTATCTTTTTGGTGAATCTTATGATACGTATGGCACTAGTGAATCTGAAGGTAATGTGGCTTGGAGTATTGCATATAACGACTTACTTCCTAAAATTGATGAAGCTATTAGTATTGCAGAAGCTGAAGGCTATGCAAATCATTTGGGAGTTGCAAAGATCTTCAAGGCATTTACATTACTGACCTTAGTCGATTTTTACGGTGATGTTCCCTATTCTGAAATCGCTAACCAAGATCCAAATGTAGATGATGGGGCGTTGATTTATCCAGAAGCATTAACAATGCTAGAGGATGCGATAAGTTGGTTTGGTGATGGAACGGACGAAATGGAGGTTGATTATTATTACAACAACGATTTTCAAAAATGGACGAAGCTGGCAAATACTTTACGAATGAACGCTTATTTAAATACGCGCCTAGTCGATTCTGATGCCTTGGCAAATTTCAATGCAATTGCGGACATGGGAAACTTTATTTCTACTACAGAAGATGATTTTGAATTTAACTATGCAAACGCTAATAGGCAACATCCAGATTATTTAATTGATTATAGGTCTTTTGGAGCGGGTATTTATCGATCAAATTGGTTGATGGATAACATGTTGAGCCAAGAAGATCCAAGGCAACGTTATTATTTTTATCGTCAAGCGGAATGTACCCCTGGTAACGTAGACGCCAACGGAAATACTTGTCCCTCAGACCCAACACGAAAATTTTGTTCGACAGAATCAGCTCCTCAGCACTATCCTAGTGATATGACCTTTTGTAGCGTAGCGGCGGGTTATTGGGGTAGAGATCAAGGAGACTCCGGTGGAATTCCCCCAGATAGTTTTAGACGATCAACGATTGGTGTATACCCCGCTGCAGGAAAATTTGATGATGATGAGTTTGCGATTGTAAGTGCAGATGCAGGTGGAATGGGAGCTGGAATTACACCCTTGATGCTTGCGAGTTGGATAGATTTTATGCAGTCTGAAATGGCGTTAGCTGATGGAAACGTTGGTGCGGCTCAAGATTTTATGGTAAGTGGAATGCAAAAATCCATTGATAAAGTAATGGGCTTTATTTCTTTAGACTCTGGAGCGGATGCTATGTATGCTCCAACCTCGAATGATGTTTCTAATTATATTACATCTGTTGGAACTATTTTTAGTAATGGGGATATTGATGCAAAATTTAATGTCCTTGCAGAACAGCAATTTATTAGTCAGTACGGTAATGGAATTAATTCTTACAATATGTACAGAAGAACTGGATTTCCAACTTCTTTACAGTATCATTTAACTGCAGATCCAGGGTCTTTTGTAAGATCACTACTGTATCCAACAGATGAAGTAAACGATAACTCTAATATTTCGCAGAAGCCTGGGGTAGATGTTCAGGTATTCTGGGATAACAATCCTGGGTATCCAACATTCCCAGTAGCTAATTAAAATTGGCATGGATACAGAACGGTTCGCTACGCTGCATAATGGCCGTTTTGTATCCTTATTTTGACCACCCTTTATAACTTGTACGAGGTAAACTATTATCGGGAATTCACCGATAGCGATAAATAAGTTATACTATTGATTTGTGAAAATATAACCGTATCAAGTCATTTTAACAGTCTAATGTAATCTGATAACATCACAAAATAAAAATGAAAAACTATCTAGCTACCTTAGTTCTTTTTGTTTTTTTCCAAGCTTTTTCTCAAGAAAATAACACAAAGATCTCTTTGAGTTTCGAAAATTCTAGTATCGAGAATGTTATTAAAATAATTGAAGAAGAGTCTAACTTTCATTTCTATTATGTGGAAGAATGGCTGGGAGTAGATTTGGTTTCAGGTTCATACACTAACGTGACAGTGGATGTATTATTGAATGTTCTCTTTGAAGGGACGCTACTCAATTTTTATATTTCAAATGATAATAAGATCATATTAACTCAAAATAATAGTATTTATGATACTCTTCCAGACGGTTTTTTCAATGAATCTTTGTCACCGCCAACCTCCACAGAAATTCCAGAAAAAGAAATTGTAAATGCCCCAGTATTCTTTAATGAGGCAAACACCTCGGATAGAAAAAGTATAGAAACAATTAGAATCGGTAAAGAGAATAAGAATGATATCCGTAAACAGTTTACACTAATTGGGAATATAAAAAATGCGCTTACAGGAGAACCTGTACCAAGTTTGGCGCTCTTAGTAAAGGGAAAGAAAATTGGAGCAGTTACAGATGCTGATGGTTTCTTTAAATTGGAACTTCCATCTGGAATAAACTTGATAGAAACAAACTCCTTGGGCTTTGAAACGATTCAAAAAAGGGTGGTAATCTACAACGATGGTCGCTTGGATTTTGGGTTAAACGAAGCCGTGGAAGGATTGATGGAAGTTGTGATCAAGGCAAATGTAGATCGTAACGTAAAGGAGGTTAATACAGGAACAATACAAATAAATGTGAAGGAAATAAAGAATATTCCGTTAGTTTTAGGAGAACGCGATATATTTAAAGTGGCCGCTACTTTGCCAGGAATTAGTACTGCGGGTGAGGGAGCGGCTGGCTTTAACGTTAGAGGAGGTAAGACGGACCAAAACTTAGTCCTTCTTGACGATGGAGTAATTTATAATCCTGCTCATTTCTTCGGAATTTTCTCTGCAATTAATCCATTTACTTCTAACGAAGTAACAATCTATAAAGGGAACATTCCTGCCAAGTTTGGAGGACGACTTTCTTCAGTATTCGATATAAAAACCAAAGATGCAAATATTGAAAAGTTTTCTGGCGAAGCCTCAATAGGCCCTGTTACGAGTAACATCGCCTTAGAGCTACCCGTCATAGAGGGTAAGGCTGGTATTTTAGTGGGAGGGCGAAGCACTTATTCAGATTGGATACTACGCTCTTTGGATGAGGAAGAACTGAATAAAAGTAAAGCCAATTTTTATGATGTTGTTCTTAAATACAATCATAAGTTAAATGATAACAATAGTTTAAAGGCAACTGGATATTACAGTCGAGATGCGTTTAGTATTACATCAGACTCGCTTTATAAGTATAGTAATCGGATGGTTTCTTTGAAGTGGAATCATGATTTCAATTTAAAGAATAGTGGTAGTCTTGGAATAACAAATAGTCAATACAAATTCAACATTGATTTTGATAGACAGACCAATACAGATTTTGACTTGGGTTATTCTATTAACGAATCTGAACTAAAATTAAATTTAAAATACAAGCCAAACGATAGACATACTTTCAATTATGGTTTGTCGAGTAAGCTCTATAATGTTGAGCCTGGTAAAGTTGAACCAAAGAATTCTGAATCCATTATAGAAGCGCTAAGTATTCCAGACGAAAGAGGATTGGAGTCGGCAGTTTTCGTTTCGGATGTATTTAAGATAAACGATAAATTAACCTTAGATGCTGGGATTCGGTACTCGATTTTTGCGGCCTTGGGAGCTTCCGCTCAGAGAATTTACCAAGAAGGCTTGCCAAAGAGTGAGGGAACATTGATCGAAACACAACAGTTTGGAAGTAATGAAGTTATCGAGACGTATAGCTCCCCAGAGGTAAGGGTTTCGGCTAGATTTTTTATGACTCCATCGTTTTCGGTTAAAGGTAGTTTCAATACTAATTATCAATACATTCATGCCTTATCAAATAATACCACAGTTTCTCCAACAGATACCTGGAAGCTTTCGGGTATAAATATCAAACCGCAACACTCAAATCAATATTCACTTGGATTCCATAAGAACTTTAGTGATAATACGTTTGAAGCCAGTATAGAAGGGTATTACAAAAAGACAGAAGATATCCTTGACTATAAAGTTGGTGCCCAATTGCTGTTGAACGAAACTATTGAGCGAGAAGTTCTACAAGGTGATGGAAGGGCATTAGGGGTTGAGTTTCTTTTAAAAAAAACAAAGGGACGTCTAAATGGTTGGTTGGGATATACATATTCGAAATCTGAAGTCCGGCTCGATGGTAGTTTTGCAGAAGAACGAGTGAACAACGGCGAATTTTTTCCATCAAACTATGATAAGCCTCATGACTTTAGTTTAGTTGGAAACTATAAGCTCACCAGGAGATATAGTATCTCCGCTAATTTTGTTTATCAAACAGGAAGACCAGTTACTGTGCCCGTTGGTAATTTTATACTGAATAATTCTGAGTTTGTCTTATATAGTGATAGAAATTCGTTTCGAATACCAGATTATTATCGTTTAGATATTAGTGTAAATATTGAGGGCAATCATAAGATAAAGAAGTTTGCTCACAGTTTTTGGAATATTTCAATTTATAATGTTCTAGGTAAGAACAATCCATATTCGGTTTTCTTTGTTACTGAAAATGGCCAAGTGAAAGCTTATCAGAGCTCTATTTTTTCTATCCCAGTACCTACAATAAGTTATAATTTTAGATTCTAACGATGGGAATTAGAAAAACATATTCGCTTTTGATATTGGGGTCGTCATTGGTGCTAATCAATGGTTGTGTCAAGGAGATTGACTTGAATACCGAAAATTTTGAAAGTGCGTTGGTTATTGACGCAGTGATTACGAATGAATTAAAAACTCAAGAGATCGCTTTGAGTCGTACTTATAAATTTGAAGAGAGTGAGCCAAATCCTGAGATTGACGCCAAGGTAGAAGTGATAGAAGGAAATACAGCTTATCAGTTTGAAGAGTTGGAACCAGGAAAGTATGTTTCAGTTATAGAGTTTAGTGCAATATCCAATAAAGAATATACTTTGCATATTACAACTTCCAATGGACGTTCTTATATTTCAACACCAACTTTTTTGACTCAAGAAACTGAAATGGATAATTTATATGCAATAAGGGAGACAAATGATGATGGGATTAATGGTATGTCCATGTATGTTGATACTTTTGACCCTACTGGATCCTCAAAATTTTATCGCTTTGAATATACTGAAATGTACAAAATTGTAGCACCTCGATGGGTGCCGTTAGATGCAGTAGTTACTGGTGATTTATTTCCAGATTGCAATGTTGAACTTGTTCCTAAAACGGAGGAGAAACGAGTTTGCTATGGACTTGTTGAATCGAATAAAATTATACAGACTTCCACAGACGGATTACAGGAAGATAGATTATCACGGTTTTTAATACGATTTGTTGATAGTGAAAGTTATTGGTCAACATATAGATACGGTATTGTAGTGAAACAATTTGTTCGCTCTAATGAAGCGTACAACTACTTTGAAATCTTAAATAGCTTCAACGTATCACAAAGTTTGTTTTCTCAAAGTCAGGCCGGGTTTTTTAAGGGCAACATGGTTTCAGAAGTTAATCCAGAAGAAAAGGTAATTGGGTTTTTTGAAGTTTCATTTGTGTCATCAAAGCGATTATTTTTTGATTATGAGGATTTCTATCCTAATGAGACTCCGCCGTTATTTCCTTCAGGATGCATTGAACTGTTTCCAGCCTTGTTAATTGTAAGTCCGGATCATGTAGGCAGATGTGGTAGTTTAATTACGGGTATTAAGTTGAATTCAATTGTGTTTTATGATCATAATAATAGTTATATGAGGCCATATCTTATGTTGCCTAGGGCATGTGGAGATTGTACTGCGTTAGGAAGTAATGTTGTTCCTGAATTTTGGATTGATTAGATTCAAGTGGAATTAAAGTAAATACAGAAATTAAATGAAAATAATGAACATAGTTTTTTTGTTTGTAATGTCGTTCTCACTATTTTTTTTCGTAGGATGTGTTGAGGCAATTGATTATCAGGCCGAAACATATGAGAGCGCTATTGTAATTGACGCTAGGATAACTAACGAGGAAAAACAACAAATAATTTTATTAAGTAGGGTACATCGTTTTGGAGATGAAAACCCCAATCCCGAAACTTCGGCAGCAGTGCAAATAATTGGTGGTAACACAGTATATGTGTTTGAAGAAATTGAAGGAGGTGTCTATGCTTCAATCACTCCTTTTAAAGCGCTACCCGGCGTAAGTTATAAATTGGAGATCACAACTAATGATGGCAGATTATATGTTTCTTCGCCTACGTCGTTAACCACAGTTGCACAAATAGATAATTTATATGCGGAACGAGTTACTAATGACGATGGGGTTAATGGAATGTCAATATATATAGATAGTTCCGATCCTCTAGGTGAGTCGAAATACTATCGTTATGAATATGAAGAAACATACAAGATAATTGCACCAAGTTGGGTTCCGGAAGATTTAGTCTTAATAGATGTAAATACCTGCGAATTACTTCTAACAACTAGAAGCCAAGAAGAACGTGTTTGCTATAAAACCGAAATGTCTACAGCCATTAACCTAATGAACACAAGTTCATTAACTGAAGACAGGGTTGTAAAACATCCTATACGGTTTATAAACAGCAATGATTTTATTTTATCACATCGTTACAGCATTTTGGTAAGGCAATTTATAGAATCTGAAGAGGCGTATACCTATTTTGAAACCTTGAATGATATTTCTAGTGAAGGGAGTATTTTCTCACAAAATCAGCCAGGTTTTTTTCGCGGAAATGTGTTTTCTGAAAATGACTCTTCAGAGAAAGTAGTTGGATTCTTTAGTGTATCTTCAGTTACATCAAGGAGAATTTATTTCAATTACGAAGATTTTTATCCGAATGAAGCAATACCGTCTTTACCATATAACTGTGTCCCTCGCGAATCACAGCAGTATGCACCCAGTGGTGCATGTGGACCCTTGGTGACAAGATTGTTTTTTAATAGAGCCACTTATGTTTATGGCGCATCAATTGATAATACAGGAGTAACGAGAGGTCCTTTTTTTGTTGTTAACAGGAGGTGTGGTGATTGCACTGCACTAGGAAGTAATATTGTTCCAAATTTTTGGATTGATTAAGTTTAAGAAATTATGAAATATATTATCTCAACATTGTTTATTTTGTTTTTAAGTAGCTCCAACATAAGTTTGGGGCAAGGTGCGCATATTAATGCTTCAGACAATAATAAATATCAAAGTTTGTCTCAAGAAGATGTTTTTGTTCATTATAATACATCATTACTGTTTGTAGGAGAATACTTCTTTTATAAGGTATATTGCGTAAATACAAGAATAAATAGACCTAGCAAGATAAGTAAGATCGCATATGTTGAGCTGGTAGGTGAAGAAGGTAGTGTTGTGTTTAAGCACAAATTGGAGTTAATAGATAGTGAAGGATTTAGTGATTTCTTTATTCCCACAAGTGTTCCATCTGGGAATTACAAACTACTGGCCTATACCAGATGGATGAAAAATCTGGGGGAAACTCGAAATTTATTTCAAGCTAATATTAGTATTGTTAATCCATATATAGGGAATCAATACGCGATTTCTAATACGCGCATAAATAAGGGTGAAGGCTTCGAAAAACATTTTGTCAAGGGAACAGGCACGAAACCTAAGACGAAACTGAATAGGGCGGAAGGCTTTAGCTTAACTCCAAATAAAAAAGTATTCAAAAAGAGAGAAGCTATTACCCTTACTTTAAGGAACCACAGAAGAACATTAGGCTATGGAAACTATTCTTTGTCGGTAAAAAAGCTAGAGCCAGTACCACATAGTGACCTAAAAAGTTCATTTGATTTTAATACCAAGAGAAATTCAAAAATTTATCCAAAAGGTATTGTGTACGCTCCCGAATTAAGCGGGTCCCTTATTACCGGGCAGGTATTTGATAAAGAAACGAACCTTCCGGTTAAAGATATAAATGTTGCAATTTCGGTTTCTGGTAAGAACTTCTTTTTTAGAGTAGCAACCAGTAATTTCAATGGAAATTTTAGATTTTGGTTAGATCCAGATTATGAAAGTGATAGTGCAATTATTCAAGTTATTGGAGATATAAAAGAAAAATACAAGATTGAACTTTATAACGATGATATCATCAATTATTCGAGCCTGTCATTCGCCTCTTTTAGTATTACCCCAGACATGAAGGATTTAATTATTGAACGTAGTGTATATAATCAAATAGAAAATGCCTACTACGGTATAAAACCAGATACGATTAAAACTACAACTCCTAAAAAACCGTTTACATATTACGAAAAAATCACTTCATACAAGCTTGATGATTTTACTAGGTTTTCAACAATGAAAGATGTTTTCAAAGAATTGGTAAAACATGTTTGGACTGAAAATGATAGTAGTGAAAAGAAAGTTATTAAAGTTCGAAATTATGAATATAATGAAGAGACAGAATTTTTACCACTTGTATTTATTGATGGAGTTTTTGTCCAAGAACATGGAGATTTATTAGAATACAACGCTTTAAAAGTCGACAATATTAGTGTTCTAAGAGACCGATATAAGTTTGGCACTCAAGATTATCAGGGGGTAATTCTTATAGAGACAATTGCTGAAGATTTTACCAACAAAATATCGGGTGATTTTTTGAAGAATGTTAATTTATTTATGCCGCAACAACGAAAGAGATATTTTCGGCAGGCCTATGAGGAAAAAAATAACCAATTAACTAAGCGTACGCCAGATTTTAGATCTCAACTGTTTTGGGAACCCTCGATTAATTTGACCTCGAATGAGATGAACTTTCAGTTTTTCACTTCAGATAATTTAGGCAATTATCAAATTTCTTTGGAAGGTTTTACACAGGAAGGAGAATCTGTTTCTATTCGAGAGATAATTTCTGTGGTTGAATAGGTAAGAATACTCCCCAAAACGCGGTTGATTATTTTGATTTGACCCTGAATTTGGCGAATTTTCTATGGTCTTAATTTTGGTAAGATGTGATGTGTTCAATTTTTTCTATTGAAAAGGAGGAACTCACCTATTTATTTAATACTTTAGGACCCTTACTTTAAAAAAAACTTAAAAAATTTACAATGAAAAAAAGTACACAATTGTTCTTGTTCTCTTTGTTTCTTACGTCAAGTATGATGTTCGCGCAGACACTTGCAGAAAGACAACAAATTACAAGTAACTACGATTTAGACAAATTAGCACAAATCGAATCTGATTATTTTGCCCAAGCTGCGGCAGATAAGCAAAAAGCGATGGATTTAGCTGCCGAAAATGGCTGGGAAGAGTTGATTGAATTGCCAAATGGCGGTTTGGCATTATTAGTTGGAGTCTATGAAACCGGAAAGCCGAAGTATTTAGTAACTCATAATAGAGAAGGAGCCATTACCACACGTACCAACAAAGTACATACTGGTGGAGGTGCCGGTTTAAACCTTAATGGAGAGAACATGATTGTTGGTATATGGGAAGTAGGTGATGCGAGACTTACACACCCACTTTTGGAGAATAGAGTAACCCAAATGGATTCGCCTTTAGGTATTAGTGATCACGCCACACACGTTTCTGGTACTATGATTGGCGCTGCAGCACCAAATGGAGGTGCTACAAAAGGGATGGCACCAGAAGCATTAGGTCATTCATATACTGCGGCTAGTTCTTTTGGCGAGATGACCGTTGCTGCAGCTAACGGATTACTAGTGTCAAATCACTCTTATGGTCAACTTATTACTAATTTGGATTTATGGCAACTTGGGTTTTACGCTGGATCTGCAAGAGGGGTAGATAATATTTGTTACAACGCACCTTATTACTTACCAGTTTATTCTGCAGGAAACGATCGTCAATCAGGCGCAAATTCTGGAGATGGTGGATATGACTACCTTACGGATGCTGGTATTAACAAAAATGCGATTACAAGTGCTGCTGTTTTTGAAGTTTTGAACTATACAGGACCAGGTAGTGTAACAATGTCTAGCTTTAGTAGCTGGGGACCAACAGATGATGGTAGAATTAAACCAGATGTTGCTGCAAAAGGCGTTAATATGTTTTCTTCTATTGGAACGACTTCTTACGCAAACTTTAGCGGAACTTCGATGTCTGCTCCTAATACTTCGGGAAGTTTGATTCTTTTACAACAACATTATAATGATGTCAATGGTGAGTTTATGCGTAGTGCTACGCTTAGAGGATTAATATTGCATACTGCAGACGAAGCTGGTGCAGATCCAGGTCCAGATTATAGATTTGGATGGGGATTATTAAACATTGAAAGAGCTGCTGAAGTTATTTCTAATAATGGAACTTCATCGATTGTTATTGAAGAAGAAATATCATCTGGAGAGGCATATACTTTTTCAGTTCAATCTGATGGTGTAAATACCTTAATGGCTTCAGTTACATGGACTGATTTGCCAGGAACTACACTTCCTACTGGAGTGGAAGATGATCCAACACCTTCGTTGGTAAACGACTTGGATATTCGAGTATCTCAAGATGGTGGTGCAACTTTTTTACCTTGGAAATTGGATCCGTCCAATTTTTCTGCGGCGGCAACAACAGGAGACAATCTGGTGGATAATATTGAAAAGGTTGAAATAACAGGAGCTTCAGGAGAGTACATTATCCAAGTTTCTCATAAAGGAGGTACATTAGCAGATGGAGGTCAAGCTTTCTCTGTTATTGTTACAGGAATTGATAGAGAGGAATTCTACGTGTCAAGTCACAATGGAATTAACGGAGTTTGTGCGGCCGATGGTAGTGTAACGTTTGACATTGATCTTGCATTTAGTGATGGCTTTTCGGATACAGTGAATTTTACAGTGTCTGACTTACCTTCTGGTACAACAGGAGCAATTGCACCTACTTCATTAAGTGCTGAAGGTACTGTTGTGCTTACAGTTGATGGTATTGGAGCTTTGGCTGTTGGAGATTACACAATGAAAGTTACAGCAACCGGATCTACAGAAACAGTTAACACATATGTAGTTTTAAGAATTTTGGAAACTACTGTTCCTATAATAGGGTTAACATATCCAGCGGACGAGGCGGTTGATTTACCAGTGGTTATTCAATTTGTTTGGGAGGACGGTGGTTCTATTGTTACGAACTATGAGTTTGAACTAAGTAGATTTGAAGATTTCTCTTCTGTTCAGTTTACTGAAAATGTGGCATTCCCAACGGTTCAAATTTTAGGAGTAACCGAAGGAGCTGAGTATTGGTGGAGAGTAAAACCAAGTTCTCCTTGTACTGAAGGTGTTTTTTCTGAGGTATATAGCTTTACAGTGGAAGGTATTCTTGGGACTGAAGATCAAATTATAGAAGGTTTGATAGCTTATCCAAATCCTGCGAATAACGTTCTAAATGTTGAAGCCAAATCAACTATTTCTTCAATAGAGATAATGAATATTTTAGGTCAGACAATTTTGTCTAAAACTTCTACATCAAATAAAACACAAGTGGATATTTCTACTTTGAGTACCGGAAGTTACTTTGTAAGAGTCACTTCAGAGAATAGCTCAAGTGTATTGCAAATTTTAAAGCAATAGCATTAAAATAAAAAGAGTGATTAGCCTCCGTTAAAAACGGAGGCTTTTTTTATGCACCTATTTTTAAAATTGGTAACTAAATAATGCGAATCACAACGGTAGTTTTTTTACTTTTATGTCATAACCAATTTAAATTTTAAATATGAGTAAAGAACAAAATACAATTTCGTTAGACAAAGCTAAGGCTTGGACTCAGGAGTGGAGGCAAGATGAAAGCGATTACAACAAGTATAACCAATGTAATGGATTTTTGGTTCCTGCAGTAGATTTGGAGGAAGCTCTTATGGAAATACGAAAACAACTTAAAGATAGGAATGTATATGTACGAGTTTATTTAGGAGTAGAAGTGAGTGATACAGACCCTACTGAGTTTACTGAAAAATTAATTATGGTTGGTACGCGTCCAGACCCTCAAGATGATGGAACTATCATTTACAGAGATATCCTTCCTAATGAAGATTCAAAGGGTTCAGCATTGGATGATACTAATGGTGGGGGTAGTATTTGGGATTTTACAGACCCGTGTCCTCCAGCTTGTGATGATAAAAGTCTATTAAATTAGAGGTGAAGGAATTTACAAGTTTTTTAGGCGATTTGGCGATTTATATCTCTCCAATAGTAGCAATAATTTACCTTATAAGTTTTATAAGAAATGATAAAATTTATAAGGTTTTTACTATTTATCTTATTGCAATGGCACTCGTACAGATTAGTTCTCATTATGTTGGAAGAGGAGGATTAAACAAAACGAATTTATATTTCTCTCATATATTCTATATTTCTCAATTCATTATTCTTTCCATTTTTTATTTAAAGCTATTAAGCAAAAAAATAATAGTCTATCTATTGCTAATAGTTCTTCTACTTATTTCAATACAATTTATAAATGATCCTAGTATTTTCTTTAGATATAATCCTATCGGAATGTCTTTTACTCAGATCATTTTGGTTGTATATTCTATCATCTATCTATATAAATCACTAACCAATAAAGGTGAATTTGTAATAGTCAATATTGGAATTTTAATTTATCTTTTGTCCAGTACTTTAATTTTTGCCTCGGGAAACCTCGTTTTGGATCTTAACATTTCTAAAGAAACTAGATTAGTCTTGGTAAATGTAAATCGTATGTTGTCGATTATTTTTCAAATTCTTGTTTTTATAGAATGGTACCGTAATTATCGCATAAGAGTTTCTAGAAACTAGTATTTCAAATTAGTATCTTCGTTTTGTGGAAACTATCCTTTCAGAAGAAACCCAGATTATAAATATAATTGTCATAGCAATAGGTCTTTTGATGCTGATGGCGATTGCTATAATCTTATTCTTTTATTTTTCCAGAAAGAAAATCGTAAAAACCGAATTAGAAAAAGCCAACATGATCATTGAACATCAAAAAGAGGTGATTCAATCTACATTAATTACCCAAGAGGCGGAGCGTAAACGAATTGCTCAGGATATGCACGATGCTATTAGTTCCAAACTCAATATTGTTTCTTTAAATGCAAACTTTTTAACCGAAAGTGATATTTCTACTGAGGACGCCAATAAGTTTGGAAGTAGTATTCTCAAAGTCACGACAACCGTTTTAGAGAGTTCCCGTAAAATTGCCCATGATCTATTACCACCAACTTTGCAAAAGTTTGGTTTGGAAGCGGCACTGGAAGAATTATGTGAGGAGACGGGAGAATCAGGAGTCTTTGAGGTTGCCTATCAATTGCAGTTGGCAAAAGGGCAACTTACTACAGATGAAGAGTTACACTTATTTCGAATAGCACAGGAATTATTCAGTAATTCTATGAAATATTCTGAAGCAACAAAAATTGAACTATTTTTAGATAATAAAGAAAACATAGTATCTTTACGTTATTCGGACAATGGAAAGGGTTTTGATGTTTCCGAAGCGAGGAAAGCTAAAGGAATTGGTTTAAGTGGGATGGAGAATAGAGCGTCTATTTTAAACGCGGATTTTTCCGTAGAAAGTAGTACTGGCAATGGGATATCAGTTCTTGCAACTATTAATAAAGTAATCAATAAATACGTATAGGTGATTATAAATGTGGTTATAGCGGATGATGAAGAGTTGTTTCGTGTTGGAATGGTACATATTCTTTATAGTGACAAGGATATTAATATTATGTTTGAAGCTGCGAACGGTAAGGAGCTTTTAGATTTTTTGGCAGGTTGTGACGCTTTGCCGGATATAGTTATTATGGATATTAAGATGCCAGAACTCAATGGGGTAGAGGCTACCAAAATTGTAAATAAGGCATACCCAGAAGTTGGAATTGTCGCCCTTACAACTTATAACACGAAGTCGTTTATTAGAAATATGATCGATGTTGGAGCGAGTGCTTATCTCGTAAAAAATTCATCGCCCGATAAAGTATTGCATACTATAAAGCAAGTCTTTTATAAAGGATTTTATTATGACAATCAGGTTATGAAAATTATAAATCAGGCGGGTGCTTCAAAGAAGAATACCGCGGATAAATCTGTTTTTGATGACAGTTTCTTAACGCCTAGAGAACGAGAAGTTTTAGAATTGATATGTAAACAGTATACAACCCATGAAATAGGGGAGAAACTATTTATTAGTCCAAGGACTGTAGAGGTTCACCGTAAAAACCTTTTAGAAAAAACAGGTGTTAGAAACATTGCTGGTTTGGTGATTTTTGCAATTAATAGCGATTTAGTACCTCCCATTATTATTGAATAATAGTTAGTAGCCCATTACCCCCTCTAAATCTAAAAGACCTTAAACCCAGTTGTTTTCAATATCCCACAAAGATAATCACCGTTGGAGACGAGGTACGAACAGAACGATTAAACAGAGGTATGACCCAATGGGGGGTAGATGACTTTGTAGGGACATACCGAGGATTTCTCAACGAATTGGAGGTTGGTAAGAGAGATAATACCATCTATATATTTCACAAACCTTTTATGTTTTTAGGGTACATTTCTAATACGTTGAATATCGATGAAACAAGCCTTAGAGGCGCAATGTATGGATATCGAATAAAAACTGCTTGGCGCTGTCGAATATAACTTGCAAGGTAGGGTTTGAGAAGGGTAAGTGTTGTAAACCAGAATCCTTGGTAAAGATTAGAATTTATATGTCTGGTTTAAATTTCACTATCCCTGAGGACTAGGATAGTTATTGTAGGAAGATCAATTCATTTATTGATTTGTTTTGCTTTGGCAGCGAAGCCGTGTTGGCTTTTCGTCGGCTGTTGGAGCGAAGCCTTGCACCTCCAAGCTTTTCGGAAGTTACAAAGGATTAAAAGTAGCTAAATTTTTGAGTTATCCTGAATTGCAAAATAAATTATATACATTTATTGCTCACCCTTTATTCCTTTCAATCTCGGTGATCTTTTCTACTTCTATTTTCAAATTTTCGTTAAAAACTGCATATTCTAATCGAGGTATTTCCAATTTGCCTGAACAAGTCAAAACATCTATACACCCCAGACCGTATTCAGGCCAGGTATGGATGCTAATATGAGATTCTTTTAATAATAAAATCGATGTAACACCTATAGGAGTAAACTTATGAGACAGTTTTCCAAGTACAGAAAAATTTAATTCCCTCGCTATTTCAATGATATAGTTTTCTAGAACTTGCGCATCGTCAACGAGATCTACATCTTTGAGAGAAATATTTATTAAATAATTGAAGATACCCTTCATTGGTTTAATATTACTAGGCAATAGGTTTTAGGCCAAACTTGGTTGAGTGAAATTGGATTCGTTCTCTTATGTCAATATGTTGGTTATATGTATTATTCACCCAAGGCTTTATTGTTTTTTCAGTGCTAGGATTTATAAAGCACATTATGGCTATTCTCTCTTTGAGTTTTTGATGGTTCTTGACCTTGTGAAAAAGAGTTTTAACCTGGTTTCCTGTAAGTAAAGACAATATTTCCCCAGGCATAACAAACATACTATCGGACTCAAAATTAATCGGGTGAAAACCTCCTGCATCATCGCGAATCTCAAGACCTGGCCCATTTCCCATAACAAACGTTAATAAATTTCCATCTTGATGAAGTTCCTGTAAGGTCTCCCGGCTATGTAAGTATGGCTTATAATAGCTTATCTGAAAAAATGATGATTCAGGACAACAGAACGTAGTTGTATGGTCGTCAGAATATTTTTCACTAATTACAGACACGAGCTGTTCTGCGATTTCAAACATTTTATTTCCTACATCACGAAAGGCAATCTCAAACTCTGAAATTTCCCCAATAGGCTTATTTTTCAATATATTACAAGGCAAGGAAATTGACTCCATTAAATCGGGGTCATTTGGATTTTGAGAATATTCTATTCCCATTTTTCTATAGCCTGCATACATTTCAGCCGATAACATTTTCTTTAGAATATTAGGCCTTAACTTAAAAATATTACTAGTTAAAGCCTGTAGAGACTTAATGCTTTTCGCATTTTTTTCACTACAACAAACCTCTGAAAAACCAGTGTTTTCTATCTCAGAAATCAAATTTTGAAATTTGGTTAACATAAAAGACTTCTTATAATTATTGAGAATACAATTATCCCATCATTTCATTAAGATCTTCGTTATGCCACCATTCAACAATTTGCCCCCCTTCAAAACGAACGATATCAATTTCCGTAAAAGAAACTCTTTTACCAGATTTTTGCATTCCTTCCCCTCGGTATCTTCCTGCCAGTTTATCACCAGAGACGATCATATCCTCTATAGTGATCTCTATATCTGAGAATGCATCACACCAATCTTTGGCCATATTAATATGTCCTTCTTTGTTATTCTTAAAACGATGAAATGGGCGATGATCTTTAAAATTATCAGCTAGAATTTTTTCTGCAACGGAAGTATCGTTTTTAGACCATACTTTTCCTAGCCATTCCTCGGCATATATCCGTTTCATTTGACTTTCATTAGACTTGTTTTCCATTTTACTAGTTTTTAATTAAAATATTATTTCACTTGTCAGAGAGGAAGGTAGGGTTATTGTTCCCGTGAATAAATACGTATAAACACGTGTTTTTATTGAGGTAAAGCCGTAATTCAGAATAGTGCTTAACTTGTTCGTCATCATAGGTATGTTTATAAAGCTCTGTTGAGCTTCTTACTGCGGTAAAATTCGGACCTAGATTTCGCACCGTTAGCACTCCATTACGCCCTCTGAACCTAAAACACCCTAAACCTACGCATTACCTATACCCAACGAAGATTATCAAAAGGGCAGAATCCCCCGCAGCTTGCTGCGATTGGGATGAATTTGCCAAAGTTACAGCTTGTCTGTAACTTTATCAGATGGAATTAAAGTTCAGTAGTCCCCTTGTTTATCAGATACACTATCATATGGTTTTGTGTTTGAAGTACAGGAAATTATTACTTCTACAGCAGGAGTATATTTTGAGTTTGAAGGCTATTTTTTTAAAGATAGGCGAGCGATATTGGTTTGAATTCGAAG